>Ga0256405_10002420_pt1 | contig 43066 bp, 47 predicted proteins | sample RumenRJG_02DNA_FD_189096 | JGI IMG/M metagenome (GOLD analysis project Ga0256405, IMG submission 189096) | Bovine rumen microbial communities from Lethbridge, Alberta, Canada - RJG_02 | ecosystem: Host-associated > Mammals > Digestive system > Stomach > Rumen | place: Canada: Alberta... | reverse complement strand
TGCCATTCATCATGCTGCTCGCTGTACTCGCTCATGATGTCTGAAACGCTTCTATTCATGAAGTATTCTCCGTATTTTTCGTGCTCGGTCATAGGGCGTGACATCAATACCACTGTCTCAACATGGCTCGGTTCTCCAACGAGTAACGCATTTCGTACCCACTGTACAAGGGAATGGTGGAACACCTATTTTCGCCTTAAAAAGGGTATATCGAACCGATACGAATGTTGAGTTACCCTGTTGCTCGTATAGGCAAATAGGGTAAATGCTTATTGCGTAAATTTCAATTTGATGTTCTAAGCCGTACAAATACAGACTCAAAATCAGCTCATAAAAATACCACAAAACAAATATATTGCACCTATGATGATTACTGGAATAATTAAAAGACTGATACCTATCTCCACTGCGCCAAAGGATTTCTTTCCTTTTATCTTACAAATGATTCCATAAATCAACATTATAATACCAGGAACAATTCCTACCCATGGTACATTTGCACTTAACGCAAGCCTCTCGGCATTCCAATCGATGCTAAGTAAGATTTCTAAGATAGTAAACAATAATGTACATCCAGCAAAAGTATAAGTTATAATCTTCTGCCGTTCTTCAAAATCTGTCTTAGCAATCTGTACAACGTCATTAACCGCCATTTCTTCTGCAGAAATTTCCTGTTTTTCTCTTTCTGATTTCATAAGTTCCATTATGGATACATCTAAAGCATCAGCTAGATCTTCTATTGTATTAATATCTGGAAAACCTAAACCTCTTTCCCATTTACTGACCGCTTTATCTGTTACTTGAATTTTTGCAGCTAAATCTTTTTGTGTCATTTTTAATTCTTTTCTTCTTTCAGCTACAAAGCAACCGAATTTGTTTGCATCCATTTTTATCACCTCCGATTGCAATCATATCTGCCTTTTACACTTTACACAACCGACGTATCGTTTACCTGCTCTAAGGCGCGATTTTACTAGCATTCTACAAATCGTTTACTTGCTAAATTGACCGAATTACAATTTAATCCTCTTCATTCGATTCCTTTTTTGTAATCAATATTATTAATTTAATAGCACCTACCAAAATAAGAATTGCTGCATTAACATATACTACCAAACACAAATCCTTTACAAATAACCACAAAACTCGGATTGGGGTTTTTGAAATCAAAGGAATGCACAATAATACACCAGGAAGTACTATATGCCTTACACTATCGAATAAGTATGTCTTTACAGTCTTTTTCTTTTTGTACCACTTTTTTAAATCAAAAGCAGAACTAATACTGACAAAAAACAAAAGCAGATAGACCACATCAAATATAATATGCTGGATGATATACCAATTAGGTGTATTTTGATGTTCTTCTCCTATGAGAGGTGCCACAATATTACTTAACAAATTATTTCCAATCAAATAATCATTCATATTAACCAAAACGACTACTGCGATACCTTCATTCGGTAAAATAAACATATTCGAAGTATAGTTTTCAACTAACCCAGAATGCCATAATACTGGTTGACTGAACAACTCCGTAGTATACTGCCACCCCATACCATAATTAAATGTTCCATCGTCCGAAGGAACATTATCATAAAACATAGTGTTGATACTCTCTTCGCTTATTATTCCTTTACCGCCATTAAGATACATTTGCATGTATCTCCCCATATCATCAACACTAGCAGAAAGATACCCTGCTGGAACATTTGTCCAAGAACCCTCTGATATATCGCCCGGATAATCAGGTTCTCCAACTACTGGTATACCAAAATAATTTCTATAGCCATCTATCATTCCATTCTTTTTACTTTGCTCAAGTGAAGCCGCTGAATGATTCATTCCAAGTGGTTCAAAAATATTATCATTAACATATTTCTCATATGAAACTCCACTCACCGATTCGATTATTAATCCAAGTAGTCCATAATTAGCATTGGCATAAACATATTTTCCAAATGAATCAGTAATCTTCAAATCTCCAAAAGTCTGATATGTTGTTATTCCACTTGTATGATTAAGCAGATCCCTAACTGTAATCTTGTCGCAATCACTAGCATCTACAAACCATCTGCTGGCATCTATATACTCTGAGATTGGTGCATCTAGATTTATCCTCCCTGCTTCTACTAATTGCATTATCGAAAGAGCAGTAAAAGATTTACTCATTGAGCCAATAATAAATGATGCATCAGTACTTTCACAATTACCATAAGTTTCTCTAAATAGTATTTCATCCTTATTTACAACGATTACAGCCATACCTGGAATATGAAACCGCTCAACATCGTTTTCTATTTGCTCACTTACTTCATCATAATTCACTTCATCTTTCGCTTCGGCATATACTGCTGTATTATTAAACATCACACATATAGCAATAAAAAGACTAATACAAATATACAATTGTTTATATTTTTTCATATAGCAACACCCTTAGCCCTAAAAACTGGAATTTTATCTCTCTATCATGAGTTCAGATATGTAATCGGATTCTAATTCAATTACTCGTTTTTATCTGCTCTCCGTCTGGGAAGATAAACGACTGCTCAAAGGTTACACCCATGACATCAGCAATCTGTTTCAATTCTTCCAGACTCACTGAATCTCGTTTCAGTTTCTTACCAAAGTTCTGTGGAGTCTGACCTATCCGTCTGGCAAGTTCTGAAAGACTTATATTCTTTTTATTACATAATTCTTTAATCATATCGTGTTAAAGCTCAGCCGGGCTGTCACCGGTTCATCCACTAACGCTGTCATTGCAGCGCTCAGTAGGCTGTCACCGGTGACGCCGGCTTTTTTTTCATTTCCGGGAAAAATCTTCCGCAATGGATAACTGTCCTCGGATCTGTTTGTTTTTCACTTTCGCCGCCCATACCATATCCGTTACTGCCTTCGATACGGTGGAGTGATTCTCCAAGGCGTACTGCTTCAGCCTTTCTACTGTGTCGACATCCAGCGAAAGATTTATTCTCATCTTCGCCATCTTGAAATCCTCTTCCTGCGCACGCCATACACACGTTTTGTGTACGTTCCTCTCATCGCTCAACGCCTCCAACCATCTCATGCTCAGATACGAAGCGGACCATGTGGCCATCGATCAGCCGTTTCTGCTGCTGGTAAGCATACATCAGCATCTTGCTGCAAACTCTATTGATCATCCTCGGAATTCCCGCAGATACCTTATAGATCTGATCTTCAGCATCCGTTGTGAACAAGTCCTGCTTTCCACCGGCATACGCCAGATGCGCTGCGATATATTTACCAGTCTCTGATCTGTCCAGTCGGTTCAGCGTGATCATTGTATCGATGCGCTGCTCTATAGCGGCATACAGCTGCAGACGGAGCTTCTGCTCCCACAGTTCTGTCTGTCCCACTAACACCAGCGACATGGGACTGACAGAGTCCATGTCCTCATTCAGCAGAAAACGGAACTCCTCCAGCGTTTCTTTCTCCAGCAGATGCGCTTCGTCCAGAACACAGACCACGTTTTTCCGGCTCTCCGTCCGGATCCGCCGGATCTCTTTCTGCAGGATCCTTTTGGAATCCCCTCGGTAAAACTTGGCTGCCAGCCCCATTTGATCCAGAAGACCGGCGTACAGCCATCTGGGTGTGAGCTTCGAATCTGACAGATACAGCATCTGATATTTATCAGGTGGCAGTTCATAACTCAATCTCCGGATCATTGTTGACTTTCCACATCCGGATTCCGCGATCACCACGCTGAAGAGCTGATGGTCAGCTCCGTATTTCAAGCGCCCGATCGCATCCTCCATCTGGCTTGACATGTACAGACACTCTGCCGGGATCCCTCTGGTGAATGGCGTATGGTTCATCTCAAAAAAGCTTTCATACATCACGGCCACCGTCCTTCCCATAGTCGCGAAATGAGAGGGCATCCGCCACAATGCGATGGTCTTCCTTATACTTCTTTTCCAAAGCATCCAGCAGGCGGGAGGTCTCCGGCACTGCGTTCGTCATCCCGATCGGAAGTGCCTGCTTCTTATCAGCAAAGGCTCCGATCTCTACCCTGTGCGCGCGGATCGGCTGAATTCCCTGATAATGCACCATGATCTCGGATGTATTCAGTGGATCATAGCTGATTTCGACCTGAGCCCCGGCCAGGGATGTACTTGCCTCATAGAGCTTGCCCTCAAAGGAGAAGCAACCGGCTTTATCAAGTGTACGCTCCTCGTGATGACAGAAGGCTTCACTGACGACGGATGTATCCAGATATACCAGACCCCGGGTGTCACGGTAGAACTCCTGCTCCGGCGTAATACCACAGGCAGGTACTTCAACATCGTAGGACCGGTAGTACTCCTTGATGCCGTCATGGCTTACCTTCTGGTATTCCTGCTCCAGATAATACTTCCATTTCTCATTAAGTTCCTCTACGGAATGCACCGGTGATACGGCGAGCTCCGCAATGAACTTATCCACCTTTTGATGGTATTTCTCAACCTTTCCCTTGCTTTCGCAGGCTCTCGGTTTCGCATGCAGCAGCCGGAGAGACAGACGGGCACAGCTTTTCTCGAGCTGACCGGAAATGTACTGTGTGCCATTGTCAAGGTATGCGCACTCAAAAGCTCCAAACTTCAGGATTGCCTTATGGAAGGTGTCTTCCACGATCTCCTGCCGTTGATTATCATAAAACTCAGCCTGCAGAATGTATCTCGAATGATCATCGATCAGCGATGAAAGGTATGTCTTCACCAGCTTTCCATCTCTTGTCCGGATCATAGGACCATACTTAATGTCTCCCTGAATCAATTCCATGCGGTGCGGCCTGCAGAATCGTCTGGCTGTTGCCTCCCGCTTCTCTGTCGTCCGTTTCATCTGCTTAACACCGAGTCCGGCTTGGTACAGATACCGCCGTACCGTTGATTCCTTTAGTATTCCCGGCGCAGCGCGGCCCTCCAACTCCAGGATCTTGATGATCACCCGTACACTGCGCTTTGGGACTTCTCTCTTAAGCAGAATAGCTTCCGCAATCAGATCCTCGAAGTTCGCCGGCAGCTTATCGGAACGCTTTCTCGTCCTGTCTTTTGGCCTAAGTCCGTCAAAGGCATCCGCTCGAAACTGAGCTTCATATCGGTATATCGTTCTTATTGATACACCATTACTTTTTGCGATATCCTCCCGCATCGAAAGCAGTCGTCCTTCATCTGCATCAGGATCAAGCAGGGGCATGATCATCTGATACCGCCGAAGAGCTTCACTGTCCTGCCAGTTTCGTATCTCTTTGCTTTTCATGGGTCACCTCCATCTTTGATAAGGTAACCCTATCCTGTTTCTCCGTTGACAGCAAAGAAAAGTGGGTGGGTAGTTTTCAGCCGGCCAAGCGGAGTGATCCGATGGCCGTGATTATAAAGGAGCCAGCTGACAGCTTTCAGCCAGCCCGGACTTATTCTTGTTCTGAGTTCCTGCAGTAAAGATCTGCTGTCGTTCAGGAACTCTACACTGAACTCCAGCAGGCGGTGTCCGAAAGACCGCAGCTGTCCGTCGATGTTTGTGGTATTTCCCGCAATCCAGGCCTTCCAGTTCTTCATGGTGTCCTCGCAGGGATAATTCTCTGTTTCGGAATCGTCTGAAGTGACAACGCCTTCTACCACATCCTCTATCAGGCCGGCATCGTAATGCTTGTTCGCACATAGATTGTCCGGGAGGGCACTGTGCAGAGTTTGACACTCGCAGTTCTCATCCGCACACCTCATTCTCGGAATCAGATACCATTCCTTGATACCGCCGGCCTTCTTATGCACACGTTTCTTGTGATCATAAGTATAAAGCGGGCCACCACAGGCCCTACAGACAGGATTTTCTTCACTGATTATCAAAAAACCTGTTTTTCCGGCTTGTACTCAGCCCGCCATCTTGCTAAAATGACCATGGTTAAACACCATGGATCCCAGAGACGACTCAACTGCCAAGAAGAAGGTCTCTGGGATCTTCCTTTCTTCTTTTTCTGTCATTATACAGAGCGAACCAGTGACAATCAAACAGAATGAATCGGTGCTAGGCTACGCGGTTGCAAACAATATCGGATGTTTTCATCTCAATCCTCCATGTCTAAAACACACATCAACTTATTACATTATAAACCAAATGGTTGATAATTTCAATCCTGGTACATTCCCACGATGTAAATTTTCTATGAATGACAAAAACACCTTGCATTGCTGCAAGGTGTCCGTATCGTATTCTATATTCAATTATCTCTTTAGCTCAAGTGTCATGCCAGATTTGAATTCAAAGATTAGCTTGTCATCAAAGACCGTAATCTTCTCGATAAGCCTTCTAACCATCTGCTCATCGTACTCTGTAATTCGGTTTGTCTGCGTCTGTAGGAACTCTCGCATCTCGTTGATGCGTTTTCTTAACATTTCCTGTTCGGCATCCTTGGTTACAACTGCCGCCTTCTTTTCCCTTAAGGCATCAATCTCATTTGCAATGACATCGTACTCGGCATTCTTGTTCACGCACATTACAAGCTTTTCCTGAAGTTCTTCCATCCTTTGGTCGATGTACTCAAGTGTTGCTGTGGAGTCCCCGTTCAGCACATCTTCGATATTGTGCTGCAACTGTACCAAGAACTGTTCTCGTCCGCCAAGGGTCTTATTGATGGCTCTTACCACTGCATTCTGAATCTCATTTTCACTGATGGCATCTGCATCACATCCTTCTTTCGGACCCTTTTCAATTCTACTGGCACATCTCCATTTGTTGTAGGATGCACCCCTAGCCTTCCAAGCCACTCTTCTAAAAAGATCTCCACATTTGCCACAGTAGACAATGCTCGATAATGCATACTTGCTACTGTAGACTCTCTTGGTCTTTCCGTTTTCTGTTTTAAGGTGTGCCCTGCGAAGGAGTTCTTCCTGAACCTGCATGAACAGCTGTCTTGGAATGATTGCTTCGTGGTTGTTCTCAACATAGTACTGTGGAACAATACCGTTGTTGGATACTCGTTTTTTGGTAAGAACGTCAACCGTGTAGGTCTTCTGCAAAAGGGCATCACCCATGTACTTCTCGTTGGTAAGTATCTTTCTGATGCCATCTCCACGCCATTTCTTGTTCCCGGTTGCTGTAGGAATGCCGTCTGCCATAAGTCCGTCTGCTATGGTCTTAAGGCTTGCACCTTGCAAGTACTCTCGGAAGATTCGTCTTACAATGATTGCCTGGTCTTCATCAATGATGAGGTGGCCGTTCTCATCCTTTGTGTATCCCAAGAACCAATTATGATTGACCTGAACTTCTCCATTCTGGTATCGGAACTGAAGTCCCATCTTAACATTCTTGGAAAGGGATTCTGATTCCTGCTGTGCAAGGGAGGCCATTATGGTAAGCAGCACCTCGCCCTTGGAATCCATCGTATTGATGTTTTCCTTCTCAAAGAATACTGGCACATTCCTTTCCTTCAGCTGTCTTATGTACTTAAGGCAGTCCAGGGTGTTTCTTGCAAATCGGCTGATTGACTTTGTGATGATCATGTCGATTTTGCCTGCCATCGTATCTTCAATCATTCGATTAAATTCTTCTCGCTTTTTAGTGTTTGTTCCGCTGATACCATCATCAGCATAAATCCCGGCAAACTCCCATTCAGGATTCTTTCTAATAAATTCTGTGTAATGCTCAACCTGTGCATCATAGCTTGTAGCCTGTTCTTCGCTGTCTGTACTTACTCGGCAGTACGCTGCGACCTTAAGCTTTGGCTTGTTGTCAGAAGTGGCTGTATTACCTACACGCTTTCTTGCCGGAATAACTGTTATGTTCTTTGCTCCTGCCATTTGTTATTCCTCGCTCTCTATCAAACTGTAAATGTATTCTGCCTGCTCAAAGGGATCTGCAAAGGTAAGTTCTGCAGGCTTGAACCTAAACGATGTAGGTATCGTAATATTTCTCTCCTTGCATTTTCTGTCAAGCCTTCCAAGGTTGCCTGCCCTTCGTGTCAGTTCTTCCTGAAACCTTTCTATGGTTTCTTCATCAATAATCTGTGGGTAATAGTCAGTCCCCAGATACTTCTTATTAGAAAGCATTCTCTTGACCGTTGCATGGTTCATCTTAAATCCTGCTTCCTTGGCAGCATCAACCAGTGATTTGCCTTCAAAGTAGTATCTATAGGTTGCCTTGATCTGCCAGGCAGTCGGTTCATCGACTACAGCACATCCGTCAACTATTTTGTACCCAAGTGGTATGTGTGCCATATCAATCTATCCTTTCTTTCAGCCTTAAGCCGAATTTTAATTCAAACTCAACTTCATCTCTAGATAGCACCTTTACCTTTTCTACGAACCTTTCAAATAAGGAATCGTCCCATTCGGTAAATGGCTCTGCTCCGTTAAGGAAGTCCACCAGTTCTTTTAATTTCTGCTCCATCGAATATCCGGCATCGTCCATTGTGTATAACAAATCTCGCTTTGCTATCAGATGTTCATATTCCGTAATCAGCTTGTTATGAGCCTCTGCAAAAACTGGTCTTTCAAGATAGCCTCTTGTAAGAAGTGTATTCAGCTGCTTTCGCTGTTCTTCATTGGCAGCTATTTCTTTTTCGATTTCTTCTACACTATGGATGTTCTTTTTTGAATTGTCTGTTGTGATGGCTATAAGAAGTGGTTTCAATACCAGGTCATTTCCAAAACGCAGCTTGTTCATCATCGTAAGGAAAACTCTCTTCATGTCATCATCACGGATGTACTTCATGGAGCAGGATTTGGAATCTTCCAAGTGACCGCCACAGCACCAGGCATTGTAGCTTCTGCCATGTGAAGTGTAATGGTATCTTCTCTTGAAAGACCTGCCACACTCTCCACATTTGATTTTGCCGGACATCACATATCGGTTCTGATATTTTGATGTATCCTCACTGCAGTTTCCTTTTTCAAGTCCTCGTTGCCTAATTGCTTCCTTAGCCTTCTCAAAGGTTTCTCGGTCAATGATTGCCTCATGGTGGTCTTCACAATAGTACTGTTCTTCTTCGCCATAGTTCCTTTTTCTCTTGAAGGCTGCATCTGTGATGGTCTTCTGGAAAAGGGCATCTCCTATGTACTTTTCGTTTGTAAGAATCCCGTTGATTGTGCCACCAGTCCATTTTCCACCTTTCTTGGTAGGAACTCCTTTTTCGTTCAGTTCCTTTGCAATGATGTGGGTACTCTTACCGGCAAGGCAGCCTGCAAAAATCTCTTTTACAACTTCTGCCTGTTCAGGAACAATAACCATCTCACCATCAACATTGGCATAACCATAAGGTGGATAAGAAATCACATAAGTTCCGTTCTGGAATCTTTTCTTAATGCTCCACTTCTCATTCTCGGAAATGGAACGTGACTCGCTCTCTGCCATACTGGCCAAGATTGCAAGCATCAGTTCGCTCTCCATTGAGCCTGTGTGGATATTCTCTTTTTCAAAAATGATGTAAACATCGTAGTTCAGAAGTTTTCTTACAAGAGCCAGGCAGTCGGTAGTGTTTCTGCTGAATCTGCTGATGGACTTTGTAATGACAAGATCGATAAGACCTTTCTCGCAGTTTTCAACAAGTCTTAACAAGCCATCTCGCTTTGCTGTCTTCGTACCGCTGATACCGTCATCGTAGTAAATGCCTGCGTACTCCCATTCGCTATTCGCTTTGATGTAACTTTCATAGTGATTCTTTTGTGTATCCAGGCTGAGTTCCTGTTCATTGCTGTCGGTAGATACTCGGCAGTATGCAGCGACTCTCAACTTCTTAAAAATTGAAAGGTGTACCTGGTCTATTTTCGTTACATTCTTCACATCAATCACCTCGCTTTCGCATGGACATATTCCCGTAGAAACGCATATATATCAAGTCAATCACTGATAAATCTCGCTTAAATATGGAGAGAAAATAAGTCGATTTTTCTCCGAGATTTTGTGTAATTCATCATCAGAAACAAGACCCTTTTCTGCCATCTTACGGACTATCTTTTCAGCAAGAATAAAGTCGAACTCCTGCTGCAGTTCTTCCTGTGTGAACACCTTTGTGTCCGGCTTTGGTGCTACGGCACCTTCTTCTAACTTTGTAATCTGCATAAAAAAACACCTCCTACCAGGTAGCCTTGGCAGGAGGTAAAAAAGGACGTTTTCGATTAATCTTTCTTATAAAACTGACATTCATAGCCATCAGCACGAAGAAGAAGTCCTTCTGCCCAGGGCGGTGTTCTTCCCATCTGCTCACATACGGCATCAAGGGACATATCCTTTCTGCACTCAATGATGACCTCGTCATGCACATGAGCAACGATTCGGCAGCACCTTAATGTCTGCATGGCATACATCAGAACATCTCTTGCGATAGCCTGCGTGATATTCTCACAGAACTTGGGACCGTAACTTTCGAGCCTTTCCCACTTCTTTGTTCCACCTACACCTTCATAGGTAACGGACTCACCACCGAACTGATTCACACCCATCTTAGGCTTTACATACGCAAGCTTTCTGCCGGATGGAAGAACAATAAAAAGGAATCCACTCTCATAGTCAAAACGGATACCGTGGGTCTGTGTTGTGATTCTTTTCTTGACGGTTTCCTTTACACAGTTATCAATATCCCACCAAAGCATTGTGATCGCAGGATTAGAATTTCGCCAAGCATACACAAGTGGCTGCAACTCTTCTTCGGTAAGACCCATTTCAATAGCACCCATAGCTTTCAATGCACCGACCGAACCGCCATAGCCAAGTGCCAATTCAGCAATCTTACCTTTCTGTCTCAAGTGACCATTGATACCATGCTTTTCAACAGGCACACCAAACATCTGTGACGCACTGCTGCAATAGATGTCCTTTCCTTCTTCAAATACCTTGATTCTCCATCTTTCGCCAGCAAGCCATGCTAGGACTCTCGCTTCAATTGCAGAAAAGTCTGCAACGATGAATTTGTTATCTCCCTGTGGTACAAAGGCGGTACGGATAAGCTGTGACAAGGTATCCGGGATATCATCATATAAAAGTTCAAGTGCATCAAAGTTGCCAGTTCTTACAAGGCCTCTTGCTTCTGCAAGATCTGGCATATGGTTCTGTGGGAGGTTTTGAAGCTGCACCAGTCTTCCGGCAAACCTGCCTGTTCTGTTGGCACCGTAAAACTGAAACATTCCTCTTGCTCTGTTATCCTCGCACACGGCATTTTCCATAGCCGTATATTTCTTCACACTGCTCTTGGCAAGCTGCTGACGAAGGGATAACACATCCACAAGATGTTCAGGAGCATCTTTCATCATCTCTGCCACTACCTTCTTACCAAGGCTGTCTGTTTCAAGTCCGTTCTCTGAAAGCCAGTTCTTCATCTGCTGTACAGAGTTCGGATTCTCAAGACTGGTAAGTTCCTGCATCTGCTTTGTAAGTGCAGCTTTGCTTTTCTCATCAAAGGCTATTGCATTCTCCACAAAAGTCATATCCACACCGATTCCTCGGTCATTGATTTCCTGGTCTAAGTGATACTCATCCCAGATAGTCTCGCTGACAGGGAATCTCGAAAGTTTCTGCTGGATACCCATTTCCGTTTCAACATCTCGAAGGTTGTATGCCTTGAACTGTGACCACTTCTCCAAATCATGGTATGGCATATTTCTTATTCTGCCTCCATTGACCTTTGTAGGAGAACATGGAACACAGAAGTATTTGATGAGATTCTTGCCCTCCGACAGTTTCTGCTTTTCAAGACCAAGAACGGCTCCTACTCCTTCCAGAGATAATGGCAGCCCGAGAGTTGCAGCCCATACCATCGTGCAATGCCATGACACAGGATCAAGACAATATCCCCCAGGAGATACACCATTATCACGAAGATACCTGGACAGACAGACTCTTTCAAACTGTGCATTGAAAGCCCACTTGATAACTTCATCATCTGTAAGAGCATCAATAATATCGTCTGGTATCTTTTCTCCCATTGCCAGGTCTACAACCTTAACATCACCACCATCAACGGAGTATCCGAAAAGCAAGATCTCAAAGTCATCACTTTCTGCATAGCGGTAGACCCCGGACTTTTGCAGACTCACACTTGAAAAGGTCTCGATATCTATACTGATTGATTTCACATTCTCACTTCCTTCCAAAGTAAAACAGACGGCAGAGCATATTCCTCCACCGCCTGCATACTTTTATTCTTCAGTTGTTTCTTCAGCAGATTTCTTCTTTGCTTTATGTTTTTTGATAGAATCCTTGATAAGCCAGATACCATTCATGATGGTACTTACAATGCCGTAGATACCAGCACCCATAAAGATGTAGAAGATGATAATCACATCAATCTGCTTTGCTAATTCATATAATTCGTTCATATCGTTTACCTCGTATATTCGTAATAGTTGCAGACGGTGGTGTTTCACACCGCCTGCAGGAAGTTAAAGGGTCAGTTCAGATTAAGATAAGAAATCGTCATCTTCCTCTGTGCTGAAGTCATCAGTTGCAGAGCTGCGACCACCAAGGGACTCTCCGTCTCTGATCTTCTGAATGTTTCCAAGACCACAGGCAATACCCTTATTACCGTTGGAGTTGAACGCATAGAAGTTAAGAGATACTCTTGCATAGCAACCGCTGTACACCTCATCACGGTCAAGGATAGGCTTTACTGCCTTATCAACAATCTGTGGTGCTGTCTTACTGTTGGCATTGATGAACCAATGTCCGGCATAAGCCTCGTCCTCACGCTCTGTGTCACCATCACGAAGAGGAAGCTTGATTGCTGCCTTGTTAGGCTTCTTGCCACCGAACTTTGCGATGCCTTCCTCAATAGCTGCATCAATTGCATCATTGATAGCCTTTACTGTTTCCTTATCGTCCTTTGGAATAAGAACAGATACGCTGTATCTTTCAGGACCTCCATTGATAGATGTAGGTTCCCATCCGTGGAAATAAGAAAGTCTTGTGTTCTTGCCTGTGATAACTTTTGTTTTACTTACATTCGCCATAATCGTTAATCCTCCATTTTAAATTCGTTTTTAGCGTCTGATATATTCATTGCCTCTCTCTTATCCGAGTTTGGTACAAGAGTCGGCTTTCCGGGTGGTTTGTAGATAAGGTCACCCAGTACCTTTTCAAATGTTGCTTTACCCATCAGTTTCTGCATCTCTGTAAGAGTGATAAGGCTCTGACGGTAAATATCCTTATAACCTGCTTCCTTGGCTGCTTTGGCAACTGCATCTTCATCCATGTACTTACGGACAGAGCGTCCTTCAACAACCTTGAATCCGTTCCACTGCTTGCCGTGGCTCACAGCAGATTCGGTAGCATAAGCCATAATCTCATTTGCCCACTTTGTAAGATCAGGAATGACCGATAACATTTCTTTGATTTCCTCATCTGTAAGAAGTGGCGGAAGTTTGAATTCTTCCTGTGCAAGTTTCAGCTTTTCTTCTGCTCTTGCTCTGCATCTGACTGCTGCCCTGCAGAATGTACACCACTCGCCGGGACAGTATTCGCCTTCGCCATTCATGGCCATTTCAGCCTTTGGCTTTAATACTTCTTCTGCCCAGGTCTTCAGTTCATCAACCGGGATTGTCCAGGTACTCACATTCTCCCTGCGTGGCTGGAAGATGGACATCGATACTTCCTTGATGTCATATAAGCTGTCATAGATTGCAAGGGCACCGAGTGCATAACATTTCATCTGTGGATTGTCTGTTGCGTCTACCAGAACTCCCATGCCGTACTTGAAATCAATTATGTGAAGCTTATCGTCCGAAACAATCACACAGTCTGCTGTGCCATAACCATCCGGGACATATTCAGAGAAGTCTACGTGTTGCTCTATCAGCACCAATGGGTCCTTGCAGTTCTGCTTTGCAATGTCAAGCTGTTCTAAGACAAAGTCCACATATGCATCTGTGTGTTCCTGCATTTCATCACTGTCATAGGATGAAACAGGTCTTTTACTTCTTCTGCGGAGAGCCTTCTTAAGCTTGTGTTCACATTGTGCGTGAGCAGCTGTTCCTTCTTCTGCTGCCTGGCTTGTCTTGTTTTCAAACTCTGATTCAAGACTTGCACTTGGTGTACAGTTAAGCCATCTGTGAGAACTTGAAGGAGAAAGGAATGCGTGTTTACTCATTTCCAAGCACCTCCGCCTCTTTGATGATTGCTTCATAGTTACTAGGGTCGATGTCGGATAACTTGCTGCCTCCGAACTTTGCAATCAGACCCTTAACTTCTGATGTGAGTCCGTTCTGGCTCTTCTCTGCAAGAACTCCTCTTACATCTTCAAGTGTGTAAACCTTGGCTTTTTCCTTCTTAGGCTTTGCTGTCTTTTCAGGAATCTGTGCTACAGGCTGTGCTTCGATTACTTCCACAGATTTCATATCTGTAAGAACATCAGCTACTACCTGAAGACTGTCTGCCAGGTTACGAACACAAGTGATGACACCAACAACAGCGTCAAGTAATTCTGTTACTTTGTTCATGGTCTACCTCCTTTCGTTGTTCTTGTGATGGCCAGTTCCTCGATTGCATCACCAGGAACAAGAATCACGATCTTCTGCTTTCTGCCAAAGAGCATACGCAGGAATCGTTCTCTCAAGCTGATGCTTTTACAAGAAACCATGCCGTTTCGTTGTGGCTTGTCTGAAACACTAATGTGAAGATTATGTTTCATCGCTGCACCTCCGTTTCCGAGAGATTTGTTTCTCTCTAACTTTTAGCCTTGGGAAGATGCTCTAAAGGACGTTTTTTGAAAAACTTTTTTATTTTCTTTTTCATCACTGTTTTGCTCTTCCTAACTGTTAGCCTTGAAAGAACCATCAAAAGGACGCTTTTCACAAAAAAAAATAAAGCCTGCCTACACTCCGAAGAATGCAAGCAGGCTCATAGCACTGTTTTAACTATTTCTTATTTTAAGAGTTCATTTACTCTCTTCTTTTGTTTGCGAACCAACGATGGACGGTCAGCACCATCTCGCCGGACTTAGGCTCATAGGCGAGCGTCTTATCCCTATCACTGAGCCACAGGAGCTTGTTCTTTCCGTTACGCTTGCAGATGTCCACGCACAGCTTGATGAGCGTCTGATATACAACTCCTTAATCACCTTTTTCTAACCCCTTAATTGCCGAAAGTCTGAGTAATGTTAATGCCGTAACTGCAAGTAGGATACCTGAGATAAGTATCATAATGGCGGCGCCTCGTCCAACACCTCTTCCGGATAGGTTTCCAAGTCCGTCTGCGGCAAGTCCGGAAACTGCATATGCAACGACATACCCTATCTGTGAGAGAAAACCTATAAATCCCCAAGCTCTGCCCTGCAGCTCATCAGGGATATTGGTTCTGGCAAGGTAATCCATAGCATTATTAGCAAGCGGCAGCATAGCAAAGAACAGTGCTCCGAAGATACAGATCGGTACAATATTTTCAAATAACGACATTCCTATCATGAATATTCCCGCCATGAAGAACGAGATTTGAAGCACCTTAACATAGTCTCTTTTAATCCCGATGATACCAAGAAACAGCCCTGATGAAAGCATTCCACAGGCACAAAGAGTTTCTGCAATACCAAGCGTTTTTGCATCCGCAAAGGATAAGACCATAGGCTCTACAAGTATCTGTAAGATCCCCATAAACATAGTAATTGCTGAGGACACCATGATAAGGAGGAACACACCTTTATCTCCGTGAACTGCATTCCATCCCTCTTTCAGGCTTTCACCAAAAGACTGTTTCTCCTCGCTTACCTTGGCAGTAATCCCTTTCCTTACAATCGCAGTTGCCGTTATAGTTACAAAAAATGTACATATGTCAATAATGAGCAGAAGCGATATATCGCTCACTCCCAACAGAAATCCAGCTATTATAGGTGAGAACAGATACCTTGCACTGCCCGCAAGTGACATAAGCCCGCTTGCTTTTGAAAATTCTTCTTTAGAAAGGATATCAGTTATCGTAGCCCTATAAGACGGTTCAAGAAGTGATGAGAACACTGCACTTATAAAGACGCCTATACAAATCTGTGCAAGGCTTGCGCCCCCATTCATCATGCAAATGAGGATATAAAGGATCCCAAGTCCTGAACATCCGTCTCCGATCATCATAAGAAGCCTTCTGTCATAGCGGTCCGCCAACACGCCTGCCGGAACACTAAGCAGCAATGTTGGAAGAAAACCAAGCAAAGTCACCAGCGCCATTTCCGCTGCGCTTCCCGTTTTCTGAAACACATACACGCCTAGTCCAAAGCTGGTAAGCCCACCACCTATGGACGATATAAGCTCCCCTGTCCATAAAGCCAAAAACTTCTTAAATCCTGAACTCATATTACTCACTCTCCCCAAATTGTGTCTTCAGAAGCCTTCCGACATGCTCCGTTTCAAAGAACATCTTTTTATTGCACATCACGATGATCACTGTCGCTATAATAACAACGATGGTTTCCAAACATTTTGTTTCAGGAGTCATTGCAATCTTTTCCTGCATAAAGTTCACGAACAGATGAAAGATCATACACGCCAGGATTGACCGGTCGCTGACGAGATACACCCATGTAATGATATATCCGAGCGGGATTCCGCTTATGAAGAAATTGATGACATACAAAGGATTTACCATGAGTCCTGCCTGATACGTTCCTTGGATAAAGATAAGGGGTAAATGCCATAATGACCACAACGCACCGAAAAGCAGTGACTCCCAAAACCAGTTCATGTACTGACCTATAGAATCCTCGCAATATCCCTTCCATCCTACCTCTTCGATTATGGAAGCAAGCGTTATTGTCACAAAAGCAGTCCCTATTCCCACACCGGTAAAAGAAAAATCATCTGTAAAGGAAAATTGCTTTAATGATTGGCCAAACAAAAGTGACAGTAGAATCGAAAAAACTACGATCAATGCAAAAACAACAACTGCCCAAAATACATTTATCCACTTTACTTTATAAAAGCTTATGATCTTATCCTTAAGATCTTTTTTTAATTCATCGCTCCCGGATACAAGTACAAATATCGTAGATACCACCGCAGGTGCTATGAGTCCGATCAGCATCAGCACGGAGCCTGTCGTCTCTGGAACAAAGATTGCCGGTATCCAAAAGATCCATGTGAAGAAATATGCACATATAAAGAAAAGCACCGGTCTGTATCTGTATTCATCCTTATCATTGATCAACTGTTCTTTATTCACTTCTTTGTCCTCCTGATATAAGTTCTCTGATAAAGTTCATAGTTCCAGCTTCTGCTCCAAAAGTTTTTTCAACCATGTCAATATAGACCTCTACATCTCTATCACTAAAATCTCCGTCATCAAACGTATGTTGACTGATTATCAGAAGCATCTTGACCCGTTCCTCTATATTGTTACAGGAAAGCATCCCCTGCGATATCCCCTCCTTCACGATCTCTGTCAGAAGAGGAACAGCTTCTTCCACAATCCGCCTGTTTACCTTCTCGTGCATAACGATGTTTTCCTTCACATTTAGAGCGTTCACAATACCCTGCTCCCCCTGTGCCGGTCGAAGTGAATAGATGACCGAAACAAGCTTTTGCGGTATAGGCAAGGAGACCGCAAGTATTTCCTTAGCCCTACCAATCTCTTCTTCGATCATCATATCAATGACCGTTTCCAAAGTTGCCTCTTTACTCTCGAAATAGTAATAGTAAGTTCCTTTCGCAATACCAGCCTCGGCAATGATCTCATCTATACTTGTATTTTCGTAGCCTTTTTCTACGAACATCCGATACGCAATCCTTAAAAGCTCCTGCTTTCTTCTTTCTCCCATTTTCATATCCGGTCCTTTCCATAATTTATCCAAAATCGACTACCAGTCGATTTTATTATACATCCTTAGCGACCGTTTGTCAATAGTTTTTCGACTTTTAGTCGAATACATTTCTTGCAACGAAAAAATGCCCGTAGCCTGAGTTCCCTTTGAAGGTGTGTCTGCACCACCAAGATTAGCAGTAACCCTGGCAGCAACATCTCCGAGTCTTGCATAAAGCCAGTTTCCCGGACAGCTTTTATTGGCAAACCATCTGTGGACGGTAATTACCATCTCATCTGACTTCGGTGCATAATTTAAGGACTTGTCCTTATCAGCAAACCATAAGAGTTTCTTCTTTCCGTTTCTCTTACAGATATCGGTGCAAAGCTTGATAAGAGTTTCGTATACGGTGTTATTCATCGTATAAGGCTCTGTGGTATCACTAGCACATTCGATAGTGATTGCTCTCTGGTCATTGGCATTTGAAGATGTACACCAGGAACGGTTTTTCTCCTCAACATAAAGACCAACACGGCCGTTCTTATCAATACCGTAGTTTGAAGATGCCTGTGTAGATGTTTTATAGAACCAATCCCCCAAGCCTTCTGCTGTACACTGACCTACTACGCAGTGAGGAGAGATTCTGTCGATTGCGTGTGTTCTCTGTCCTGAATGATTAGGACTTAACTTGGTATAGGCTACCATTGAACTATTTGTGTATCCCATGTTTTATTCCTCCTTATCTGATTTGTCATGTAACTGTTTAAGTACGACCTTTAATTTCTCCGGCACAGGAAGTCCAAGATGTGCTGCGTTCTCTAGCAGAGATACTCCTTCATTGGAAATGTAGAAAAAGATAATTGCAGTACGAAGAACACTGCCTGTTCCGATTACCTGGACATCAAGGATATTTGCGATGCCCACGAGAATGAAAATAAGCACCTTTCTGCAGATGCCTTTGAATCCGACTTCGCTGGATAAGTTCTTGTCTGCAATGGCACACATCACACCAGAGATGTAGTCCATGATCACGAACATCACGAGTGCAATAAGAAGTCCATCACAGCCGCCAAGGAAATATCCAAGCCATCCACCGATCATAGTGAATACGAACTGTATTCCGTTCCAGAATTCTTTCATTGATGAGTTCCTCCATTTCTTAAAAATAGGTATGAAAAAAGCACCTCCGAAGAGATGCTTGATTCCAGTTTTATGCGATTCTTACGACTCGCAAATATGAAGATGTAATATTGATTGCTGCTCCCGTATCCTGGTAAGCCTGCAATTTGATTTTAAGTCCATTTGATGAAGTAGTACTAGCTATGCCACTTGTGTGTGCATATATCGTCTGGCTTGTAGTACTGCCACCAAATAAGACCTGGCTGTTTGTAAGGTTACTGTATGTACTGCCTCCGTCCGTAGAAACCTGCAACCTGATACCTCTTCTTTTTGCCGTTCCAGCTGCAAAGTTAAGGTTAGCAGAGATTACATACACTCCTGCTGTAACGGTAACAAGGGAATTTGAGTCTACCCAAGTAGCACTTGCACAGGACTTCGCTGTTGTAGAATTTGAATCTGTAACTGTTCCGATTGCAGTCGAATGTCCACCGATAAATAAACTCTGTGGAATATTTGCTCCACTTGCATTCTGATAAATAAGCCACTTATCACCCGTGTTGTCATAGACACCTCTGTTCACGCCACCACTTCCAACATGAAGAGATACTGAATTTGTACCATTGGTAAGTGTGACACTTGGAGATGACTTCTCCATCGTAATATTCGCAGTATGATGCTCTGCTAAAGCAACCTCAAATGTATTATCCTTTTCCGCAACCTTTCCGATTGCCAGTCCCTTGCCTCCAGCCTTAAAATCCATCAGAACTGCTGCCGTTGATACGGTATCCAGGATAGTTACCGTAGTAAAGGCATCGGTTATCGTGTACTTAACGTCATAGGAACTTTCGGTTGAGATTGCACCGCTACCAAAGGTAAATGCCGTACCGGATGAAAAGGACTTACTTGCATTTGTCCACGATGATGCAGATGATTTCTTATAATAGGTTGCCGTTGTAACAGTATTCTTGCTGCTGCACGAAGAATAGCTGAAGGATACAGTTCCCTTGATATAAGTTCCATCATCACTTACAGTTCCACCACTCGTTGCTCTCTGCGACAGATGGCTTGAACAGGTCGGATTGGTATAGGCAACAACAGAAATTGATACCGTCTTGGCATCCGATACTCTTCCTCTTGAATCCGTAACCTTTGCAGTAAAGGTAATCGTGCCGGATGTGGTAAGGAATCCTGTTGTAAAACTTGATGCCGTACTTGAAAATCCACCGCCACTGATTTCATACGAAGATATGGTCGAACCGTAAACACCTGCTGCTCCATTAATCGTAAGTGTCGCTTTAGACTTTGACTGCACATAGATTGCCCATGCAACAGGCACCGTTCCATCAACTCTCGCTGCCGTTAGACTTGTAATCGTAGGCTTTACAGAGGACGGAACAGTAAGTGTTAAAGTACAGGTCTTTGAGCCGACCTTCGTTGAACCACTGTATGTATCACAAGTAATCGTACATGATCCCGATACTGCTTTCGGTATCTGATTTGCAAGCGTAAGTGCAGGTGTCCAGGATACTGAAGTCGATGTGGTCTTTGTTGCTATCGTTCCTGTTGTACTTCCAAAAGCATAGGTCAATGTATGCGTAAACGAAGAAGATGCTCTCGTTATGGTAATCGTTGATGCAGATCCCATGTTGGTATTCGTTGCCGATACGGTTGATGCTCGTGGAATTGTTGTAAGAGTTCCTGTACCACTTGCTGTAACGGATACAGCATAGGTATAAACACCAGCCTCACAGCTATAGCTGAAGGATTTTGTACCATCAGAATTATGTGTGATAGTTGTACTACCCGATGCAATGGTTGTTCCGTTATAAAGCTGAATACGAGAATCAGTTGATGTTGAATAAACTGTTGTACCATTAATGACTGCCTTGAAACCACCAGACATTACCCATCCACTTGCTGAACCCGAACCCTTTAATGACCATGCAATGGTCGATGTGTTCTTATCAACACTCTGGCTTGTAATTGACCATGACAGAGTAACCGAACGGCCTTCTTTTTCATTTGTTGTAATACTTCCACTTGAAGCCATATTCTTATCACTCCTTTACGATACCGGGTCTCTCCACTTGATAGAGAGATTTCCGTTTGCTCTTGGTATAAAATCAAACCATCCCCTGGATTCATTACCAAGGGACAGCTTGTTTCTGATTTCTGCGTTCGTGATAACCAGACTGTTATTTGAGATATAGGCAATCTTTTGTCCGTTTTCCTTGAATGCTAGTTCGACATTGGAAAGTTCTGCTGTAAATGCATTACCGACTTTTCCAAGTTCGATAAGGGCACCCTTGAAACGGATATACTCTTCAAGCAGCTCCTGGTTGGATGCCACATTGCCTTTTATCTCATTTGTAATTGCTGTGAAGTCCATACGAATCTCACTGCTGTTCTGTGTGATGCTTGTCTGGAAATCCTGCTGCAACATTTCGAGATCTGACTTTTCGATATAAGTATCCTTGACAGAACTCATGATTTCATTTGATGTTTTGGTAATCTCCGAGTAGCACTCATGCACCTGGATTTTCAATGTTTCCACATCACCCAAAGCATCTTCATAAGCCACAACACTCTGAAAGGTATTCTGGCATGATGTCAAAAGTGCCATTCTTCACACCTCCCATCAATTAGAAACATCGCACTGAAGGGTAAGCAGACTGTCAATATCAGCTGCAGAAAGATAGATGACCTTTCCAGTCTTTGTGAACGTCACTTCTTTTCCGTCCTTGTCCTGTGCATACCAGGTATAAGTAAGGCTCTGCTTTTCAGTGGCATTTGCCCATGCAGTTCCGTTGTATTTCATCAAGGTAACCGTCTTTGCAGAATGGTCAATCTTATACCAGAAGTCACCACTCTTCGGTGTTGAAGGAGCCGTTTCACTGATGATTCCCTTAAGTTCATCAACCTCCTGCTGATTGGTTCTTACAATGACATAAGGCACAAGACCACCGAGATTGTTTTTGACGGTAAAGCCACCGATAGAAAGCATTTCAGAAACATAAGGGTCTGACTTGTCTTCTACAGTAATGACATCAACATAGGTCTTGCTTGAATAAGTCATGGTACATCTGTAGGACTGGATATTAACGATATCCGAACCTGAAACCTCAAGTGTGGATGCTGTTGCTCCACTGATGTTTGTCCATGTACCGTTTACATACTTTGCCCACTGATAGGTCGCACTTGTGATTGCTGTTGTTCCACTGTAGGCAGATGTAGCAAGTGTAAGCTTGCCGGACTGGTTCTGTACGATAGTTCCGTTTGGTGCATAGACTGAGAATACAACTGCAGAAGTTCCATTACTTCCTGCCTTTGACTTTGTCCAGGTAAATACCTTTGCTACGGTCTTTCCTGAAATCGTAAATGTAAGAGTAATGTTTCCCGTCAAGGTTGCCGCTGCTCCAAGGTCAGAAGATGCTGCGACAGACAGTTCGATTAATCCTGCCGCCGTTGCTGTAGCAGCTGTATTCGTTTTAAGGGTAATTCCTGTAGGAAGTGTTCCCACTGCACAAGTTGTCGCAGTCTGCGTGATACCTACATACCCGGTAAACGGAATGCTGATAGTTGATGCAGCAGATGTCTTTCCTGCAGAAGTACACGCAATAGCTTGTGTTTCATTACCAAGAACAACTGAAAGACCACCACTTCCGGCAGAACCCGTTGCTCCCTTATCTCCCTTCGCACCATCATAAAGTTTGCTGATTGTAATAGTGTCATAGACATCTGTATCCGAAGTGGTCACTCTGATCTGTGCAACATTATCGTTAAAGACGGCATGGGTAGGCTTTACAACAAGCGTTCCACCAGTAATGCTCGTATTATCCGATGTGTTTGGATAATCTGCCCACGAGCCGGAACTGTTCTTGTACTGCCATTTTCCAATCGTTACGCCCTGAACCTGTGCTGTAAGAGTGGCCTGCGTTGCTCCTACCAAAGTGGAAGTCGTATCATACTTAAATACATAGGTATCACTCGTTACATAGCAAAGTCTTGCATTGGCAGCATTCTTTACAAGGGTGTAGGTAATATCAGAAGAAATGTTGATAGTATTCTTGGTTTCCGAATCGTAGTAACTGATATAGCAGATGTATGTAATCATCCCGGAAGCCGATGCAGCAAGCTTGTTTGCATTGACCGTAAGAACCCCCTTATTGACCGTTTCTCCCGTTGTAAGATTCGTTTCTGCCGATACGCCATCTTTTCTCTTCCAGGTAATTGTCACTCCCGATGCTGTCGGAGATACATTTGTCTGGTCAAGAAACAGAACCGGGGTAAGCACAAGATTTGTAGTTGCCCAGCTTGGTGCGTATTCATGTGGCAGAACATTAGGGTCTTCACTCTGTGTCTTTGGAAGATTGGATGTGATATATGCAGACAACTTTCGCTGATCCGTAATATCAACGAAGGTCTGCTGACTCGATGTTAAAATTGTAGCCATGTTAAATCCTCCTATATTTTCACTTCACAATAAAAGGACGCATTATCATATACGTCCTCGGTAGTGATTGTTATTTGCTTTTTTCCGATGTGGTTTTTATCCCACTCTGTGTCTGCCTCTTCATCAGAGGACTTTCTATGCCATACAAAGCACTCGGCATCAAGGGTGTCTGTGATATCCTTATCCCAGGAATAAACCTTGCATCGCATGGTGCTTGTCTGACCTTTATTCTTGAAGATACTGACCCCATCAACCACCAGCTCTGTACGATACATTTTCTGTGCATTGATGTTATCAATCTCTCCACTGATTGTTTCAATCTTATAAGTCTTGCCAAGAAGGTCATCTTCAATGGCTGCTATGTTCTTATCCTGCTTAACCGTAGATGCAGAAAGAGTAACTCCGCTTGCTCCGATGGTTATGGTATTGCCGGAAGGATTCAGATAATCTCTTGTCCTGCTCACACATAGATATGTTCCATTGATACCATGTGGCTTTGAGATACACTCCACATACATCCTGGCTCGGATATCTCCGATATCAGCACCAGTATCCGACTCATCAATAATCGTAAGCTGTATGCTGGTTACACCCTTTACAAGATCTGCAAGCCTTGACTGTCCCTTCTTTAAAAGGTTACCGGGAAGTGTGACATCATCCCATACCTCCGATTTCCATATCCAGCCGATTTCCTTTACTGCAGCATCATCATAGATATAATTCTTGCCTCCATTCACGGAAGTAATATCTACTCGCTCTTCACTCTGTGTTTCGTTGCCATTTTCATCAGTTACGGTCTTCTTTGCTCCAAGGGGAATGAGAACTGTGACTCTTTCGGTATGATCTCTTGTAATTTTCACATCCGTGATATTCTTACCAAACTCTACGGTCTGCAGTGACTTGGTTTCGAAGCCGGAAAGATAATCGAGATATTTTCCGTCACTTTCATATCTGACCTGCAGATAGCCACCGTGTGTATTGATAAGCTTATTCTTAATGGCATCCATCGTCATCGTGAAACCAGAACTGCTGTAAGAAACATAATCGTTATTATCCGTAACCGTCACATTACCCACCTTGAATTTCTTCTGGTTTTCCACACTCTTGTTATGGACAGAAACAAACTGCTCAAACAAGCCTTTAAGTGGTCCCTTATATGAGAAAGGTGGCTGCATGGTATCTTTCAGATAGGCAAGTGTCGATTCACAAGTCCAGGTATGAGTGTTATAAAAGTCCGAACCGTTATCCAATGCTCTGCCTTCAAACACTACATTCTCACCTTTCTTGCATACGATAACCGATGCCATAGGTTTGATAGAATCGATGTATGGATGGTTAAACGGTGCTGACAGTTTAAGGCTGTCGATGTTTGCAGCATCCTCGCTTACCTGTGCCTGCGTGATTGCAAGCTTGGAAAGGTTCGGATGATAAAACAACGCACCATCAACATACACTCTGAAAATACTCATAGGCATCCCTCCCTATAAACAAAGGTGGTCTTTCCACTTCCAGCAATCTTAATCGTATTATTTCCGTGAGCCAACTGAAGTTCCGGGATTTCCCAGGTTCCTGCACTAAGCGTCTTATTGAATGTTTCCTTATCCAATCTCCATGTCAGCTTTGTTTCGGCCGTGGTAATCACAACAGGTATTACTGGCATATAGTCATTTGCCAGTGTGACTGTTCCACTCCCATCAAAAATGACCTGCGTCTGTACAACATGGTATCTGTATGCATCAGCATCGGAGCATTCAATTACAAGTTCGCCTCTACCTTCAATCGGATCATAGGAAGGTGTCAGCTGGAGCGTTCCGATACAGTAAAGTCCAGGTTCTTCACTGCAGATAACCTTCGCAAGTCTTCCTGAAAACTGATTGCCCGCTGCCTTTACAAGTTCTTTGAATTTATCCCTTGTTCCAAGCATAGACAAATTAACAGTAAAGCCTCTGGGTTCAAAAGATACCGAACCAAGAGCCTCTGTAAATCTTATAGGAGAATTGCGACCTGGAACAACCACAGTTTCTGTCTGCGATTTAGGAATCGGAAAATCAATGTTCTCACGAATCCATCCCATTCTTGACATTGAAATATCGTTAATAAAAATATCTGGAATCATAGTGCAAGCCTCCTTGTTAATTTCTGCTGTTTACCAAGTCCATCATCAATGGATGGAAGTAAATGTCCAACAAGTGTTCCATCTTCAAGATAGATTCCCTTTGAACTGTTATCCGCAATAATAGCGAGATACTTTTCCATGCCGGACATATTAAGTCTGCTGTCAAGCATTGCCTCAAGCTGCTTATAGAATCCCGACAATGGAAGGATAGCCTCGGAGCCTGCTTCTCCACCAACCATCAAAGAACTTCCGTTCATGCCGAATGCTGTAGGCTTGGTCATGATACCACCATCTTTATACCAGTCGATAGAAAGGTGTGGTACAGAAGGCGGTGCAATCGAAAGACTGCCCGTTACCTTGAAGTGAGGAAGTTTGATCTTAGGAAGAGAAATCTTCATGCTTGAGAAGAATCCCTTAATCTTATCAACAATACCCTTGATTGTATCTCTGGCTTTTTCAATAGGTGTTGTAATTGCCGTCTTGATGCCGTTCCATACACTTGTGGCTGTACTCTTGATACTGTTGAATACCGAAGAAATGGTACTCTTTACAGAATTGAACACGGTTGTAACTGTACTCTTAATCGCATTGATTGGTGTTGTGACAGCTGTTTTTATCGCATTCCATACTGTTGTTGCCGTGGTCTTAATCGCATTGAATACGGTTGTGACAACGGTTTTTATGGCATTTACTACTGTGGTTACAACCGTCTTGATTGCATTCCATACAGTAGAAAAAACAGTCTTTATTGCATTCAGTACTGTCTTGATTACGGTGGATACGGCATTGATGACCGTTGTAACCTTCGTCTTGATAGCATTGAATACTGTAATGATGATTTCCTTACAGTTCTCCCATATAAATCTGAACGGCAATGTGATAATCTCAAATGCAGCCTCAAAGAATGATGCAATGAACATAACAGCTGTTGTAACCACATTCTTGATTCCTTCCCAGAGTCCTGTGAAGAAGTTTGCAATACCCGTCCACAGATTTACAAAGAAGTCCTTAATGCCTGTCCACACTTCGTTCCAGCTTGTACCAAACCATCCAAGAACAACATCTGCCACACCCTTAAGAACATTCATGATATTTGTAAACGAGTTAACTATGAAGTTCCAGATAGATAAGAAGATACCTTTGACACCTTCCCATACCTGTGACCAGTTGCCCGTAAAAATACCAATAAAAATATCCAGTATGCCTGTAATAATTCCGAATGTTTCTTCAAGTACATTTGCAATGTATGTGAAAACACCTTCAAAAATCGGTGCAAGGAAGTTACAGAATCCATCCCATACTGCTTTGATGACTTCAGTGATATCTTCAAAGCTGAAACCTAACGCATTTAATCTATCAACAATACCCTGGGTAAACCCATCAAAGATTACCTTGATTCTGTTCCAAATAGCTGTGACATTCTTTCGGAAATTCTCATTCGTTTTCCAAAGATGTGTGAATGCAGCAACCAGAACTGCAATGGCAACTACTACTGCAAGTATCGGACCCAGACAGGCACTTAAGCCACCTCCGGCAGCAGCCGCTGCTGCACCTCCACCTTCAGCTGCTACTGATGCACCGTTGATAACTGTACCAAGCTTACTTATTACTTTCATGGCCGTACCGACCTTCGACACAACATTTCCTATAATGACAAGTGCCGGTCCCAAGGCTGCTACGAAAAGTCCTATCTTTACAATGGTTTCTCTCGTTCCCTCATCAAGGTTATTCAGCCAGTCAACGAAGGACTGTAGCTTTGCCACGATATTCTTGATCATCGGCATAAGAGTCTCACCGATAGAAATTGCAAAACCCTCTACTGCAGATTTCAGAATCGTAAGCTGACCTGAAAGGTTATCAAGCTGTGTGTCTGCCATCTGCTGTGCTGCTCCACCACTGTTTTCAATTGAAGTCTGCAGTTCATCCCAGGTATCTCCCGTATTAGCTAACAGAGCATTTACAGAAGAAAGGTCGGTCTTATTGAAAATCTTACTGATGATATTGGCTTTTTCTTCAGCAGTCATCCCTTCCATACTTGTATTAAGGTCACCAAGTATATCATTCAGACTTCTCATATTACCTTCTGAGTCAAATACAGATACACCAAGTGCATCCATCGTATCTGCTGCTTTATCGGTTGGATTCTGTAATGAAAGAATGACATTTCGAAGATGCGTACCACCTTCAGCACCCTTGATACCATTGTTGGCAAGAATACCAAGTGCTGTATTCAGTTCTGCTGTACCACCCTTGATGGATTTTGCCGTAGCACCGATAGTAAGAATACCTTCTCCCAACTGACCAACAGAAGTGTTTGTAGAAGAAGCCGTCTTTGCCATCTGGTCAACCATCTTGTCAGCATCCTTGGTTTCCATTCCAAGGGCAGACATAGCATCTGTAACCATGTCCGATGCTGATGCAAGGTCAAGTCCACCTGCAGCTGCCAGGTTAAGAACCGTAGGAAGTGTATCTGCCATCTCCTGGGTATCATATCCGGCAAGTGCAAGATAGTTTAATGCCTCGGCACACTCGCTGGCAGAGAAAGCTGTCTTAGATCCCATTTCCTTTGCAAGGTCAGATAAGGCATCCATTGTATTAACAGACTGTCCATCAAGCGTTGACATGGAATCCTTGGTAATTCCCATAGTAGCCTGAACCTGGCTCATGGAACTTTCAAAGTCAGCAGCAGTCTTTACGGCAGCACCACCCATTGCAGTAACAGCCGTGGATACTACTGTAACTTTCTTACCGACATTGGTAATCTTCTGTCCGGCATTTTCAAGTTTCTCTCCGACCTCACCAATCTTGGCAAGAGTCTGATTTGCTTTTGATGCCTGTGATTCAAGCTTTTTAAGTTCAGCCTCTGTTTCAGCTATCTCTCTTTGAAGGGCATCATACTGCTCCTGAGTAATCTCGCCCTTCTGCAGCTGTTCATTAGCCTGCTGTGCTGCCGTCTTTAAGGTAGCAAGCTTTTCTTTTGTTTCTCCGATTGCCTGTGTAAGAAGTTTCTGTTTCTGGGCAAGCAGAGTTGTATTTGTAGGGTCAAGTTTCAGAAGTTTTTCAACATCCTTAAGAGCAGACTGTGTACTCTTAATCTGTCCGTTGACACCTTTTAATGCTGTTTGTAGTTTAGTGGTATCTCCGCCAATCTCAACGGTTATACCTTTGATTCTATTTGCCATTGGCAGATACCTCCTTTAACGCAAAAAGGACTCCTGCTATAAGCAAAAGTCCCATTGCAATATTATTAGAATTTGTCGAAGTCCTCCTGAGTTGCAACATTGTCATACTTGTAGGAGTCGTTTCCTTTTTCAGTCCAGATATCCATCACCATACCAATGGTAAGATAATCAAGGTCTTTGATGGAAATGCCTATCTCAAGGCAGCGAAGGAGGAACAGCGGGGTTGTCATTTCCCTGCTACTGCGTTTAAGTTTTTTTTAGACTCGATATCAGTAATAAGGTTTGTACCCCAAAGTGCAAGGATTTCAGGCAACACCTCGTAAATGGAAAACATCTCGAACTGGTCAAGCCAGTCATCAATATTTGCCGGAATCGTATGGTCTGCATGGTAAGCCATAATGTAGGCTACGTTCTCGAAGATTTCAAGATCATCGATTGCGAACTCCTCACCATCTTCCTTGCTGCCCTTATACGAACTCTCAAGTTTCGCTAAATCCTTGAAAATATCTCTCTTGAATTTGGCACGATAAAGACGAGGCACCGTTGCAGAAGAACGGAATGCCACTTCTTTACCACCGACATTAATAACCTTTTTAAGCATATGCTACTCCTCCTTAACCTACAGTATCCTTGGCAACAGGAATGTACACGTTCTTATACCAGTTGTTGTATGTTGCCTCATCAGTTGCATCTCCGGTTCTTGACTTAACAAGACCATCTTCTCTAGGATCAGCTGTAAGAGATAACTTCTCAGTACCAGGTTCGATTGCATCTTCCTTAGTTTCAGACTCAATAGAAGGACGAGATGCACTGCAGTTATAAAGGACGTGACGGATGCATCTCACATCACCATCAAATTCAAATAACAGTGCGAACTTCTCCATCTCTGTGACAGTAGCACTCTCAACAAGAACACCGTTCTTATCAAGTGCCTCTTTCAAGATTTCAGTTCTGAACCATTCAGGAATAAGTGCAATCTCAAGGTCACCGCTGTAACCGTTGTTTGCTGTAGAACGGAAGTATACGATACCGTCTGCATAGAATGGACTGGAATCACCCTCGGCATCCAAACTGATACTTACTGCACCAGGGATTGCCTTTGGAGTTTCATAGGTATACTCACCATCTGCAGTTTTTGTAAGCTTTGCAGCATGAACATTTTTAAGGTTGTATTTTACTTTATTACCCATAGCTTTTATGCCTCCATTTCAAATGAATATAGGACTTCATACATCTTTTCGCTTTCAATCCATGTTTCCAATCGGTCATAAAAAATGCCGTGACTGTCAAGCACGGATTCAACTTTCTGCTCTACCGACAAGTCCTTTAAATCGGTATACAGTTCTATATGGACTTCGTTTACCTTCAGATACACTCTTCCGTCAGCTGCGAAGTTATCACTGCCGGGCAAGAGATAACAGATAAACGGTGGATCTGGACTTTCTCCCTCTGCGAAATGGTCATATGCAAACGGAATGTCCATCTCCTTAATGATTTGTAACAGTTCTTCCATCACATACCTCCAAGTGCTCTTGCGATTTCTGTTTCCAATGTTTCAATCGCATTCTCTTCTGCCTGGGCAATGTGGGGTCTTGCAGCCACTCTTCCGCCACTACGTTTTGCGTGACCGTGTTCAAGAAGGTGGGCAAGCTGATATCGGTTCTTGGAATGCACCGTCAGTTCAAGTGAATTTGAAGTTTCCTTCGTTTTCTTGACCGACCAGCTCTTCGCATAGGCACCCGTATCCTTTGGAGCAGATGCAGCGATATCTTTCCTTACTGTATTTCCTGCCTTCCTTACAGACTTCTTCAAGTCATCTGTGGCCAGATCAGCATACTCCTTGAGGCCGTTCATGATTTCATCTGCAAGGTTATCAATCTTTACATTTGCCATCACTATCTCCTCACTTTCTCACATTTCAGTTTCAAGCATTTCTTCTTGTAGTTCATGTGGTCAACAGACACGATATTATATAAAGAGCCTTCAAAAAGAACTCTGTGCTTTGTAATATCCAGGTCTGCGAGTGCCCTGCAGTATCTGACCGTAAATGAAATATCAGAATCGTCTACGATAAGACCTGCCACACTCTTTTCAGAACCACCTTCGCCACTTACGGTTGCAAAGCAGGTGTGATAGTCAGTCCAGGCATTCTTATGATTGCCGATGGCATCTACAACAGTTTCATTCTTCTGTACCGTAATCTTCACATTCAAAAGTGCAATATCCATCAGAACACACTCCTTCTTACACCTTCAAGCAGGGAGCGAAGGGAAATGGTCAGCTGATGATGGTTTGCATCTTCTCTGTGTTCATACAGATAGGCAACTGCGTACATGACAGCAATCTTGGATGATGGAATCGCACCCAGTTCATCTACGGATAACCTTGCTATATCTGCACAGAGATTCTGCCCGGTTGTGATGAAACTTTCGATAAGTGCATCATCGTCATCAAAGTCCACTCGAAGGTAACCCTTCATCTCATCAAGATTTACAATCATATCTATCACCACCTAATAATCAGTGACACCTTATGACTGGCATACCCTATATCTATATATAGGCTTTAATTTTTTATCCCTATAAAAAAGGATAGTAAATAGCCGTCATAGGGTGTCACACTTAATTATTCTTAACCCTTAGTAGTTGCAGTTTCTTCCTTAAGCTTTAAGATCTGTACTGCTTCAGGAAGGATAAGCTTACCATCGACTCTTTCCTTGGCTACATAACCAACCATGCCGTTACCAGCGAAAAGTTCACGAAGTTCTGCAAAAGAACGAGAACCACGGTCACCGATGTTGTAGTAGCTGTAATCACCGAATGCAATCGCATTTGTAGGTGCAAAAGCAGAAGTGTGAACAGCATAGCCAAGCACTCTGTCAGGTTCTCCTTCCTTGTAAGAAGGCTGCCAGATATATGCTCCGTTGTTGTCCTTAAGCTTTCTGATAGAAGCAAGTGTTGCATCATTCATGATGAAAGATGCGTTCTTACGATAAGGTCTCTTAAGACCATATACCAAATCGATAAGGTCATCGGACTTGATAGCTGCAGTAAGAGTTGCTGCAATCTGACCACCACCGTTTGTTGCGAAGATACCAGTAGGCTTTCCTGTTCCGTTACCGTTAAGGAACGCATCCTCTTCGGCATTTGCTAAAGCCTTACCGAACTGAGTGATGATGTAGTTTTCAAGACCGAAGGCATTGTCATAAAGCAACTCTTCAGTAACCTTGATTGCTACATGAAGCTTGTAGGCATCAAGATAGATCTGATCGAATGTTGCATCACCGAAAGATAATGCTCCACCTTCCTCAATCCATGCTGCTGCAGGCTTGGTAGCTGCGATGTTAATCTTGTGCTGACCTGCAGTAGTAATCTTTGTAGCAAGACTACGCATGATGTTCTCACCATCAAGCACATCAATAAGTCTGCGGTCATACTCTTCCGGCACAAGGTAACCACCATCGGCATCTACACCTTCCTGAAGTACATTGCTTACATTACGGAAATTAGAACGCATTGCAGAAAGCATCGCATCCTTATAAGCATCGGAAGCACGACCCTTCTTAACTTCCTTGGCATCACCCATAAAAGGCTTACCAGTAATCGGAGAATTAACAGGCTTTGCAAGTTCCGCCTCTCTGCGTTCTGCTCTCTGCTGACGGTCGATGGCAGCAGTCAAATCCTCGATTTCCTTCTCCATCTTGTTGTAGGTTGCTGTATCCTCATCGGAAAGCACACCATTCTTGTCTTCGTGAGTCTCCACAAAGTTCTTTGCAGTTTCCCACACCTTTGCTCTCTTTTCGATTAAATCCTTAATAGTCATAATAGAATTCCTCCTTAAATGAATTTCTTGATAAAGTCCAGACGCTCCTTGATTTCTTTTGCAGGAGTGCCTTTGTTTGCAGGTGCAGAAATCTCTGCCTGCTTTGTTACTGTTTCTTTAGGCTGGACATAGTGTTTTTCCAGCTTGTTCATAAGAGCGTTGTTTACTGCCTTGCGTGAAAAAAGCATCGAATCAGAAGGTTTCTTTTCCTTCTCTTCGGTGCTTTCATCATCTTCATCCTCTTCTTCGGGATCAGTATTCGGTTTTGTTTCTGCTCTTGTAATGATGTCATCAGCAAAGCCAAGTTCAACGGCCTTGTTGGCATCCATCCAGGTCTCGGCATCCATCAAGTGACTAAGCTTTGATCTTGAAAGACCAGTCTTAATCACATAGGCATTGATGATGGACTCTTTCACTTCTGCAAGCATATCGATAGCCTTCTGCATTTCTGCATGGTCACCGAATGCTACGGTTGCAGGGTTATGAATCATCATCATGGAAACAGGGGACATAAGCACTGTGTTTCCTGCCATCGCAATGACCGATGCTGCTGATGCTGCAATACCATCAATCTTCACTGTGACATTTCCTTTGTACTGTGTGAGCATATTGTAGATCTGAGCCGCAGCCACACAGTCACCACCCGGAGAATTAATCCATACGGTAATATCTCCACTTCCGGCATTTAACTCATCCTTGAAAAGCTGTGGTGTGACATCATCATCAAACCAGCTCTCTTCGGCAATGGTGCCGTGTAACTCAAGGACTCGTTCTGCGACTTCTTCGTTTGCCTGGTTCAGAGTTTTTCGACTCTTCCAGTTCCAGAACTTCTTGTTCTTCATCTGTCTTCTCCTCTCCGTTTGATGTATCCGGGCTTGCAGCAAAAATACCTGCATCTTCAAGCTTGGTCATGTTGCCATTGATAAGGTAAAGGTCACCACCGAGTTCTGCAGGAATCCTGTCGAGATTCTCAAGTTCCCTTATGTCATTGGCAGACATCCAGCCATTCTGTCTTGCAGTGGCATAACCGTTCATACGGCTCTGATAGTCACCACGAAGAAGTCCGTCTACATTAAACTTGATAAAATAATTCTGTTTTTCCTCTGCTGTTAACAGAGAACGAGCCATATTCTGCTCCCACCTTGAAACCCAGGGGTCAAGAGTGTATTTCACAAATTCAAGTGACTGCTGCTCAATATTAGAAAAGCTCGACTTTTCAAGGTCACCTACCATGTGTGGAGGCACTCTGAAAATTCGAGCAATCTCATCTATCTGAAATTTTCTTGTTTCTAAAAACTGTGCTTCGTTCGGAGAAATGGAAATCGGTGTGTACTTCATTCCTTCTTCCAGAACAGCCACTTTATGCGAATTTGCACTGCCGCCAAAAGTCTGTGACCAGCTGTCCCTTACCTTTGATGGGTCTTTCAGTGTTCCCGGATGCTCAAGCACTCCACTTGGAGCAGCACCATTGGCATAGAACTTACTGCCGTACTCTTCAGCTGCGATTGCAAGACCGATAGCATTCTTGGCCATTGCAATTGGAGAGTAACCTACAAGACCGTCAAAGCCGAGTCCCGGAATATGCATCACTTCATCAGGTGCAAGTTTAACAGTTGCTCCCTTATTGGTAGGAGCATCATCTGAACTTACCTGGTATTCATAATACAGATGTCCGTGTTCATCTCGGTCAACCTTCATCCTATCCGGCATAAGTGGATACAAAGCAATAATCTCACCCTTACCGTTCCTGATGATCTGTGCATACGCATTGCCCCATAATAACAGATGGGTCATGAGCGTTTCCCTAAAAACAAAGCTTGTCATCTCCGGGTTAGGTTCATCATGCAACAGCATATATAAAGGATGGTCTACAGCTTTTACCTTGCTGCCGTTATCTCCGTATTTATAAAAATGCAATGGCAGACTTGCTACCGCTTCGGACAGGATACGCACACAGCTGTAAACTGCAGTCATCTGCATTGCCGAGCGTTCATTCACTCGTTTGCCACTTGTACTGTTTCCCATAAAAAAGCTGTAGGCACTGCCACTTGTCCTGTTTGTGGGTGCATCTCTTGTCCTGAACAAGCCTTTGAGAATTCCCATTCCAATCACCTTACCTTTCTTAACTAAAATACCAATAAGCCTCGTGTATCGTAGACTGATTCAGCCACTTCATTACCACATCTAATTGCTCTATCAAGTGCCATGATTGTTGCAATGGCACCGTCAATCTTTTCAGTTGATTTTTCCTTATCTGCCTTGATGTTTCCTGCAGGGTCAGTACGGATAAAGATGTTATCCATGTTCCACCTTAAAACTGGATGACCACCGTGTGCTATCTTCTGTTCAAGCACAAGTTTCATCAGTTCCTTGGTCGGTGGACTCATATCTTTGAATCCCTGTCCGAAAGGCACAACGGTAAATCCCATGCCTTCCAGGTTCTGAACCATCTGTACTGCTCCCCAACGGTCAAAGGCAATCTCTCTGATGTTGAATCTCTCACCAAGACTTTCTATGAAATTCTCGATGTAACCATAGTGAACAACATTTCCTTCGGTAGTCTGCAAATAACCTTTTCGCTCCCACAGATCATAGGGAACATGGTCTCTTCGCACTCGAAGGTCAAGGGTGTCTTCCGGCACCCAGAAATAAGGAAGAACGATATATTTGTCATCCTCATCAAGTGGTGGAAACACAAGCACGAATGCCGTGATATCGGTTGTACTGGATAAGTCCAGTCCACCGTAACATACACGACCTTCCAGGTCATCTTCATTAACGGCAAAGTTGCAGGCATCCCACTTTTCCATCGGCATCCATCGTACCGACTGTTTTACCCACTGATTAAGTCTTAGCTGTCTGAAGGAGTTTTCTTCTCCGGGATTCTGTTTTGCAGAATCACAGGCAGCTTTTACTTTTTCTATAGCAACTGTAATGCCAAGTGATGGATTTGCTTTCTTCCATACTTTAGGGTCTGTCCAGTCTTCCGATTCATCTGCACCGTAGATAACAGAATAAAAGGTAGGGTCAACTTTTCTGCCTGCCTCAATATCTAATGCCTTCTGGTGTATCTCATAGCAGATGGAGTTCGTATCATTCCCGGCTGTTGTAATAAGAAAATACAACGGCTGCATACGGGCATCACCCGAACCTTGGGTCATTACATCATAGAGTTTTCGATTTGGCTGGGTATGCAGCTCATCAAAGATTACTCCGTGCGTATTAAAGCCATGCTTGTTTGCAACATCCGCCGACAGAACTTGGTAGGAACTGTTGGTAGGCTTATAGATGATCTTCTTCTGCGATTCCAGTATCTTCACTCTTTTCATAAGAGCCGGGCAGAACCTAATCATATCAACGGCAACATCAAATACGATTTTTGCCTGGTTTCTGTCTGCTGCACATCCGTACACTTCTGCTCTTTCTTCTCCATCACCACATAAAAGAAGAAGTGCAACGGCAGCTGCAAGTTCCGATTTTCCCTGTTTCTTGGGAATTTCAATATAGGCTGTATTGAACTGTCTGTATCCGTTTGGTTTCAGCACCCCGAACAGATCCCTTATAATCTGTTCCTGCCAATCTATCAGTTCAAATTTCTTTCCTGCCCACGTTCCTTTGGTATGGCACAGTTCCTCAATAAAGCTGACGGCATAATCCGCCATCTGCTCATCGTAATGAGAAGACTTCGCCATAAGCTTCGTGGGTTTATATTTTTTCAGTTTTCTCATTCGCCATCACCTCCACGAAAAAAGGACCCCTGGTGGAGTCCCGAAAAGTATTCTTTTTCAGTTGTTACTGTCCCATGCAGCTATGAATGGTGTTCAGGATTTCTTCCTGCTCATCCTTGTCCACACCGATGCTTTCAAGAGCCTCTCTTATTCCACAGTCGGGGCAGATATAGGTTTCGTTGTCCACTCGTGAAAGAGCCGGACTTCCGTGATATTCCTTGCCACATTTAGGGCAGATTGCAATTCTTCTGACTTCAGTCTTCATGTGTATCCCTCCTGCTTATTCTGATCGCATCGAACAGGTACTTCTCATCAAATCCAAAGGCTCGGTATCCGTCAAGGCAGGTGTTCACATAGTACCAGCTTGGGATTCCAAGTTCTCTTTCTTCATGCATGATGTAGACAAAAGCATCTCGCTTTCGCACCTTTCCTGTTCTGATGCCTTTGATATCCAGGGTCATTTCCTTTTTGTAATAGAAGTTTGGATATCCTTCGTAACGGTCAAGTGCTTTCTCATCGGTCTCCGTAACTTCCCATATCACAACGGGAACTTCAGCACCTTCCATCGGTTCAATGGTAAGGTAAGAACCTGTCTTGCTGCCTTTGAATAAAAGCTGATAGTCTTCAATGACCGATGTTCCAATAATCCTTGCACCCGGACATCGCATTCTCATCTGTGGGATGTTCAGGTTGCTGCCATAGGCAATGTAGTATCGTTTACTCATATGGTTTCCATCCTTTCTGAAGGGGACACCCTTCTACCACCTTAAGACCACCGAAGTGGTCAACTCTTTTTATTAAGGTGTTACAATGCTATCTCCTTGCAGTTCTGAATGCTGTATCTCCTGCAAGTCTTCTTGTAAGAAGGTCTCTTGCTGTCTTGAATTCGTCTCCGATGAACCCAAGTCTTAAGAGCCATGTTCTCATTGCGTATTTTGGATTTTCGTTCTGCTGTGGCTTTGGACTTGCTGTTCTTACTTCCTTTGCCATCTGGCTGAGTGCCAGGCAAAGCTGAATGTAGCTTTTAAGCTGTCCGGCATGAAGTCCGTTTTGCTTTCCATCGGCAGGTGCATCAAACTGGAAAAGTCTGAACTCGATGGTACCCTTTGTGAAGGTTGCGTGGTAGTTGAGCATATGGTATCGGCTGTCATTGTAGTGTTGGCTGCGTCCGTAGTTGCAACCCTGTGTGCCGTACCAGATGTCTGCAAGCTTGCTCATGGTCTTTGGTTTCTTCTTATTGAGCTGCTCTAAAAATCTTGGGTCAACCGTTCTGCAGTATCTGTTCATTCTTCCTCTGTCAAGGTCAAGTGCCTCGGCTATCAGACTTTCGTGGCTTGCCATGATGTTTGCAAGGTTTCTCATGGTCTGTGGTGTGTGGCCGTTTGCTCCGATGTGGATGTGAACTCCGCATCCCCTTGTTGCATCGCTCTTGGCTCCTGCCTTGCGAAGCTTTCTGATCAGTTCCTGCAAGGTTTCCATGTCCTCGTATTTAAGGATTGGGGTTACCATTTCGCATTTGTGTGCATCGTCTCCGGCAATGCTGACATCCTTCTGGAATTTCCATTCTCTGCCTTGTCCGTCCCATGCTGACCAGGTCATGTAGCCGTTTCTTGATGCTGTATTCTCGTAGCGTCCTGTTCCGAAGTATTCGGCTGCAAGCTTTGCTGCTCGCTCTCTTGTGATGCTGTTCATCTCGACCTCAACTCCGATGGTCTGCTTTTTCATTTCTTCAATCTGATGTGTGATTTTTTCGTTCATTCTATGTACCTCCGTTTGGTGTGTTTTCCCTTTTGGTAGTACTATATATCACTCTAAAAGCACACTATATCAAGTTAATTAGCACCATATACTACACAATCTTTTGGCAGAAAAACTGTGTATTTCTGACCCTTATTCTTCAGTGATCTTACGGCATTTATCCTCACCGTAGACCACATTCAGACTGCTGCCGTTGTCCCATGCAACCATAATGCTTGCAGTATCATCAACACCTCTGACCGTACCCTTCGTACCAATCGGTGGTGCCTGGAAATCATCCATTCTTACAAGTTCAACTCTTGTGCCAGCCGGATATTCCTTTTTCACTCTTTCAACGATATCTCTGCTTGGAAAGAACATTATTCTTCGCCTCCCTTCGCACCGTTCTTGAAAGCTGCAGAGCCTTCAAGGTTTTTAAGAAGAAGTTTTCTATCTGCCTTGTATTCCGCTCCGATGAATCCGAGTCTTAAAAGGAAACATCTGAATGCGTATTTCTCGTTGTCGACTTCCTTCTCCTTAGCCTGGATTCTTTTCTGATTCACACTCATCTCGCAAAGTGCTGCAATGAATCGTGTGTAGGTCTGAATGCTGTCTGCATCCAGGTCTTTTGAAAACCAAGGGAAGGAAACCTTATCTTCTTCAATCTCGATGCCAAGCTCTGTAATGCCAAGTGCCTTCTTGATGAGTCCGGCTTTGGAATCAATAAGTGCCGTAAGGTTTCCCACCTTAACTTTCTCAATTGGGATTGATACCGTAAGTCCTGCGGTTTCGCCCTCTGTTGCCCCTTTATTCGGCTCACAGTCGGCTTCTTTTGCCCCCATTTGATTGTTATCCCATTCTTCTGGGGAAGTGCCTGTGGCCATTACGCAGGCATCAATGATCTTTGCTGTTTCTTCCATACTCTCTCCATCTGCAAACTCAAGTTCTCCGTTTCTTCCTACCATGTAGTTTCCAACCTCGTATGAGCAGCTTGGAACTCCAAGGTATCTGGCTTTAACACCGAGTTCCTTTTCGATTGCCTTTACCATTGCTTTTCGGCTTTCGCCCTTTACATTAAAATGCAGTACCATGTTATGTACCTCCTTCGTTTTTGGTAGTACCATATATCACTCTAAAAGGCACATATATCAAGTTGTTTGTGTGTAGAATAAGCAGCTGCTATTCGGTCGGAAACTGTGAGTAGTACACAATGCCTGAAAGCACGAATACCACGTTAGGAAGTGCTACTCCGTTGCCCCACATCTTATATTCAGCAGAATCAGAATGGGGATTGATGAGCCATTTCCTTATCTGTGCATCGGTCTTCGGCTTTGTTTCCTTACCGAGAGCCTTTGCATGGGTATCAAAGATTTCTCTCCACTCTGCAATATCCTCATCAGTGGGTTCAGGAATACCAAGGTCATCACACCACCAGTCGGGAAATCCCTGCAGTCTTGCACACTCGGTCGGTGTAAGTCTTCTTACGATATAGTCAGCTTCAAGGACTCCATTCTGAAATCCCGGATTTGTACCATTCACAAGGCATCCACTCTTTTCTTCCGTAAAGGTAATGCACTCGGCTTTCATCTGTGGATAGAATCCATAGCTTGGACTGTCATTTACAATTGGCGGGTCCTTGTAGTCGGTTGCTACAAGTGTGTTTGCAAGTTCCTCTTCAGCTGACGTAAAGAACGATGCCTTTGAAGAACTGAACACAGGATGAGCCACACCACTTGCTCCTGCTGCAACAAGTGTAGGTTCGACTTCCTCTTCCACCTGGAAAGAGAACTGTGCGTTGTAACCCTGGTTCATTGCAGGTCTTCCGATTCCATACGCAACTCCATGCTGTTCTGTCGCATTAAGCGTGTACATCACATCGGATTCCTTATAGCCATCACCCTTATGAGAAGGTCTAGTTCCGTTTCCTTCAATAACAGCCATGCCGCCCTGATTGCATGATGGATTGCCACCATTCCCATCAAGGCATCTGCTGGTAGTTGCCTCATAGAATCCACTGTTAGGATTTGATGACTTCATCGCATTGCTGTCCTTGGCACAGATGCCATAAACCTTTGGCACGAATAAAGTCTGATCATTGTTGCATCCAAGGGTCGCTGACTTGTCTTCCTGAATCAAGGCACCCTTGCCACCACCTTCGCAGCCACTTCTGATTTTGAGAGTCTTTGGTGTCTGCACAACAAAAGGCTGATTATTGCCACCCGTTCCAAATGTGGAAAGAACGGTCTGTGCCACTTCAAGCGGACCCGTATATCTTGAGTCCTGTCCGTGGTTTTCAAACATTAAGCTGTTGCTGCCTGTTTCTCCAATGCTCTCTGCAGAACCGTTGGCAGCTTCTTGCCACGAACGGAAGCCCTGCGGAGAATACCCAGACAAGCCTTCTGACTCAAATAGTATTTTTCCGGCACTCCAGCCTGCAAAATCTGCGACAAGGTAGATACGTTTTCTTCTCTGGGGTACTCCCCAAAATTGAGCATCAAGCTGTCTCCATGCGACTGAGTAACCGTCTCCCAGGATTTTTCCTGCACTCTGCCATTTTGAAGGTTTAGGCACTGACACACATTCATCTTTGATTTTGCAGACCTCTTCGAGGACGGCTCGGAAGTCTTCTCCCTTGTTGCTTGAGAAGGCTCCTGGGACATTTTCCCAGACGATAAATCTTGGATATCTGCCATCTGTCTTACACCTCATTTCTTTTATGATTCTTACCGCCTCATAAAACAGACTTGAACGAGAACCACCAAGTCCGTCCCTCTTTCCGGCAACGGACATATCCTGGCATGGACTTCCAAATGTAATGATGTCAACGGGAGGAATCTCGCCACCATTCATCTTGGAAATGTCACCGTAGTGTTTCATCTGCGGTAGTCTTTTCGTTGTTACACGAATAGGAAAAGGCTCGATTTCCGATGCCCACAAAGGGGTAACACCAGAAAGCAAGCCTCCTAAAGGAAACCCGGCAGAACCATCAAAAAGGCTGCCAAGGGTCAAATTATTCTGTTTCTCCATCCGTACCCTCCACTTCTTTTACCAGTGCAGAGTATGGGATCTTCTCACCATCTCTGATTACAAATACACCTTCTGTATCACCGGTATCCTCAACATATCTGCGAAGGATGACGGATGCGTATTTCTCATCAAGTTCCATCGTATGACATACACGGTTCGTCTGCTCACAGGTCATGAGTGTTGAACCACTGCCACCGAATGTATCAATGACGATTGCGTTTTCCTGACTTGAATTTCCAATCGGATAGGCAAGCAGGTCAAGTGGCTTTGAAGTCGGATGGTTCTTATTCTTTTTCGGCTTATCGAAGTTCCAGATGGTAGTCTGACTTCTGCCTGCATTCTTGCTCCAGTAGTGCTTTCCATTCTGTAAAAAGCCGTAAAGGACTGGTTCATGCTGCCACTGATAATCGGAACGGCCAAGCACAAGGGAGTTCTTTACCCAGATGCAACAGCCGGATAAGTGAAAGCCTGCATCCATGAAAGCCTTTCTGAAATTAAGACCTTCTGTATCTGCATGAAATACATAAGCCGAGCCACCCTTTTCAAGATGCTCGGCCATGTTCTTAAATGCTGAAAGCAGGAATTCATAGAATTTATCATTTGCCATCTTATCATTTTTGATGGATAAGCCATCGGAACTTTCAAATGCCACATTGTATGGTGGATCAGTAATGATAAGGTTGGCTTTTTTACCATCCATAAGTGTAGCTACATCTTCTGGAGAAGTTGCATCACCACACATCAGTCTGTGTCTTCCGACTGTCCAGATATCACCACGCTTTACAAAGGCTGCTTTCTCAAGTGCAGCTGACAAATCGTAGTCATCATCCTTTACCCCGGAAGTATCATCCGAACCAAAGAGATCTGCAATCTCGCTTTCGTCAAATCCCGTAAGTCCGATATCGAAGTCCTCACCCTGGAGAGCCTCAATCTCAATACGAAGTAACTCTTCGTCCCATCCTGCATCCATTGCCATTCGGTTGTCTGCCAGGATATATGCTTTCTTCTGTGCCTCTGTAAGGTAGTCCACAAATACACAAGGCACTTCAAGTATTCCTTCTTCCTTTGCAGCAAGGATTCTTCCGTGACCTGCGATAACATTAAACTCTCGGTCAATGATAACAGGATTGATGAAACCGAACTCACGAAGGGAAGAACGAAGTTTCATAACCTGCTCGGCAGAATGGATTCTTGCATTATTCACATAAGGAATAAGTTTTGATACAGCTACAAGCTGCATTTCCGTAGTTGTCTTTCCCATAGTGCCTCCTTAATAAAGTCCCCACTCGGCAAACTTCTCAAATCCACCGATAGAACGAATAAATTCTCTTGCTTCTTCCACGATTTCCTTATATGGAATACCATCAACGGCATCATCACCAATGGCACATACAAGTTCTACTGACTTGCCAGTTCTCTGTGCCTTTAGGAATGCGTGGATATTTACAGAAACATCTGCTTTGGATAAGTCCTTACCATGAAGACCACCACCAGTTACAGAGTCTGCCATATCAGAACCAAGCTTACGATTGGTTGCCCCGGTATCTACATCCGTGCCACCAGTCCAGTCACCCAGGGGATTGATTTCTGCTGCAGGATAGATTTCCTTTAAGTGTACTTTTTTCGCATTGCTCTGGCAGATGATGAGTCTTGCCTGATCAAGAATGTACTTTCCATCAAACGAATACACCTTGTAGATGTCTCTTGCTATCTGGGATAATGCCTTCTGCTCTTCAGTAAGTGGCATTCCTTTGAAGATACCATTGTCACCACAATGGATGCTTTCTTCCTGGTTCTTTGCAAGGTGTGTATCCTGGGGAACTATCACAATATCTGCTCTGACATCTCCGGCGATTCTATGAATGGCTGCAGCGATGTCAAACTTATCAAGTTCAGCTGATGTTTCAATAATTACATGAGCCTGCCCATGACCAATAAGCACCTCAACGGCAACCTTCGGATTTTCTTCTTTTGCATAAGCCAAATCAACAATGGCACCTGCTATTCTGTCTGCCACCTTATCAGGATGGCATGGATTTACTTTTTCAATCATATTATTTTCCTTCCCTTGCTCTTAGGAGTCTTTCCATCAAATCATTCTGTGGAGCAGCATCATCATAATCTGTGCTGCAGTTCTCCTTCACAATCTGAAATATTTCGTTCCAGAGCCTTACTGCCTGG
>Ga0256405_10002419_pt1 | contig 43069 bp, 31 predicted proteins | sample RumenRJG_02DNA_FD_189096 | JGI IMG/M metagenome (GOLD analysis project Ga0256405, IMG submission 189096) | Bovine rumen microbial communities from Lethbridge, Alberta, Canada - RJG_02 | ecosystem: Host-associated > Mammals > Digestive system > Stomach > Rumen | place: Canada: Alberta... | reverse complement strand
GTCATCGGAGTGCAGAAAACAGAGGAAAGGATTAATTTAGATGCAGTTGCATACAATTTAATTAGATTATATAATCTTGAAAATGAAAAAGAGAATAATAAAGAAGATTTAATTGATTTCTGTGAAAATGAGTCCGTTAAAAACGAATTGCAACTCAAAGTAACAATTTTCTAGGATTAAAAAATTAAAATTTGTTTTGGCGGACACCCTATAGAATTATACATGGCCATGAAAATATTTAATATATATTTTAAATATAATATGTTTATAATAAAAAAAGGTAATGATTATGGTTAAAATTTCAATTGTCATGCCAGTATATAATGAATCAGATTTACTCGAAAAATCTATTCTAAGTGTAGCAAAACAAACATTGGATGATTTAGAATTGATTTGTGTTAATGATGGTTCTACTGATGACTCCCTAAATGTTTTAAATAATTTAAGTGAAAAACATGACTTTATCAAAGTATTTTCACAAGAAAATCAAGGTTCTGGAAAAGCTAGAAATCTAGGTATGAGTAAAGCTTCAGGAGTTTACATCGCTTTTTTAGATGCTGATGACTTTATATAGATGATAATGCACTAGAAAAATTATATGGAGTTGCTGTTGAAAATAATGCAGATTTGGTAACAGGAAATATTAAATTACTTAACAAAGAAGGGAAATTTTCGCCATTTGCTCATTTGGAATATTATGCTGATTATAAGGAAATTTTACCTGAAGAATATGGTATTCCTTGGTCATTTTACAAGTCAATTTATAAAAAAGAATTTTTAGATGAAAACAACATTCTATTTCCAGATTTATTTAAAGGCCAAGATTCGGTATTTTTAGCTGAAGTTTTATCAAAGGTTGATAAAATATATGCTGTTCCTGCAGATGTATATGCTAATTTATATATAAATGATGCTAAGCAATGCAATACTTTTAAAAAAAGGCATGATTATATCATGCATTATAAAATGGTATTTGATTATTTGTCAGATTCTAAATTTATAGAAATACGCCATAGTTTAAGACATCAAATGATGGGCTTTATTGATATGATGGGTGTTAAGGGAGCTACTGATACATTAAAATCTATCCAAGATGTTTTCAGAGACAATCCAAAAGTTTTAAGAGATTGCGAAGAATATTTTTATTTTAAATATAAGAATACTGAAGGCTTAAATAATCTGGTTAGGTGGGATAAAAATCCTGATAAGCCACGCATTTCAGTTTTCATTCCGGTTTATAATGCTGAAAAATTTTTAGATGAATCTATAGGAGGGCTTCTCAATCAAACTTTTGACGATTTTGAGTTAATTTGTGTTAATGATGGATCAAAGGATAATTCACTAGAAATATTAAATGATTTTGCAAGTAGAGATGCCCGTGTAATTGTAATTGACAAGGAAAATGGTGGATGCGGTTCTGCAAGAAACAGGGCTTTGGATGAAGCCCGTGGAGAATATATTTATTTCTTTGATCCAGATGATAAAGTTCCTAAAAATACCTTTGAAGAAGCTTATAAGAATGCAATAAGTAATGATTCAGATGTTGTTGTATTTAAAGCAGGGACTTTTAATGATGATGGAAAGGCCAAAAAACTATTCTTTAATTATAAAAAATTTTTAAAAGTTAATAAATTCAATCATTTCACATTTAATTGGCATGATGAAAAAACCATTGTTCTCAACAAAGGCTATGCTCCATGGTCAAAATTATATAAAAAGGAATTATTGGATTCATATGATGATTTTCGATTTGATATTGGAATTGCTTTCGATGATGTTCCATTCCATGTTAAAACAATGCTTCGAGCTTGTCATATTTCATATGTAAATAAAATATTGTATTGGTATAGAGTAGATAATTCCGATTCCGTTAATAATACCTCATCAAATGGATATGACATATTTAAAATTATGGATATTGTTGAAGGGATTTTAAAACATGAAAATTGTTTTGATGATTTTAAATTGGAATTTGACATGTTTGTAATACATCATTCTACTTTATACATCGAAAACACAGGTACTGATAAGTATTTCAATTTAACAAAAGATAAATTGTCTCAAATTGATGAAAACAGTGTTTTAAATATGCCAGAATCTTATATTAATAAATATAATTTAGTAATGGAGTCAAATACTCTTAATGAATATGTATCTAAAAAAGAAATCATTCAACTAAAAAAGGAAAATAAAAAACTTGAAAAAAAGGTAAAAAAATTAGAAAAAGAGAATAAAAGACTTGAAAAGAAATTTAATGAATTAATCAATTCAAATAGTTGGAAATTAACCTACAATCTAAGAAAACTGCGAAAAAAAATTTAATTAGGCAATATGCAAACTAATTTTTTTAAAAATGAGATTTTTGCAAATTACCTTAAAATTTGAATTTATCAATTAATCTAATAACTTTTCTTGATTTAAACTCATTAATAGTATTTTTTAAATCCTTATTTTTTTCTTTTAATTTCTGATTTTTATCAGCTAAAATCTTATTCTTGTTAGTTATTTTTTTATTTTTTTCTCTTAATTTTTTGATGGTGTTTTCCAGTTTTTCAATTTCCTGAAGCTTGTTGTAATATTCAACCAAAATGAATAATCTATTTTCCTGATTTTTAATATTTATCTTGATTTTGTCATCTTTATATTTGTAGGTTTCTTCAATTTGAATGCGCATGTTGTTTTTTGTCTTTAATTCCCATTTTCTTATGGCGAATTCCAATATGTCTTCAAAAGGCACATTAATTTCAAATATATTATTATTTTCAGAAGATGACAGGAGTTTGGTTTTGTAGTCTATCTTTTTGAATGTTACAAGATGTTCGAGAATCAAGGAATCTATTTTTTCATTGCTTTCTAATTTTATATTAAATTCCTTATCATATTCTTGAAAGAGATTTCTCTCATCCTTTGTCCTAAGATCTATTTGTTTGATTTTGATGGTGCTGTTCTGCCTTGGATTTATATCCAAGTTGAATATTCTGTATAATCCAAATCTTGAAAAAATTTCAACATCTTCAGTAGTGAAGTATTTTTTAGGCTGATTTGTTGTTAAAAGACAAGTTTTTTCAATACCTTCATTTTCATATTTAACTAAAATGTTATATCGTCCATTCAAAGTTTTAATTACTTCATAAGGGATTGTAAATTTATAAAGGTTATCATTGTTTCCTTCAACTTCATATTTATATGCTGGAGAGATATCCCCTATCGAAGATTCTATGGATTCCACTTTTAAAAATTGGGATGTGCTTACTGATTCTATCAAGTTAAATTCAATTTTTGATTTTTCCTTATTGCTATCATAAGGGACATAAGTTTCAATATAAATATTCAAATCATTATTTTTTTCAATATCTCTTTCTTCGGGGTTTTTCAAGTCTGGGTTTTGATCTTTCCTTGTTTTAGTTTCTAATTGAGGCTTGTTTTCATCTGTTGATATGAGTGCTTTTTCCAGTTCCTTATTCTCCATTTTAATATCAACATATCTTGCAATAGGCTTTTCATTGATTGAATCTTTTTTAAAATCAGCTAATTCCTGATATTTCTTATCAAGAATATTTATTATTTTAGGATTTGATATCAAATCTTTTTCTTCTTTAAAACAGATTGATAATGAATCAATGTCATTGTCTTCAATAAGTTTATATAATATTTTCTTATCAGAGTTTAGTTTATCCAAGGTATCTTTTGGAATATAATTTAAAATTTTATTTATCCCATTAATTAGATTTTTTTGATTTTCAGTTGAATAATTATTAATCTCCTTTATATAGAGGAACAAGTCATGGTTTAACCATTTTAAATGAGAAGCTTCTATAATTTCCTTATTAATATTATTTTCTTTTAAATATTTTTCAATTGAATCTAAAATCACAATTCTATCTTTGAAGTTTTCAATATTTTGTCTTTGTTGAGTAACAGATGTTAGTTCTTTTCTAAACCTCCAAAGATATAAATCTTTATCAAATATTCCGATAGTATTTGCATTGGAATGTAATTTAATTGAAAATAAGAGGTCTTCATAAAATATCTTCTCTTCTGGAAAATAGATATGATTGTCTTCCAAGAAGCTTTTTTTAATGATTTTGTTCACAGTGCATGTGTCATAAACTAGACTATTATTTTTAAATATGTTGGTAGATAATATCTCTTTGTTTATATCTTCAAAAACAGAATCATACAGAATACTTGGCCAATTGCTGTTTTTTGTAAATCTTGACATGCTACACATTGCAAAATCATAATCTTCTTTTATTGCAAAGTTGTATAACTCTTCATAAAAGGTCGGGACAATATAATCATCGGAATCCATAAAATGGATATATTCTCCACGAGCTTGTTTGATTCCAAAATTACGCTCTTGGCCTTGTCCCATGTTCTTATTGTGGAATGAAAAAAAGTTATCGTAATCAAGAGCATACTTTTCAACAATGTATCTGGAATTGTCACAGGATCCATCGTCTATCATCAATACTTCAATATCATCTATCATGGTCTGGTTCAGGATTGAATCCAATGTGTCTTCAAGATATTTTTCAGTATTGTAAATAGGCATTACAACTGATATTTTCACATTTTCCATATTTTTCCCCATTCTAATAAATATTTCTTTTTTCACTATTCTCTTAAAAAAATGTAGATTTATTGATATTTATAATAAATGTTTTTTTCTGAATATTTTTTAATCAAATTAGTTTATATTTATTTTTAAGTTTTAGCAATTAATTAATTTTTATATACTTATTTTTCTTTAATGACTAATAAGTTTATATATCCAATTTGATTTCTGAATATGTTTTGTTATTAAATTTCAAAAAAAGTAATGAATGGCTATTTTTTATCAAAACAGGATAGCTTTTATTTAATAATAAGAAATTGAAATATAACCTAGATATCTTAAATTACCGATTAAAAAATTAAGGATTTTTAGAATTTTAAATAGGATAGAATAACTCATAAATTTAATTTTATTTAAATTTGTTCTAGGATCACAAAAATGATGAATGGGGACTCTTTATCACAAGTATTTGATGAGATAAAATTATATAATTTAGTAAAAAAAGCACATCGATAGTTAAAGAGTAGTAATAATTTGTTAACATATCATTGTTTTAGAAATATTTATTACTAAACTCTTTTTGATATCAATTTTGTATTTTTTATATTGACTAATTGATGATCATTGTCCAAATATTTAGGAAGAACGGTTTTAAAAGCATCCATGGCTTTGGGTATTTATAAAGAGTATAAATTTTAAAATAAAAAGATAGATTTACAATTAAAGAGAATTAAAATTATTATTTAATTGTAATTCTTGATTTTTTAGAAAATTTTATGTTGGAATTTAGGGAAATGATTTCAACATTGTGTTTTCCTTTTTTAAGGGATTTAGTGTTAATTCGAATTTTTCCTTTGCTGTTGGTCTTTTTTACATAGGTTTTGAAATTTTGCCCAGTAAAAATCTTTATTTTTATTTTAATTCCGCTTAAAACCTTTTTTGTAGATTTGTGTTTCAATGTAATATTGAAATATGATTTTGATTTATATTTGCTTGTAACTTTCGGAGCATATATTTTACCTTTGGATTTGGATATTACAATGGATGTTTTCACTTTTTTGAATTTCACATTGCTGTTAGCAGATGTTATTTCAACTTTATAATTGCCTTTTGAAAATCTTGAAGTCTTGAAGTATGCAATTCCTTTACTATTGCTTGTAGTGTAATATGTTTTGCATTTCTTTCCATTATAAACTTTTATTTTTAATTTAACATTCATTGTAATGTATTTGTTTTTAGCGTATTTTAATGTAATTTTCATCATTTTTCCGGATTTATATGAAGTTTTTACTTTTGCGGTTGCGATTTTAACTGTTGCTTTGAAACTATTATACACTCCAAACTTGTTTTTATCATTTACAGCTTTATTCTTTGATATGCTACAATTTAACAATGAATAGTCAAGGGTTGAAAATATGGATCCCCCTTTATCCTCTGCATAATTTTTCAATATATTGCTGTTGATTATGGAACTGTCTGCGCTTGCTACATAAATGGCTCCTCCTCTTATTGCAAGATTGGATTTGAATTCACAGTTGCTGACTTTTAAATTTCCCAGTCTTGAGTAAATTCCTCCGCCACGCTGGTTGCCATCATTGCCTTCAAAGTAACAGTTTTCCACACTTGTTATTCCTCCAACTGAGTAAATTGCACCTCCATATATTGAAGCAGTATTGTTGATGAATTTGCAGTCGATAATTTGCGCATTTGATGTTGAATTCTCTACAAAAATTTTTATACATATTGCGCGCCCTCTTACTCCTGAATTATTTATGAATGTGCAATTTTTAACAAGGGAATATGGGCATGTATCTAATATTAAAGTACCGCAACTCTTCTTGGATGTATTGTTAGTAAAAATTGAATTCAAAACTTCGCCCTGGCCATATTCATCCAGATAAATCACTCCACAGCGTCTTGATGTATTATTGTTGAAAATGCAATTATCTACGAATAATGTGCTTATTTCAGGAGGATTTTCATCATCATAGGTAATTAATAATATAGTACTTAGATAAGCATTATTAAATCCAAAATAGGAATTATAAAGTTTTAAAGTGGAATTGATGAATGCTCTAATCGCACTGCCCAAGCCTCTTTTAAATTCGTGCCATTCCAAATCGCTTACACGGATGCTTGTATTGTTTTCAAATGAAGAATTGTAAACCTCAATATTGCATCCCTTGTCTGCGGAGAATGCTCCTCCGTTCCAATTATAAATAGTATTGTTTTCAAAAACGCAGTTTTTTAAAGTCAAGTTCACATACTCATCTGCACGTAGTCCTCCTCCATTATCTCTTTCCGAATATCCGTTTATTATGGTTAAATTTTCTAAAACAATATTCAAATTAGAATTCACGTGCAGACATCTTGCCAAATAGCTTCCATCTATTGTGCAGTCATTTCCAATTATTGTTAGATTTTTGGAAATCACAACACCATTTATTAAGGAATTGCTTTCATCTATATCCTTGTTGTATTTATAGGTCCCTTTTATGGTTATTGAGGCATTATATTCTCATTTGTCGATTTGATTCTGCAAATCACTAAATGTATATGTGTTTTGGCTTGTTTGAGCATTTTCATTAGAATTTAAGTCAGTTGGGTCTAACTCATTTGCAGTGTTTGAATCGCTGGTTATGTTTAAGTCAACCGGTTCCATGTTGTTTGTATCTGAATCGCTGATTAAATTTAAATCAGCTAAATCTTGAGCAGAAACTATAGAAGTGCTTAATAGGAATATTGAAACAATCATGAAAATAAAAACGCCAGTTTTTAAATATTTTTTCAAATAAACCCTCCTAAAGTTTTAATTTGTTTCAGATATTAATAAATTTTGATTAATGGATAGGGTAATTCAAATACTTTGTTGAAGGTTAAAAATTTAATTGAATTAAAATTTACCTAACAACCGATTTGATATAATTCAAACCCATATTCTCTGATTTCAGGACTGTATATGTTGCGGCCGTCGAATATGATTTTTTGATTTAAAAGATTGGCTATTTCATCAAAATCAGGGTTTCTAAACTCTTTCCATTCTGTTATTAAAACCAATGAGTCACAGTCTATCAGGGCTTCATACTTGTATTGATGATATTCGATTTGACTTAATTGTGCATCATCATCCAAATACTTTGGAATAGTTGTTTTAAAGGTTTCAATAGCCTTTGAATCATAGACTTTGACTTTTGCTCCTCTTTTTATTAATTCTGAGATAATCACCAATGAAGGAGATTCCCTTACATCATCTGTATTTGGCTTGAATGCAAGACCCCATATTGCAAAGGATAAATTTGACAGATCCTCTCCAAAACGGTTTATGATTTTGTTGACTAAAACCATTTTCTGTTCCTTGTTCACCAATTCGACATTGGATAATATTTTAGGAGTGTATCCATATGATTCTGCATTGTCAATCAGGCCTTGAACATCCTTTGGAAAACATGATCCTCCATATCCGCAGCCGGCATAAATGAAGTTGTATCCTATGCGCTTGTCGCTTCCGATTCCAAGTCTGACCTTTTTAATATCCGCTCCATTCAGCTCGCAGATATTAGCTATTTCATTGATAAATGAGATTTTAGTTGCAAGCATTGCATTAGCCACATACTTTGTCATTTCAGAGCTTTTGACATCCATTAAAACAAATCGGTTGTGATTGGATACGAAAGGAGCGTATAACTTTTTTAGCGTATTAAATACTTCCTCCTTTTCAGCTCCGATTACTACTCTATCCGGCCTCATGCAGTCTTCTACAGCCACTCCTTCCTTTAAAAATTCCGGATTTGAAGCGATGTCAATGGAAATATCCAAATTTCTTTCAGCTATTATGTTTTCAATATGCTCTTTGACTTTAAATCCGGTTCCAACAGGCACTGTTGATTTTACAACAACAATGGAATCTTGGCTTATATTGTTTTCAATATCGCTTGCAGCAGACATTATATAATCCAGATTAACGCTTCCGTCCTCTCTCATTGGAGTTCCAACAGCTATGAATATTATGTTGGAGTCATCCAATGCCTCCTTGATGTCTGTTGTAAAAACAAGGTCCCTTCTTGCCTGGTTGTCCATGACCATGGTTCTTAAATGAGGTTCATAAATAGGCATTATTCCGTTTTTAAGCCCTTATATCTTTTTGCTTTCAATATCCACACAATAAACTTTATTTCCCATATCAGCAAAACAGGTTCCTGTAACTAATCCCACATTACCTATGCCTAAAATTGTAACTTTCATTATTGCACCTAAAAATTATTGAAATAATAAGCTTACACACCTATAATAATTAACTAAATTTATTTTTAGTTGTACTGCATTCTGATAAATATATGCAGAGTAATAATGATTTATAAAGGTTCCCATTCAAAATGTAAGTCCATTATTTCACCATCTTTAACATCTTCTTTAATATAATGATAAGTTGGGTCGTCATGCCAAACGATAATATCCGAGTCAAAAATTTGTTGATTATTTACTAAAAATTTTGTAAATTTAATATATATTGGTCGTCTATGATTATTATACTTTCTAAAATCAATACCTCTTAACCATATAGTTAATTTTCCATCTTTAATAATTTTGATTTTTAAGTCAAGCACTCCTTTATAACTTTGAATTATATATCCAGTACCACGTGAATCATTTATCCAATTAGGTGAATTAATCTCACATTCATCATCTGAATTTTCTAAGAAAATTATGTCATTGTCTTTCACTTCTCTGTTAACAATATCTATCCTAGCTGTAATATATTTTAAAAAAATTTTCAAATTATTAGGGTCTTTTTTTAAAAATTCATTTTTATATAATTTCTCTACAAATTCATTATCGAATTCCATTTAAATCACATGATTTTTATTATTATATATTAGGTATGAATATTTTTAAATTTAAGGATTTCTACAAGTCGAATAAATTAAATTGTGGATTTATCGAACCTTATTGATTGTAAAATTAAATCAAACTGTGAGCTTATTTTCTTAAAGATATGGTTATTTCTACTATGTTTTTCATCGTTAAATTTCGTTAATTAGTGAGAGTATGGGTTCTGTTATTTATTTTTGAATAAACAATATGAATTTGGGCTAATTTAGCCATAATGCATTGTTGGTGTCCTATTTAATTAAGAGCTTGGATAAAAAATCTAATTTATTGGCTTTGATTAAGTGTAATGTTATCGATTTCGTATTAGTGAGACTTTTATACTTAATAGTATCAAAGTAAAATTATATCCTATCTGGAGCCAATATGATAGACTAATAATCAAACGAATTTTATTTAATTTCTGTGTGGTATTTAATAGTTCTTTCGCTCGTTGTGTTTTTTACACAAAATTTGTCAAAATAATCATTTACCTCATTGAAATATTTATTTAATGAATTTTGAAAATTTTTAATCTCATATAATTTTCTTACTTATTTTTTTAAATTGTTTCATAGGTTAAATCCGAAAGATTTAATTGCTTTGAACATAAATAGCAATGTGAATTAGTGTTTTTAGGTTTATGATGTATTTTTTTTCTTTTTTATTATTATAATTTAAAGAACTTAAAATTTTCATGGGGAAATGTTCAATTGAAATAATTGAGTTTTTATAAGTTCCTAAAAATACAAATTTTCATCGTAAGTTTACAATAATATTAGGTGCGAATAATGATAAAAATTTCTGTTGTTATACCTGTTTATAATGTAGAGGAATATTTAGAAAGATGTTTAGATAGTGTTATAAACCAAACATTGAAAGAAATAGAAATAATCTGTATTAATGATGGATCTAGCGATAATTCTAAAACAATTTTGGAAAATTATGCAAAAAAGGATAATAGGATTAAAATTATTAATCAAAAAAATTTAGGTTTAAGTGCATCAAGAAATAAAGGAATAAAATATGCAAATGGGGAATATATATTTTTTGTAGATGCTGATGATTGGATTGAATTAAATACTTGTGAGATAACATATAATTTTGCTAAAGAAAAAAATTTAGATTTATTATTATTTGGCGCTAAAAATATTGATGATGACGGAATTACCTATGATGATAATTATTATAATTTAAGTTGTTTTGAAAATGAATATGGGGTAAAATATTTAACTATAATACTATAGCTCATAAATTATTTTTGCTTGATATTCATGTTTGGGACAAGTTATTTAAAACTGAAGTTCTTCAAAATAATAGCATTAATTTTCCATTAATAAATTTTGAAGATAACCCCTTTTTTTATGAAGTTTTATTAAATTGTGAGAGAGTATCCATACTTAAAAAATGTTTTTATTATTATTTCAAACGAAATAATTCAATAATGAATGCATTCGATGATAGATTTCTTGATATGATTAGTATGTCTAATTTAGTTATGGATTCATTTAAAAAAAATAATAAATATTATAAATTTGAGGCGGAATTATTAAATTTTAAATTAGATATTATTAAAAAATGGTATCCTAATTTTTCTTTTAATCTGAAAGAAAAATTTTTATATTCAGCAAAAAAAGATTTTATAGAATGGGGAGACGATTTGAATGTTGATTATTTAAATATTTCTAATAAAAATTTTTATAAATGGGTATTAGAAGCTAAAAATCCCTTTGAATATGAGTTGTTGGAAAAAGAATACTCATTAAGTTGTATGAAAAAGGAAATATATGACTTAAAAAAAGAAAATATTGCTTTAACTAATCAAATAACTCATAAAGATGACGTTATATTGTTATTAAATACTAAGATTTCTAATTCTAATAAAAAAAATAAATCTTTAAAAGATAAAAATAAATCTTTAAAAGATAAAAATAAATCTTTAAAAGATAAAAACATAGAATTAAACAAATTTAAAAAAGAGGTTCTTAACTCAAATAGTTGGAAACTAACAAGACCGCTTAGAAAAATCAGTAATTTAAATAAATAAATTTTTTTATTCTTTTAAAAAGCAAAATTTTCTCCCATATCTTTCACTTTTTTTAGAATAATCTTTTGGTTTGTAAAAAACTAAATTTTTATAAAAATTTAAATGGGGAGAATTTCTTATTCTTAAGTTTGTTCATTAACTTAATTATAGTAATTATTTATTTATATATTATAATATCAATTATTTTTATAAGATATTTAACCATATTATTTTTAACTCAAATACCTAAAATATATAATCTTGATAAAACTAATAATTATTAATGATAGCAATTATTTTAAACTCCGGAATGGGTACAAGATTAAAAGAATTAACTAAAAATAATCCTAAATCATTAGTTAAAATAACAGAAAATGAAACTATTTTCTCAAGAGCGATAAAAATTTTATCAAAATTTGATATTGACAAATTTATCATCACAACAGGTTATTTGAATATTATTTTAGAAAATTATGCAAATAATTTTTCAAATATTTCATTTAAATTCATACATAATGCTGAATATGAAACAACTAATTACATTAAATCAATTGATTTAATTCCTGATATAGATGATGATGTCATTTTGCTACATGGGGACTTAATATTTTCAGAAGAAGTTGCAGAAAAAATAATAAATTCAAAAGTGACAACGGTTGTTACAGATTCGACTATCCCTCTTCCAAAGGATGATTTTAAAGCAAAAATAATGGACAATCAAGTTAAATGCATTTCTACCAAATATTTTGAAGAAGATGCTATTGCTTGCCAGCCATTCTACAAATTTAAAAAAGAAGATTGGAAAATTTGGAAAAAAAATATCAGAAAATTCTGTAGAAATGGAGAAGTTAATGTTTATGCAGAAAATGCGTTAACAGATGAAATTACTATTACTCCAACAGACATTAAGGGAGATTTATGCCAGGAAATAGACACGGTCGATGATTTAAATAGAATTAAAGAGTTGATAAAATGAAAAAAGTTTATATTGCAATAAGTGCAGACATTTTACATCACGGACACATCAATTTAATTAAAAAAGCATCTGAATATGGAGATTTAACGGTTGGAGTTTTAACTGATGAAGCAATAGCAACATATAAAAGATTGCCAGTCCTAAGTTATGAAAACCGGTGTGAAGTAATAAAAAATATTGTTGGAGTAAAAGAAATTATTCCTCAGGAGACGTTGGATTATACTGAAAATTTAAATCAATTAAAGCCAGACTATGTTTTCCATGGTGATGACTGGAAAGAAGGTTCTCAAAGCCTAATAAGAAAAAATGTAATTGATACATTAAAGGGATGGGGAGGAGAACTGATAGAAATCCCATACACAAAAGATGTAAGTATTGATCAAATCAACAACATAATAAAACAATCAGATTCAATCCCTGAGTCAAGAAGAGGAAAACTTAAAAAACTTTTATCACTTAAAAAAACAATTAGAATTATGGAAGCTCATAATGGACTTTCAGCATTGATTGTTGAAAATACTCAAGTACAGAAAGATGAAAAAATCAACTCATTTGATGGAATGTGGGTATCTAGCTTAACAGATTCCACAGCAAAGGGAAAACCTGACATTGAACTAGTTGATATGACTTCAAGAATAAATACGATAAATGAAATAATGGAAGTAACAACAAAACCAATTATTCTTGATGGAGATACCGGCGGATTGATAGAACATTTTGTATTTAATATCAAGACCATAGAAAGACTGGGGGTATCCGCTATAATTATTGAAGACAAGATAGGCTTGAAAAAAAATTCTCTATTTGGAACAGAGGTCGAACAAACACAAGATAGCATTGAACACTTCTGTGAGAAGTTGCATGCAGGTAAGAGCGCCCTTAAAACCGATGAGTTCATGATTATTGCAAGAATTGAAAGTTTAATCTTGAAGCAAGGTATGGAAGATGCGCTTTCAAGAGCAAAAGCATATATTAAAGCGGGTGCTGATGGCATCATGATTCACAGTCGTGAAAAGCAGCCTGATGAAATATTTGAATTTTGCGATAAATTTAGAGAATTTGCACCCGAAATTCCTTTGGTGGTTGTTCCAACTTCATATAACCAAGTTTATGAAGAAGAGCTTTCAGCAAAAGGAGTAAATATCATTATTTATGCAAATCATTTAATTAGAAGTGCTTATCCTGCAATGCAGGAAACAGCCAAGCTAATTCTTGAAAATGAAAGATCAAAAGAAGTGGATGATAAATGCTTATCTATTAAAGAGATTTTAACACTAATTCCTGAGGAATAAAAATATGATTGATGTTAAAGATATAATAAGTTATTTTGAAAGTAAAAATGTTAATTTTTTTACTGGGGTTCCTGACTCACAATTATCCTCATTTTGTGATTATGTCGAAGAAAACTGTGAAAATATAATAGCAGCTAATGAAGGAAATGCATTAGCTATTGCTACAGGATATAATCTCGCAACAGATAAATATCCTGTTGTTTACTTACAGAATTCCGGTCTAGGAAATATTGTTAATCCAGTAACATCGTTAACTCATAAAAAAGTTTATTCAATTCCTGTAATTTACGTTATTGGATGGAGAGGTGAACCTGGAGTTCATGATGAACCGCAGCATATTAAGCAAGGAGCAATCACTCCTAACTTGTTGGATTTATTGGATATTTCATATTTCAATATTACAAAAGACACAGAATTTGGTGATTTTAAATATACTTTTGAAAATGATTTCTTTGAAAAATTAAATAATGGTGAAAGTGTAGCAATTTTGGTATCTAAAGAATCATTTATGGATTATAAAATTATAAAAGAAAACGATAATCTCCTTACAAGAGAGCAAGCAATTCAAACGATTGTGGATTATTTAACTGAAGAGGATATTGTTATTTCTACTACTGGTAAGTCTTCAAGAGAGTTATTTGAATATCGTGAAACTTTAAATCAAGGCCATGGTAATGATTTTTTAACTGTAGGATCAATGGGTCATTCTTCAAGTATTGCACTTGGGGTTGCTTTAAATACTGATAAAAGAGTTTTTTGTTTTGATGGAGATGGGGCTTTGCTAATGCATATGGGGGCTGTTGCTTTGATAGGCTCTAAAAAACCAAAAAATTTCTATCATGTAATGTTTAATAATTCTGCTCATGAAAGCGTCGGAGGACTTCCAACAATCATGAATATGATAGAAATAGAAGATTTGGTTGTATCCTGTGGATACTACAAAGTGTACAATGCAAGAAACCATGAGGAATTAAAAGAAATACTGCCACTGTTTATTAAAGACAATGGGCCGGTATTTTTAAACATCGATGTTGATATTTCTTCTAGAAAGGACTTAGGCAGACCGAGCACAACACCAAATGAGAATAAGAACGAATTTAAAAAGAGGTTGGGGTTATGAATTGGACTTATAATGTTCCCATTAAATTTCATGAGTATGATTTGAAACAGATGAAAAATAGATTAAAGAATTTTGATAAGAATACATTACTTATTGCTTCTAAAAGAGTTATTAATACTTTTGATTTGGATGTTTCAAATTTTCAAGTTTTAGATGATAGCTTATCAAATCCTGATATTCACTTGGTTGAAAAGGTTTTAGAAAAAATTTCAAGGCCCGATTTGATTGTTGCTATTGGCGGTGGAAGTTCAATTGACCTTGCAAAAGTAATTTCTGCATTATACGAATACAAGGATGAAGATGTATTGGCATTAATCAGATTTAAAAAATATTTGGATAATGAAATTAATATTCCTATTGTGGCTATTCCCACCACTGCTGGAACAGGATCTGAATGCACTAAATGGGCGACAATATGGGATATGGACAATTTAAAAAAATACTCTGTAGATGCTGATTACTTATATCCTGTTGAATCTTGGATGGTTCCTGAGCTTACTTGTACTATGGGTTATGATTTAACTTTATCAACTGGTTTAGATGCGTTGGCCCATGCAATGGAGTCCTATTGGTCTAAAGCATCAAATTCATATACTAGGGTGCTTGCAAGAGACTCAATTAGAATAATTAGTAAATATTTGCCATTAGTTTTAGACGATTTGGATAATATGGAATATAGACAAAAAATGTTAATGGGTTCATTCTTCGCAGGACTTGCATTTTCCAATACTAGAACAACTGCAGCACATTCAATATCCTACCCATTAACCATGCTTTATGGGATTAATCATGGGTTTGCTGTATCAATAACATTATTTGAAATATTAAAAAGAAACTGGAAATACTTAAAAGAACAAGAATTATTTTTAGAAGCATTTGGAGTTAATAATTTAGAAGAAGTTTTGGTTTGGTTTAAACTTGTTTCCGGTGAAAAAATTAATTTGAAAAATTTTGGAGTTAAAAAGGAAGAAATACCAAATATTGTTAATTTAGCCACAACTGGAGGACGAATGGATAATAATCCAATTGTTTTCAGTGAAGAAGAAATTCAGGACATTTTAAACTGTTGTTATAAATAAAAAATTTATTAAATTAATTTTTATTATAATAATAAATTTAATGCAAAAATTTTTAGTACATTAAAATAAATGAAAAAACTAATTTTTTTTTTTAAAAAGTTTGTGAATACAATTTTTCATATAAAACATAAAATTTAAGTTTAAATTTAAAGATAGATTTTATGATGGGTAGACTCTCTAATTAATTAGTTCTGCACAGTTATATTTTGGAATAATATGTAAATTCATACTTAACATTATCATAACATTTTAATAACACATTATTTTCATTACTATCTGATTTTATCGTTTCATAGATGGAGTTTAATATTTTTTAGGGTATGCTTAAAAAATTTTATTTTCAATTTGAAATTTTTAATTATCTCTTATTAAAGTTTATTAATAATTATTAACAAATAATTGTATAATATTTTAGAAAAAAATAATTTATTACTACCTTTTAAATTTTTGATCCTGTAGAAAACACAATTTTATCTAAATTATATTGATAACAAAGTGTACCTTACGTCAAGAATGCTTTACAATATTTTTATATGATAAATTAATGTTTCTACAGAGATTTTCACTAAAAGTTTACTATAAATATTCTTAAATGAATGGTGTCTATAGATGAGTACTATTGAAAAAAATATGAATTTTGAAAATCCTAAAATAAGCGTTATCATACCTGTTCATAATACTGAAAAGTATCTTGAAAAATGTCTAGATTCAGTATTAAATCAGACATTTGAAGATATAGAAGTAATATGTATAGATGATACATCTTCAGATTCTTCATTAGATATTTTAAGGGAATATGAGCAAAAAGACCCTCGAATAAGGGTCTTTGTTAATGAAATTAACCAAGGACAGGGTTATACTAGAAATTATGGGGTGGGACTTGCTAGAGGAGAATATATAAATTTCATGGATTCTGATGATTATATTCCTCCCCATACTTATGAAAAATATTTTAATTTTATAGAATTAAACGATGTGGATTTTGTTGTTGGAAATGTATGTAGATTTAATGAAAATGTAATTTTGAAAGATAATTTATATGAAGCTGCTTTTAAAAATATAAAGGAACCTATCCCTTCTACTCATATAAGTAAAAATCCAGACTTGGTTTATGATTCATGTCCAGTTAATAAACTTATTAAAAAAAGTTTTTTAATAAACAATAATATTTATTTTCCAGAAAATAGGATATACTATGAGGATGTTTTTTTTACTTTCACATTGCACTGTTTATCTTCCAAAATAGGTGTATTAAATGATGAACTTTATTTTTGGAGAGAAAGGGCGGATTCTTCATCTACAAGTCAAAAATTAAATCAAATGAAGAATTTTAATGATAGAATCACTATAATTAATTTAATAAAAAATTTTATGGATGAAAATAATGTGCAAAAAAATATTCGAGATATTGAATATTTTAAGTGGTTAGAACATGATTTAACACTATTTATTGATAAAATAAATGATTATAACTCCGAAAATTATGATGAGATTATAGATGAGATTATTAATATTTTAGAAATTGTACCTCAAGATATAAAAGATAAATTACCTTTTTATAGAAAAATAATGTATAAAATGATTGAGAATAGAGATATTAAATCTTTATTAGATTTTTCTGAAAAAAATCGATTATTAGATGAGAAACCAGATTTAATTAATAATATCAAAGAAGACTATTATGAGTATGTTGATTTTACAGATGATGTGAAAGAAAAAAGTCTTATAGCTTACTTATATGATTATAAAATTGGTGATGAATATTTTAGTATGGATATTAAGACATATTTGCCTTATACAAATATCCCTTTTAAATTAGGATTTAAATTAGTTAAAGCGGAAGAATTTTCTTTTAATTTAGTTAATTCCCTCATATATGATGATTTAAATAATAACATTAATTTAAAAATAGAATCAGACGTTTATGATATCCAATTCCTGCATACTGATATAGAAAATGTTTATAGATTAAGAATTCCTATCGAATATATTTTAGATTTGGATAAAAAATTTAACATTATTGTAGAATATGAAGTTAATAATGTAAAAAAACAAAAATTAGTAAAAACACATAAAGGCAGAAAGGCATTAATTTCTGAAAAGAATATAATTCGGTTTGATCATGGAATTAATAATATTTTGTACTTATCTTTAAAACAAACAGCTAACATAATCCAAGTATATAAAGTATCAATGATAAAAAATAAGGAAACTAATTTACTTAGTGGATTTAAGTTATTTTGCGGATGTGAAACATTAATTAATGAAGTGATAATGGAAAATTCGGTCAGTTTTAAAAAATTTATATATCCTACAAGATTTCTCCATATTCAAGACAAATTTTTCATGTTTGAATTTGAAATTCCATTAACAGATATTTTAAGTTCTCCTATTACAAAATGGGAATTAATGTCTAAAAATTTTCCAGTTAAAATAAGAAAATCTAAGAATTTTTCATATAATAATGAAAAAATAAGTTTTAGAAATTTTAATAATGAATTATTGATTTCGTATATTATTACAGAAAACCCTTCTATATTTAAAACTCGAAATAAAAATATAAAAAAATCTAAGAACTCTAATTCAAACAATTTTCTTAAAGAGTTTATTATAAAAATACAGGATATGTATCAAAAAAAATTTGAAAATCATTATTTTGAAATAAAAGAGCACGATAATGCATTAATATTTAATATTAAATCTCCAAAATTTTTTAAAAAATTTTTAATAATTAAACATAGAAAAACAGGAAAAAGAATATCTATACCTATAAAAAATTCTAAAGCTAAATTAAATATTAATGAATTATCAGAATTGGGCGAGTTAGGAAATTATGAAATTCTTTTAAAAACAAAGGTATTTAATAGGATTATTTTGAGTAGGACTAAATTCCATAAACAAAACCATGGAAAAAAAATTATAGACTTTAATAATCAAAGAATTTTTGAATCTTACCAAACCTTAAATTCTTTTTTATCATTTAAATACAAAGAAGAATTATTTACTTCTCAAGTATTGTCCTGTACATCAAATGATAAGTTCATAGAGTTAAACGCTAATCTTATTCTTTTTAAGGATATTAACTTTGATAATATGGAATTAGTATTATACTCAAATAACGAAATTTTAAAAATTCCAAGTGAATATAAAAAATTAGGTAAAAAAATTACATTAAAAACAAATATTAATTTAGAATTATTTGAAAAATATTTAGGATCTCTTTTTATTGTGGAAATTAGATTAATTGAAAATAATTTTGTTTTATGTGAAAGCTCTCTAAAATCAAATAAACAATTTATTGATAAAGTTGCAGAGAATATCTTATATCAAAAAACAAACAATATTAATTATTGTGCATTAATTTTTACAAATAATAGATCAGATTTATTGATTAAAATTGTAGATGAAAATAGTTGTAATGAAATAATTAATTCTAAAACTAGTTTTAGTAAAAATTAAAAAAGAGATGGTTTAAATGGAAGAGTATGATTATAAAATAAGTGCTTTAGTTTTAGTTTATAAGCGAGAAAAAAATTTACGTTTTTGTCTAGACTCTTTAATTAATCAAACATTATCCGATTTAGAATTAATACTTATTGACAATGGATGTTCTGAAGACAATTCAAATATTTGTTTGGAATATGAGAGAATTTATAATAATATTAATATAATCAATCAAGATGAAGATCAAGATTTTGAAACAAGTATAAATTTGGGATTAAAAAGTGCTAAAGGAGAATACATTATATTAATTAATGAAAATTGCATTATTCCAAATTATGCTTTTGAGAAATTATATAATTCCGCTAAGAATAATTGTGCTGATATTTGTATAGGTTCTATTAATCATTTAATTGGAAAATATCAATATGAGTTGCATGATTATGAACGAAATGTTTGGGAAAAAGAACGAATAATCGAGGACATAAAAGAATTTCCTATATTATTCCATGATACTTTTTATTGGAATAAAATAATTAAAAAAAATATTTTAGTTGATAATAATCTTGAAATCTCTATGGCTGTTGATTATGCAAGTAGAAACTTTATACACACATCTTATACATATGCTAAATTAATTTCAATTATTCCAGATTGTGTTGTTATTCAAAAAAAAGTTAATGAAAAAATTTTTTCTGATATTAAGAAACAATCTGAGGATTATATGAGATTATTAAAATCTTACAATTCAGATTTAAGTTATTTTAAAGATTATTATAATGATTATATTAAAATATTGATGAAAGAGTTCATCAAACCTATAAAAAAAGACATCATGAAAATTGAAGAAATTGATAGTGCATTTTACTCTATTGGTTATAATTTTTTTAAGAAAAATTTAAAATTAAATCATATTTTAGATAATGATTTAACCATTATTGAAAATATTTATTTTTATTTTATTCTCAATAAAATTCCACTAGAGAACGTATTTAAATTAAGGTTAATTATGGAAAAGGAAATTCTTGATGAAAATAATAAAAGTTATTGGAAACTTCCTTTATTCAGGTCATTTGAAATCAATATTCCTGATGAATTGTTTGAAATTCATTCATTGGAGACTAACTTTTTAAATATTAAAAATATAACGACTACTGAAGACTCAATAATATTTAATGGGATTCAGCTTCCAAAGTACTTTTCAATAAAAAAGGGCCAAATTTTGTTATATGGTAGAACTCCTTATAATGAAATCCTAAGGGATAATATTTTATTCTTTGATGTAGAATCAATCGATGAAGAGAATAATGTATTTTATCTAGAAATTAATAAACAAGACTTAATGCATTATGAAATTTATGATGTTTACTTTAAAGCTGAACTTAAAAATGGATTATCTAACAAGATTAGAATTTCTGAAAGGTATATAAAAAGTGTTTCTAATACTGATGAATTAAGCTTTTTTTCTACAAAAAATAGAAATTTATCACTTAAGAGAACATTTTTAGCAAATAAATTCGAAATTATTTGTAATAGTGATGAAGTTAAAGTAATAGTTAAAAATCCTGAGGAAATTAAAAAATCATTAAAAATATATTTAAGAAATAGTCTCACAGGCGAAAAATTCTATTTAAAACAAGAGGACACATATTACAATATTAAATGGAAATTCTTTTTAGATAAAAATTCAGTATACAATTTTTATTTATCTCTTTTTAGTGAGGATAAAAAATTAAATAAAAATATTAAATTAAATTCTGAATTTTTAACTAATTTTGAAAAAAGTAATTTTAAAAATAATGAAAATGTAGAAATAGAAGTATACAAAACAAAATATAATAATATTCGATTAAGAAGTAGCAAATAATCAAGGGGTAATAGTTTGGACAATATAAAAATATCTGTTGTGGTTCCTGTTTATAATGCAGAACCATTTTTAAAGGAAGCAATGGAAAGTCTATTAAATCAAACATTTAAAAATTTTGAAATCATATGTGTTAATGATGGTTCAAAAGATAATTCTTTAGAAATGTTAAATGATTTTGCAAGTAAAGATCAACGTGTTCGAGTAATTGATAAACCAAATGGGGGTTGTGGGTCTGCAAGAAATATGGGACTCGATAATGTAAGAGGGGAATATATTTATTTCTTTGATCCTGATGACTATATTGACCCAACTACATTTGAGAAATTGTATAATAATGTAATAAAAAATGATTCTGAGTTAGTTATATGTAATTTTGTTCAGTTTAGAGATGGAGAACCTATAAATTATAACTCTGGCTTTAATTTTAAAAATATTCTTCCAAATGTTGATTTTAATAATTATACTTGTGATTATCATGAAATCAAAAATCTGGTATTGAACTCTTTTATGGCGCCATGGTTTAAATTATATAAACGAGAATTTTTAGAACGATATGATGATTTTCGTTTTGATTTAAATATTGCATTTGATGATGTTCCATTTCATGTAAAATCAATGATAAGAGCAACGAAAATTTCTTTTGTTCCAGAATACTTTTACTATTACAGATTATCTAATCCTAATTCAGTTAATAATACTAAAACTAATCAAATAGATATTTTTAAAATTATTGATATAGTCGAGACTTTTTTAAAGAATGAAGGATATTTTGATGAATTTAAATCTGAATTCTATAATTTTAAAATAAATCATATAATGCTTTATATTATATCTTGTAATTTTGAAGATTATTATAAATTAGCTAAAGAAGTTTTTTATAAAATGGATTTAGAGGGTTTAAATATCTCACAACATCAATTAAAAAAATATAATGCTGTTTTAGATTCATTTTCTTATAATGATTTTAGGATTAATCAAGGTTTTGACCCTATTGGTGATTCAGAAGAAGTTGAGTTTTATAAAAGAGTCCAAATTAACAATAATGAAATTAAAAAACTTAAAAAAGAAAATAAAAAACTTAAAAAAGAAAATAAAAAACTAAATAAATTAAATGAATCTATTTTAAATTCAAATAGTTGGAAATTAACTTCTTACTTTAGAAAAATAGGGTCTATTTTTAAATGAAACCATATTCTAAAATTTCGAATATCCTTATCCACTTAAAGAAAAAATATTCATTAAATCAAAAATACTAATTCATTATCTTGCAGTGATAACTATGTTATTTTATATTTTAAAAGAAAAAGGCAATTTAAAAAAGGCTTTAAAAATGTATAAAGCTTCTAAAAAAATTAAACAATTAGATCTCTTCGATGAAGATTTTTATTTAAAAAAATATCCCAATATAAAAAATGCAAAAATTAGTCCTCTAAACCATTATTTATATCATGGTTTTAAAGAGAATAAACAGCCTGGAAAATTATTTGATAATAACTACTATTTAAAAAAATATAAAGATGTTAAAAATTCAGGTGAAAATCCATTAGTTCATTATGTTTTGCATGGTAGAAAAGAAGGGCGTGAAATCAATAATAAAAATAATAAATTAAATAAAAAATTAAATTCTCTTCAAAAAGATATAAAGAAAAAAAATAAAAAGATAAATAAAATTCAAAAGATTTAATTGTTAAAACGGAAACAATAGAATCTTATAATAAGTTATTTAATTATTTATTTGTATTCAATACTTTAGAAAGAAGAGGTGCATTAAAAAATATGCAAGATACTTGTACTGAATTATTAGTATTTGTAGATAAAATATGCAAAAAACATAAAATAAAATATTGGATTACCGCAGGAAATTTATTAGGATATGCTCGTCATGATGGATATATTCCTTGGGATGATGATATGGATATTGCTATGATGAGAGAAGACTATGATAAATTTTTGAGTATTATTAATGATGAAATAAAAAATAATAATTTAGATAACAATATTGAAATAACACAATTTAGGATAAACTCTAATAATATTGTAGTTGGATTCATACAACTTTTTTATAAAATTGATATTAATTCTAACGGTATTCTTGCAGGTTTAGATGTATTTCCTCATGATTATATAGAAATAGATAATTGTAATTCTGTAAGTGAAGTTAAAAAAGAGATTACTCCAACATTTGTTGATGTATGTGAAAATTTTGTAACTAATGTCTATAAAAATAAATTAGATAAAGAGACACTTTATGGAGAGTATTTTGAAAAATTACATACTACTAGTTCTAAAGAAAAATATGTTCTTTCTGGCCTAGATGGGTATTTTAGAAAAAAAGCCATAGTTTATAGAACAGAAGATATTTTCCCATTAAAAAAGGTTAATTTTAATTCTATTGAAACATTTGCTCCAAATAACATAACTCAATATCTAAAAGATCATTTTGGTGAAGATTATATGAAAATTCCTCAAAATGTGAGATTTCATGACTGTAGGTTGTATTATTTAATTGATACTTATCCTGATTTAGATAATATCTATAAAGAAAATATTAAAAAATTAAGATTAATAAATTCTAAAGAAAATTAAAATGATTTAATATAACTTTTCAAAACAAATTTTTAAAAATTTTTTAAAGATTTTTAAACTTACTATCTAAAATCAATTTTTTTTTTTTTTTAATTATTTTATTAAAAGGTTTTAAAGTTGTACAATAATTATGGCTTGAAAAGTTATTAATATGAAATTTTCTTCACTGATGCAATTGTATCTGATGGTTGTAAATTGTTAAATTATATTTAATAAAATACTATTCTAGAGATGTAATTATAACTATGATTATTTAATAGTAGGTTCGGGCCTTTTTGGTTCAGTATTCGCATATGAAATGACTAAAAAAGGTAAAAAGTGTTTGGTAATAGAAAGACGTTACCATATTGGTGGAAATGTATACACAGAAGAGAAAGATTGCATAAATGTACATAAATATGGTGCACATATATTCCATACTTCAAATAAAGAGGTCTGGAATTACATCAATCAATTTGCTGAATTTAACCGTTACACAAACTCACCTGTTGCCAACTACAAGGGCGAATTATACAACCTTCCTTTCAATATGAACACCTTTTATCAGATGTGGGGAGTCATAACACCTGATGAGGCAAAAGCTAAAATTGAAGAGCAAAAAAGAGAATCCGGAATTAAAGAACCAAAGAATCTTGAGGAACAAGCCATCTCATTAATAGGAAATGATATATATGAAAAGCTTGTAAAAGGCTATACTCAGAAACAATGGGGTAAAGAGTGCACAGAATTACCTTCTTTTATTATCAAACGTCTTCCTGTCAGATTTACCTATGACAACAACTACTTCAATGACTCCTATCAGGGAATACCTATTGGAGGATATACTAAAATCATAGAAAAAATGCTAGAAGGCATTGAAGTCAGACTAAACACAGATTTCTTTGATAAAAAGGAAGAATATATGGAAATGGCAGACAAAGTCTTATTTACTGGAATGATTGATCAGTACTTTGACTACTGCTTTGGAGAGCTTGAATACAGAGGATTGAAATTTGAATCAGAAACTCTGGACACCAACAACTATCAAGGAAATGCCGTCATTAATTATACCGATGCAGAAACTCCTTTCACTCGTATTATTGAACACAAGCATTTTGAAATTCCAGCTAATGAACTGGGAACAGAAACAGATTCAGAAAAAACAATTATTACAAGGGAGTATCCAATGCAATGGAAAAAAGGCCAGGATGCTTATTATCCAGTAAATGATGACAAGAATTCCGCCCTTTATGTAAAGTATAAAGAATTGGCAGAGAAGGAAGAAAACATAATCTTCGGTGGAAGACTTGGAATGTATCAATATTTTGATATGTGGAAAGTTATTGAAGAAGTTTTAAAACTAGTGGATAAAGAAAGCAGATAATATATTTTTGATTTTAAAAGTTAATAGAAAAAATTTTATATAAAATGGTCTTGTAGAAAACCCAATTTTACACTTGAAATTGCATATCGGTCCAAAAAATTTTCCTGGTTTCTTTAAATCCAATATAACTCTTTTAAAATAAGTATTTTTTGTTTACACTTGAAATTATACTTCTGTATTAAAAAATAAACACAATAAATTATTTATAGCAAAAAGGAGAATATATTTATATATGAAACGCTTAAAAACATATTCTCCATATAAATATTTGTGTTCCAAGCAATTAAATCTTTCGGATTTTGGATTGGAACCAGTTGAAAATTGTGTTCGTAAATTTTTAAAAGACTGTAAAAATAATATTAAACCTGTTAACTTGTTCAAATTCATTGAATTCACATTTAACACTGTTAAAATGGTGTTAAACGACTATTCAAGTTATTACAGCAACCATATTTACACTCAGCCAAAATTATTCACTATTTTGGCCATAAAAATCTACACAAATTGTACTTATCGCGAATTAACTGATTTATTGGAGTTATCTGATAAATTAAAGGATTATTTAGGCTTGAAAAAGATCCCTCATTTCACAACAATTCAAAAATTTTTTAAAAGAATTCCTACAAAAGTCATTAATGATTTTATGGATTTAATTCTTTCTAAACACGAATTGAAGTGTGAAATAATCTCCATGGATGGAACAGGCTTCACTAATGATTATGCAGACAAATATTACGCCAAAATACGCAATAAAGAGTGAAAAAGCTATGTAAAATACCACGCAACAATTGATGTTGAAACACGCCTGATTCTTCATCAATCAGCTCAACGCGGCCCCAGATACGATACAAAATTTGCTTTGGCCGCCATTCGAGGAGTAAAGAAATATAAGCCCCATTACATACTAGCGGACAGAGCATATGACACAGAACTGATTAGAAAGTGCATTAATGAGGAAACTGGAGCTTTCGACCAGATCCCGATTAAAACACGAGCTAAAACAGGCCATTATTGCTTAAACAGCCCTACAATCTTCCGCCCAGTTGTTTATTCAAAAAGAAACAACAGCGAATCCGTATTCAGCGTAATGAAACGTAAATTCGACGGCACAAATCACAGCAGAAGTTTAATCATGTCCATTAAAGAAACCAAGCTCAAAGGATTGATTTACAATATTTACCGAACAATCCAAATTTCATAAAAAAATGAGGGTTTCTACAAAGCCAATTTATCAATTAAAGACTCTTTATTTAATATTTGGATGAGTATTTCTTTTTGAATTATTTGGATGTTGCATGGTCTTTCAGGATCTAATTTCATTGCTTTATTTTTTAGTCTGGTTAAAAATAATGTTCAGAAGAATGTTTTTTAATAAAAACAGTTGAAATTCATTTATAAGATTTTCTAATGAATTTTCTTCTTTTAATTTCTCATAAAGGTGTTTTTCATCAAGATTTTTATCTGACAAAATATTTTTTAATTCTTCAATTATTTCTTTATTTTGACAATTAATCATTCTAAATTGAATCAAGGCTCTGATTTCTTCGTATGTTTTTGTATTTGCTTGAAACAGTATTAAAGAATTGCCATTTGGACTTTGGAACCCATTTCCATTTATTTTTAATTTGGTTGTATCTTTTACTCGCACATTTTTTGTCCCTAACAGATAATACAATCTGCTGTTCGATTTTACAAAGTTGTCTGAATCAATAAAATAGACATACTCTCCCTTAGCCAAATCAATTCCTCTATTACGGACAGTACCTTGACCTCTGTTGTGTTGAGAATAGATCCTAATCCTCCCATCTTTTTTCGCATATTCCTTTAAAATATCCAAAGAATTATCTGTGGAGCCGTCGTTAATGCAAATTATTTCTATTTCCTTTAGTGTTTGGGTTATTACACTATTCAAACATTCTTCAAGGTATTTCGGTGTTGTAAACAGGCATTATTACAGAGACTTTAATATTATTCATCACATTGACTTATGTTTTATATGGCTTATTAATTTTTGTTCAGTAAATAATCAATAATAATCTCCATTTATTAAATGTGGAGAAAATGTTTTTCGAAAGCGACTTGTAGATGAAATATTTCTTGATTTTTCAAATAATCAAATTTTTACTCTTTTTCAATATTGGTCTCTTTAGTTATATAGATAGGCCGGTGTTTTGTTTCAATATATGTTTTTCCCAGATACTGGCCTAGAACGCCTATTGAAAACAATTGGATTCCTCCAAGAAGAATCATTATTGATACAGTTGAAGCCCATCCCTGAACATCATTTCCAAATAATATTGTTGACAATACAATATATATCAAATATAAAAATGATATAATTGATATTAATATTCCTAAAACAGTTGAAATAACAAGGGGAACAGTTGTAAATGCCATGACTCCCTCTATTGCATATTTGAATAATCCCCAGAAGGACCAGCTGGTTTCTCCGCTGGCTCGTTCAATGTTTGCATATTCCAGCCATTTGGTATTGAATCCCACCCAGCTGAATATCCCTTTTGAGAAACGATTATATTCAGACAAGTCCAATATGGCATCCACTACTTGTCTTGTCATTAGCTTGTAGTCTCTTGCACCATCCACAAGCTCTACTTTTGAAATTCTATTGAATAGCTTATAGAAAGTTCTTGCAAAAAATGATCTTATGGGTGGTTCCCCTTCTCTTGATACTCTTCTTGTTGCTACAATATCATAATCCTCCCTGTCCAAAGCTATTATCATTTTAGGAAGAAGATTTGGAGGATCTTGAAGGTCAGCATCCATTACTGCAATATAATCTCCAGAACTATTCTTAAGTCCTGCATACAATGCTGATTCCTTTCCAAAGTTTCTGGAGAAGGATATGTATTTCACATTTTCATCTTTGAAAGCTAATTCTTTCAAAAGCTTTAAGGTATTGTCCTTTGAACCATCATTCACTAAAATAAGTTCATATTTTATTTCAGAATTATAATCAATTATTGAACTGGTATATACTGATATGAATTAGTCATAAAATGCTATAATGGATTCCTCTTCATTATAGCATGGGACTATAATACTTAATAAACTCATGTTTCTCCTCTGTTGATTAATTGGAATAATTTTTAATTTATTTTACTAGTTTTTAATTTAGCATAATTAATTTTTCACTAGTAGATTATGGGGTTGCTCTTTCTATGATGAAAACATTTCGACTATAACCTGCAATTGTACCATTTTTGGTTACAGTATAATTTTCACCATAATCAGGAGTGCCTCGTTTATATTGTATAATTTCATATATTGTTTTGTTTTGATTTTTTTCAAGGACTTCGGTTGTGATGTTTACAGTTTTTACTTTATTATCATCATCTAATTTCTTTAAAACAGGATTCCATTCCTTGTTTTTGTGAGAATAAACAGGATATATTGTTGTGTTTTTCAAATAATCTTCGAATTGCAGAAGATTAATATTGCCCATGATAATAACCACGCTGTCATTGTTATTCATTTGATTGAATAATCTTTGGTCCTCTGAAATGGTGTGTTTGCCATATGCAATCTCGCCTTCATTGTAGAACACTCCACAGCATGCGAGAAGTAAAACCAATGTTAAAAGCAAAGTGACTATTTTTTTATTATCTTGAAGTTTTCCAATTATTATTGAATAACTGAACCAAACCAATGCTGCACTTGGAACAAGGTATCTGACTACTAAAATAGGTCGGAATGTGAAGGTCAATATCAAACTGACGGTAATGGTTCCTAAAAATACGCCTATTCCAATTAAGAGATAAATGCTTTCTTTTTTTTCCTTAATTCTTTCTTCTTTGCTTTTTATGTTTTTACTATCAAGGTATATTTTTAAAGCTATTGCCAAAAACACGATCAAAGCGACGATTGCAATTATTTCTGGTAGCAAATCTCCTGAATTTGTACCGCTGATGTAAAAGTAATGGAATATTTCATTTATATCCGGGGTTGCTATCCAATATTCATCACTGACTTTTCCTGTTTGGTTAAATAAAAAAGGTAGCCATGGAGCATATAAGACTATTCCAATTATCGAAGACACAATCCATTTTTTAAACTCGCTAATTCTATCAAAGCCGTTTTCTTTATAAAGCAGTATGTACCCGAGCAATAAAAGATAAAGAACGATGAATGACATTGCAAGAATATATTGGGTGTATGCACCTAAAACAGCAAAAATGGTAAGCAGCATCCATGATTTTTTGTCTGACTTGGTCATCACTCCATAAAGTGCGATGAAGCCTAAATATAGGAACAATATTCCCCAGCTGTACATTCTAATTTTTAGATAGGATATGAAGAAATCACTCATTAATCCAACACTAAATGCGAATATTCCTGCAGTTAGCCATCCATACTGCTTTCTGATTTTAGTGGCTGAAAAGAGGATTAATATGAAATAAGGAAGTATTGAAAATAATTTTAACACGGAAATAAGGTCTAAATTGAGGCTTGTCATTAATGAAAGTTTTTTCACAATTTTTAATAGAATATAATATAATGGAGGGTGGTAGTCTCCTATTATAATTTTCCAAGCATCTGATAAAGGAAGTTTAACAATTTCTAGCGTAAAATATTCATCAATATGAATCAATGAATGAGCCATAGGCAAAGTAAGTAATCTAATGAGTATTATTATACTTGCAAATAATAAACCCATTCCTATATAATCATATACTGTTTTTCTTTAAAATTAACCATACTATCCTCTTTTAATGTTTATAATATTAATTTAATATTTGATTTAATGATATTTAAAATTTTTTTAATCTTAATTTTAAATTTAAAGGATAGTTTTAAAATAAGTTTAAATATGGGGTTTTTAATATTTAAGAATTTAATTAATTTAACAAAAAAATGTTTTCCTAGTTAAAACAATTGTTTTAAGCAAGAAAATAAAAAAGATTTATAATTTAAATTATTTGGAACCTATCGCCTTGCCTAGTCCCGGTATGTAGCTTAGTAATTCAATAACAGCCCATGATACGAAAGTAGACAATACAAATATTAAGAATACTGTGAGAGGATATGATTTTGTAGATATCCCAAGCATTGTAACAATCCCATCCATAGCTGCAATCATGAAATATTGCACTAGATAGATGCCGTAACTATTTTTAGCAAGGCCTGAAATGGCTCTGCGGAATATTCCCTTAGGGTTTTCAAAGAATCTTATATGGATATTGAATTTGCCGATATTTCTAAATAATTGCCATATTCCAATAACTTCTATAGCAGTGAAAATAGAATATCTGTCCAATTTATATATTGAATCTGGAGTTGAATATGTTGCAGAAATAGCTACCTCGCAAACACACGCTGCAATGATAAGCAATAATGCAATGTATGGATTATTCAACCATTTGCGTTCGGTATGCCTTAAATAATAACCAAGTACAACAAGTCCAATCGGACTAACGAAATAAGTTAATTTTATTGGAAATGAAATATCAAGTGTAAAATCAAAGATGCATGTTATCAGCCAGAAGAACAGGAAATATTCAAGTTCATTTAGGCTGGAGTTTGCCACCCATTTGTCGAAGATAGGCATAATCAGGTAAGTGCCTAGTATCATCCAAAAGAACCAGTAAGCATAGGATGTATAGGAATATGCCATGTAATAATTGTACAGGAAGGTTAGAAAGCCTATAAGATCATAAGAGAGCAGGGTTCGATTCTTCCTAAATTAAAAGCACTGAAATTAGCTATTCCATTCGGAACGAACCAGACGTATGCTGCAATCAAAGCAGATAATACAAATCCCCAAAATGCAAATGGAAGAACAATGCGGGGGATACGTCTTCCTAAAAATGTTTTTATTTCCCAACTACGTCCTAGTGACAATGCTCCTGCCAGCATTAAGAATAAAACCACGCCTATTCTAAAACATAAGGCCATTATATCATTCAAAAACCAGGAACTTGAAAGGAATGGATAAACAGCAGAATGTCCATTAACCAGATATTGAGTGCTTGCTGCTACGTGAATGATTATAACACTAAGAATAGCTAATGCACGAAGAGCATCCAAATAAAAAATACGTTTTGATTTGGGCTTTTGAACTGGACCTTCTTCAATATTCTCCATAAAACACACTGATTTAAATTAAACAATTTGAGAAAATTGAATATTTTTAATTTAAATTAAATAATAAATATTTAAATTTTTTCCGTTAAACTAATTTTCAAAAAATAATTTTTTCATTAGTTTTTATTAGAAAATACTTTGTTATGATCTATTTAATTTAATATATATAAAATTTAGGATTAATTAGTACTTAAAAATAGAAACAAAGGCCATATTTAAAATATTAAAGTAAAAAATTATAAAAAATTTCTAATTATACAGTTAATGGTTGGATAATTCAAGCATGTTAATTTTGGGCTCAATTGCATTTATTCATTTATTTTAAGCAAAGAACTATCTATGAATTAAAAATCATAATCTAATAATTGACTTTATAAATCTTCAAATTTCTATATGAATAAATTTTTTCAAAATCAACATTTTCATTGGAATATTTGCTTAAATCCTGTTCGCTTTCGATATAAGTCACATTTAATTTTTCCAAATCATTCACATTAAAGGTCACGCTTATGATATCCTCTCTTCCAGGAACACGTTCAAATTTGCTTGATTCATTTGCGCTGAGATTGACATTCATGTGAGCATATCTGTTATAAACGTCTTCAAATTTATGATCAGGATCTATTTTCTCCCATTTTTCAAAATCAGGATATGTATTCACACTGGTAATAGTATGGGCGCCTGCAGCAATAAACATGTCCTGCATTTCTCTTTCTCCAACAACAATCCAATTCGCATTTGGATTTTCTTGAACTAGACCTTCAACAAACTGCACTGGTTCAAGGTCATAATAGCCTATTCCTGACTCGATTGGATTCACCAATCCTCCGCCCATGGCGCTAATGAGTATGCACATCACCAGGAACATGTTAGCATATTTCTTATCAGATGATTTGAAGATAATGAAGAGTGTAATTCCAAGAATGAATATTGAAACAATTAAAACTGGAATGAATAGTGCTTTTCCTATTATTCCAAAACCACTTGAAGTGCTTAGGAAAAATACTGCTCCAGCTATTGCTATGGAAATGACTGCCAGTATTAGGTTGTTGTTTTTTATATTATTGACATGCCTGTTGATCGAATCTGTCCTTAAGAGGCTAAGAGACCTGAATAAGATCAACACGTTCAATAGACTTAATGCCAGAATTAGTCTCCTTTGAATAGTATTGCTGATAAAAGTAATTTTATACACATATTCAGGGAAAACAAATATGGATAATACTGCAAGTAGAACGTAAACAATTATTAGGCAATTTAAAAGCTTGTCCCTGTTTTTTTCAACAAAAGTAATGAATATGTATAATATCAAAGGAACCGGGAAGAAATCATAGAAAAATGAATCCAGTCTTGAAATTCCTGCTGCTGAAGAGAAAGCTGAATCGAGATTCAATGGGTAGAATATTGAATTGATATAATTGCATAATGATTGTAAAAATCCTGTTTCCCCTTTGAACTGGCTTGAATCAAGCCCTCCGATAAAATGTCTTCCTCCAGGATATAAACTGTTTCTAACGATTTCAATTGTATCGCCGGATGTATGGAGGAAATATAAACCTCCCGCACCCACTATGGCTAGGGATAATAATGCAAATCCAATATCCAATTTGTTAAATTCAAAGTCCTTGTAATTGTCTAAGAATACCCAGATTGCTAAAAATAAAAATACATAGCCCAATGGAATCTGCCATGCTGGATATATTGTAAATATATATCCGCCAAGGCTTATTGCAAATCCCAAAGCAATAATCAACCTTTTCTTGTAATCTTTCGTTTTCATATAGTGATAAAGCAATAAAACAGCAAGCTGGCCAAATATCAACATTTCAACCAAAGCATTTACTGAAATCCACCACTGGACAACTGGAGAAAATGTTATCATGATTGCATATGCCAATGAAAGAGTTTTATTTCTATTGGTAATCAGCATTCCCATTTCAAATGAAACCAGGAGCAAGGCAATTAATCTGCTAATCCAGTAAAATGACAATCCTTTTGCAGGAGATAAGAACAGATAGCCTATTTGGAAGGGTCTGAAAATCATCAAAATTGTCCAGATAGGAGCGCCATAAATTGCAAACATGTCTGTAGGGCTGGCTCTTGGAATGGATGAAAAGTATGAAAAATCATTCAGATACTGGGAGAGTGTAAAAGGTGTAAAAACACGCCATTCATCAGATTGTGTTGATCTGGCACTTCCCAAAAGTGATTGGTGGGTGCTGTTGATTATTGGCTGGTCCCAGGCTCCGATAGATGATCCGTTTATTTCAAATAAAACTAAAATCACTAAAAGAGCTAAAGCAAGAGGGTAACGATATTTATATATGAACGCACTGATTTTATTCCTTAAATCGGGATTGTAATAGAGATAAATGGCCATGAAAATGATTATGAAGAAAATCAGGCACTCATTTAATGAGATAAATTGATTTAGTTTTCCATGAATTAATAGTTTGCCTGCATTTGAAAGCGAGTTTGTATTTTCTATAATCACAACATACAATTCTGCAAGAATGGCAAGCATTAATGAAAAGACAGTTGTTTTAAATAACTCCATTTTGTTGATGTCATGCTCCATGTTATCCCCTTTTTAGGATTAAAGTATTTTAAATATTTTAGATATTAAAAGTTCATTCTATGTTTTTCTTGTTTAATCTAATTAATGTTAGCTGATGCTCGAAATTCTGGTCGTGCTGTTTTTTGAGCACTTGTAGAATAAGTCCGCTTAAGAATATCATTACAGCTACTAAAAAGGTCACTGCAGCTACTATGAGAGTTGGGATTCTCAATACGTAACCAGTATGTAAATAACTTATTAGAATAGGTATGAAGTAAAACAAAGCAATGATAACAAGTATTCCTGTTATAATGGAAAAGAATGCCAATGGTTTTGTATCTCTAAAAAGTGTGATAATAACTTTAATTACTTTGTAGCCATCGGAGTAGGTATTCAGTTTTGATTCGCTTCCTTCCATTCTATCTCTATAATCTATAGGAATCTCGGCTATTTTAAAGTTGTGATCAAGTGCGAATATGCTCATTTCAGTTTCCAGTTCGAATCCTTTCGAGATGACTGGATAGGATTTTACAAATTCCCAGTTGAATCCTCTCATTCCAGTAAGGATATCATGCAAATCACTAGAAAATATAGTGTTAATTGCTTTTCTCATGAATTTGTTTCCAGAGTTATGGAAAGGCCTTTTGTTTTCAGTAAAATATGTTGATGACAGCCTGTCTCCAATTACCATGTCCGCTTTTCCTTCCAAGACCATCTTTTCGATTTCTATTGCGGCTTCTGCAGGATAGGTGTCATCGCCGTCCACCATTATATAGCAGTCGGCGTCTATGTCTCTAAACATTGATCGAACTACATTCCCTTTTCCCTGCTTGTATTCGTATCTTACAATGGCTCCTTCTTTTTTAGCTATTTCATCGGTGCCGTCTGTTGAATTGTTGTCATAAACGTAGATTTCCGCATCTGGCAATGCCTTTTGGAAATCATTTATGACTTTCTTGATTGTCATTGATTCATTGTAACAGGGTATTAGAATGGCTGTTTTCATCGTTATCACAAAATTTTTAATTGATATTTTATCTATGTTCATTATTGTTTATATAGTTTATTATTATTGTTATTTATTTAAAAACAAAAAACTGGAAAATTAATTTTTTTATTTGAATACGAGAAATTTGCTGAATACATAATTTAAAATTGTAACCACTACTTGAACTACAATTTTGGCAAACAAGTCACCTGTCATTAAAATGCTGATGAATACATACATAAGTGCGGTGTCAATTGCTCCTGAAAAAATTCGCCCTCCATAGAAAAGCAATATTTCCTTGATTATATTGTCATCTTTGCTTTCAAATACCCAAATTCTATTAGTGATATATGCAAATAATACAGAGACAAACCAGGCGATAATATTAGAGATGAGATAATTGATGCCGAACACGCCTTCGAATAAAAAATAAGTTATGAAGTTTACTATTGTGGTTAGAACACCAAAGAAAACGTATGCAATCAATTCTTTTGTTAAATCCATCATATAACTCCATAAATTTTTATTACTTAAGTTTTAGTAACAAAGTAAAAATAAATGGAGAATAGTAGATTAATATGAGATGTGATAACTATTCTCCACATTAATTTTAGTTTTCCATAGTATTAAATTTTATCACTTTAGAAACGGGGTGTGGTTATAAAAAACAATTTATCTTATCTATGAATATATATAAATCTTAATAATTAAATGGGATACACGATTTTAATGAGACAAGATGTAATAAAATATAACTTTCCAAAAACCCAGTTTTTTAAAATGCATGGATGTAAAAAATATTTATAGAGTTGGAAATATATATTAAATCGAGTTTTAAAATGTTGAAGGATAGAATAATATATATTGATTATCTAAAAGTCATAGGATTGTTTTGCATAATACTGGCTCATGCATGCACAAACCAATACATACTGCAAGTTAGAAACTTTGATGTTCCATTGATGGGGGTAATATCCGGTTTCCTTGCAATTGATTCTTATAAACGAAGCATGGAAAATAATTCCTCACTTTTCAGCTATTATTGGAAGCGCATATCAAATTATTAATCCCGACTTGGATATTTTTAAGCTTGTATTTTTCTATTGTCGGTGTTTTTGTTTTTTTCACAAAAGGAAATTATCATATTCATTTTTGACTATTTTAAGAAGCTTTTTATTATTGGATGGAATTGGATTGTTTGGGTAATCAGAGTATATTTGATATGCTCCCTCCTGACACCCATAGTTTTTTATTTCAATGATAAAATAGAATCATGCAAAATGAAATTCCTGATTTTATTAGCAATCTATGCATTATATGAGGGCCTTGTGTTTTTTGGAATTAATGATTCAAGCATGATATTTAATTTTATAATTGCCTATGCAATACCTTATGGCATTATTTATGTCTTAGGAATGGTTTCTAAAAAGACAAGTCCCAATGATGATTTGAAGATTTCAATAATATTTTTCATGATATCAATTGTATTTTCTTAATCTGCAACGAAATACACCAACACAAATCATGAAATATCCGCCAACCATCTACTATGTCAGCTATGCATTATTCATGTCATTCTTATTGTTAAGCATTTTTTAAAGAATAAATGTGAAAAAAGTTGATTTCATTGAGTTTTGCAGCAGATCCTCACTATGGATATATTTATGGCATATATTGTTTTTAAACATGATTCCATTGATGTTTGATCAAAATTGGATGGAGTATTACATTATGGTACTGATGTGTTCCATTGGAACTTGTTATGTACAAAATAGGATTATTGACAAACTTGAAAGCAGAAATATTAATGGAAATGTTTTAAAATTATTCAGAGAATGATGATTACAATATTTCAATTTTAAAATTGAATCCTATTAAATATTTAAAGGATATGCTGCAATATATTAATTAGGATAAACGATTTTTTAAAAATTAAATTCGAGATGTAATGATGAAGTATGATTATTTAATTGTAGGTTCTGGCCTGTTTGGCTCAGTATTCGCACATGAAATGACTAAAAAAGGTAAAAATTGCCTTATAATAGAAAGAAGAGACCATATTGGAGGAAATGTATACACTGAGGAAAAAGAGGGCATAAATGTCCATAAATATGGCGCCCATATATTCCACACCTCAAACAAGGAGGTCTGGAACTACATCAATCAATTTGCCGAATTCAACCGCTACACAAATTCGCCTGTCGCCAACTACAAGGGCGAATTATACAACCTTCCATTCAATATGAACACATTCTACCAGATGTGGGGAGTCAGAACTCCGCAGGAAGCAAAGGCGAAAATCGAAGAGCAGAAACAGGAATCAGGAATCAAAGAGCCTAAAAATCTGGAAGAGCAGGCTATTTCATTGATTGGAAATGATATTTATGAAAAGCTTGTAAAAGGATACACCCAGAAGCAATGGGGCAAGGAGTGTACGGAACTGCCTTCCTTTATTATCAAGCGCCTACCTGTCAGATTCACCTATGACAACAATTACTTCAACGACTCCTATCAGGGAATTCCTATTGGAGGATATACAAAAATCATAGAAAAAATGCTGGAAGGAATTGAAGTCCGGCTGAATACTGATTTCTTTGACAAAAAGGAAGAATATATGGAAATGGCCGACAAGATCCTGTTTACTGGAATGATTGACCAGTACTTTGATTATTGCTTCGGAGAGCTTGAGTACAGGGGATTGAATTTCGAGTCAGAAACCCTTGATACCAACAACTATCAGGGAAATGCTGTAATCAACTATACCGATGCAGATACCCCTTATACCCGCATAATCGAACACAAGCATTTTGAAATTCCAGCCAATGAACTGGGAACTGAAAAAGACTCAGATAAAACAATTATTACAAGAGAATATCCTATGCAGTGGAAAAAGGGTGAAGAAGCCTATTATCCAGTAAATGATGAGAAAAATTCTGCTTTATACCTGAAGTATAAGGAGCTTGCGGAAAAGGAGAAAAATGTCATATTCGGAGGAAGGCTTGGAATGTACCAGTACTTTGACATGTGGAAAGTCATTGAAGAAGCTTTAAAACTAGTAGATGAAGAAAGTACTTGATAATTTCTAGTGTAGTTATATTAAAAATGATTGGGTATTTAATAGTTTAATATTATTCTGATAATTTTCTCAGAAAAATGTAAAATTCGAGAATACCCATAATTATGGTTTTAGAGTAATAAAATAGTTTTTAATAAATGGAGAATAGTCGATTAATAATGAGATGTGATAACTATTCTCCATATTAATATTAATCTTTTAAATTATAAAGTTTTTTTTAATTAAAATTTCATTTAAATCCTATTGTAAATCAGAACTTTGATGTTCATTGATGTGGTAATATAAGGTTTTCTTGCAATAGACTCTTATAAAAAAAGAAATGAATAACCTATCTATTTTTAACATATCTAAATAAAAAAAAGGATATAGGAATTATCTAACTAATTCCTATCATATTAATTTTTCAATTCTGATAATTCACATTCTGCTTTTCAATCATAGGATAGGAAATCAATTCACTTGAGTCAAGGTCTTCCCTGTGCATGTCCACTGCATTGATCTGGCTGTTGTCATATGTCCTGTAGTAGTAGATTCCCTTATCAGCATTCACGCATGAAGAGTATATTGTAATCTCATACTTGTCAGGCTCGTCAATGAATGTCAGTCCTCTCTGCTGTTCAACTGATCCTAATATGTGGAAGAACTGGCTTACGCTTGAGTCCTCGTCATCGGATGATTTTGAATTCATTTTAGTAAATGCTACTTTTGCAAATCTGCTTGAGGATGACAAGTCTCCTGGAAGTCCTATGCCTCCCATTCCACGACTGTATTCATCCAGATTCAAGTCTGCAGAGAATGTGTTTTCAGGATTTTTTGCTGACAAGTGCCTGTAGTTGTTCAAGGTAAAGAGCTGCTTGTCGAAAGGAGGATTGTTTGTCATGACTCCAACAGGATTGTCATAGATTTTCAATCCTTCTCTTACTGATTCCACTACTATGCAGCTCTTTCTATCTGCTATCATCCAGTGAAGGTCTGAATTAGGAAGCTGGTCTGAAAATGCAATGTTTACGACATTCATGTCTTTTAAAAGTTCCAATGCCTCGGATACGCTTGCGCATTGTGACAGAATCCATGGAATTATTTCAAAAGGAGCAATGTTTGTCTTTTCATCATCCATTTCATGATAATAGGCATTTCCTGCAAAGTTGAGTCCTGCGATTGAAAGGCCCTTTTCATTTGTCGCATCATAGTATAATGGATATGCGTCGATTCCAGCAGTCACTCCAATGAAGGCGTAATGGCTTTCTATTGTATCCTGTGTTTTAAATGAGAGAGGATAGTTTCTTGGTGTTATCCTGATGGTTTCATTGTATGATATTTCATAATCGAAGTTGCGTCCAAAGTAAAAATCCCTGCTTAAATAGCTTGCTGCTGTACACATATTAATTCCCCATTTTTTAATCAATTTAATAAATTTTTATTTTCGTATTTTAAGTAAATATTAATAATATTTACCTTACTTTATAATATTTATATAATTAGTCATATTTTAATTTTAACAATTGCATTTCTTTCAGCATATGAACAATAATTTTATGATTTTTTAAGAAATAAAAAATAAGAATTAGTGTTTAAACATCAATTAAAGAATCATGGACAGCTGTATCCTGTGCCTTGCAACGTCAACATCAAGAACCTTGACGTCAACAATGTCTCCAACGCTTACAATATCGAGGGGATGCTTTACAAACCTGTTTTCCACAAGCTGTGAGATATGGACAAGGCCGTCCTGGTGCACGCCGATATCAACAAAGGCTCCAAAGTCAACCACATTTCTCACAGTTCCGCTGATGACCATTCCCTCTTCAAGGTCCTCCATGGTCAGAACATCCTTTCTTAAGATAGGCTGCGGCATTTCTTCTCTAGGATCCCTTCCAGGCTTTTTCAATTCCTTCACAATATCCCGGAGTGTTATCTCTCCAATCTCTAATTGATTAGAAAGCTCCTCATACTGGGCATCGCTTAAATCAAGGTCGGATTCCCTTATGCTTCCAACATCATGGATTGAATATCCAAGTGTTTTCAATAGCTTTTCAGTTGCCTCATATGATTCAGGGTGGACAGTTGTATTGTCCAGAGGGTTTTCAGAATCGCTTACCTTCATGAATCCAGCACACTGCTCGTATGCCTTCGGCCCCAGCTTTTTGACTTTAAGAAGTTCTTTTCTGGAAGAGAACCTTCCATTCTCCTCCCTGTAGGATACAATATTCTTTGCAATTGACTTTGAAATTCCTGAAACATGCTCCATAAGTGAGACTGATGCAGTATTCACATCAACTCCCACTTCGTTGACTGATTTTTCAACAACATGGTCCAGTGACTCGGACAGCTTTTTCTGGTTCATGTCGTGCTGGTACTGGCCAACTCCGATGGATTTCGGATCTATTTTCACAAGCTCTGCAAGAGGATTCTGAAGTCTTCTCGCTATTGAAATCGCGCTTCTCTCTCCTACATTGTAGTCCGGAAACTCTTCTGTAGCCAGTTTGCTTGCAGAATAAACGCTTGCTCCCGCTTCGTTCACTATCACATACTGGACATCCAGATCCTTTATGATATCAGCTACTATCTGTTCGGACTCCCTTGATGCTGTTCCGTTTCCAATTGCTATAAGATTGATGTCGTATTTGAAAATCAAATCCCGGACAACGGACCTTGCCTCGGCTATTTTGTTTTGAGGCTCTGTTGGAAATATTAGGGAGGTGTCAAGCACCTTTCCATACTCATCCACAACAGCCAGCTTGCAGCCTGTTCTAAATGCCGGATCCCATCCAAGAACTACTTTATTGATGATAGGAGCCTGCATCAGCAGCTGCTCCAGATTTTTGGAAAATACTTTTATGGACTTGTCCTCAGCCTCCTCCATCAGCTGGCTTCTAAGCTCCCTTTCAATGGCGGGTGCTATCAGTCTCTTGTAGGAATCTGCTATCGCCTCCCTGATGACTTCTTCAGTATATTCATTGTAAACAGGCTGTGTCGGCTTGCTGCCTTTGTTTATAAGAACATGCCTTGCGAGATAGCTTAGAATATCTTCCTCAGGCGCGCTTATCTTGATTTTGAGGAACTTCTCCTTCTCTCCCCTGTTGATTGCAAGAACCCTGTGGCTTGCTATTTTTGATATGTCCTCGCTATAGTCGTAGTACATGTCATAGACTGACTCGGATTGACTGTCCTTTGCCTGAGAGACGAGCTTTCCATCTTCAAAGCTCAGCTCCCTGATTAATGAGCGGAAGTTCGCATTGTCTGATATCTCTTCTGCTATGATGTCCTGGGCGCCTTCTATTGCATCTTCTATACTTAGCACTCTCTTTTCATCTTCAATGTCATCATCGTCTGCGGTGATGTAGTCCATTGCGACTTCCTCTACCGGGACCTCGATTTCCTGTGCTAGAATGGTGTCAGCAAGCCCTTCTAATCCTTTTTCACGGGCTATGGTTGCACGTGTCCTTCTTTTGGGCTTGTAGGGCCTGTACAAATCATCTACTTCAACCAGGGTCATGGCTTCGGCGATGGACTTCTCCAATTCAGGGGTCAGTTTTCCCTGGGAGGATATGCTTTCAAGGACGGTGTTCTTCTTGTCTTCAAGGTTTCTGAGGTATTTCAATCTCTCATCAAATCTTCTCAATACCTCATCGTCAAGGGAGCCTGTGGCCTCCTTCCTGTATCTTGCAATGAAGGGAATGGTGTTTCCCTCATCTATAAGTCTTATCACGCTTTCGGCTTGTGATTTTTTTATATTCAGCTCTTTAGACAATTCTTCAGAAATAATCACGTTATTAGCTCCTGGTTTAATAATTCCATTACAGAAGGATTTTTCAAGTTGGCATTTTCTTCTGCAATTTTTCCATTCTTGTAATTTTTAAAATTCTTAACTTTTTTATTCTTTATCAAACCTCCTATTTAATAATTTTTCATTATGATAAAAATCAATTTTTAACTAATTTTAAAACCCCTATTCGAACTAATGAAAAGTAATACTTTTAGATTTTACTTTAAATTCCTTAAAAAGCTTGGATTTCAAATTCAAATAATACAAACCAATCAAAGTAAAATCCAATATTTAATCTATTTCAAACTTCAAATCAAGAAAATCTTTAAATTTATTTCAATGATTAGATAATTATAGAAAAACTTATTATATAATTTAACTTAAAATAAAATTATGAAAACTTAATATATTTAATGAACATTCATTTTTTTATAAAATCATTCGTTTTTTATGGGCTTTATTTAATAAATTTTATAAAAATATTGTAATGAGTGAATATCATTAAATTTAAGTTTTTTCATTCTACTACGTCTGTAGTTTTTTGAGGTGTTTTATGTTAGATAATCTATTCAATATGAGTGATGAAAAATTAGATATTAAAACTGAATTCATTGCTGGACTTACTACCTTTTTAGCTATGTCCTATGTGCTTGGAGTAAACCCAACCATGCTTGCAGATGCTGGAATGCCTGCAACAAGTGTATTCTTCTCCACAGCTCTTGCAGCAGGTATCGCATGTATTGTAATGGGACTTATTTCCAAATATCCGGTAGGACTTGCTCCAGGAATGGGTATGAACGCATTATTCACCTATACTGTAGTTCTCGGTATGGGTTTAAGCTGGAACGCAGCTCTTGCTGCCGTATTTGTATCAACTTTGATCTTTTTCTTGATTACAATCACTGGTTTAAGGGAAACCATCGTGCGCATAATCCCTAAAGATTTAAAACTGGCTATAGGTGCCGGTATTGGTCTCTTTTTAGCATTTATCGGTTTGAAAGGTGCTGGAATAATCGTTGCTGATCCTGCAAACCTCGTAGGCCTTGGAGCACTTACTTCCGCTCCTGCGCTTTTAGCATTGATCGGTATTCTCATTACAATTGTCTTATACATCAAGAAAGTTCCTGCATCAGTATTCATTGGTTTAATTATTACCGCAATAATCGGTGTCATCTTCACAGCAGCTGGATTTGGTGTCGGCGGAGACATCTTCATGCCTGCAATTCCAAAGGAAATAATCTCATTCAGCTTCGACACCACAGTTCTTTTCGGATTCGCTTCAGGATTTGGAGAGCTCTTCTCAACCAATCCTCTGGATTTAATCATGATTCTCTTCTCATTCCTCTTCTTCATATTCTTTGATACAACCGGTACTTTAATCAGTCTGGCTCAATCAGCAGGATTCC
>Ga0256405_10002418_pt1 | contig 43069 bp, 38 predicted proteins | sample RumenRJG_02DNA_FD_189096 | JGI IMG/M metagenome (GOLD analysis project Ga0256405, IMG submission 189096) | Bovine rumen microbial communities from Lethbridge, Alberta, Canada - RJG_02 | ecosystem: Host-associated > Mammals > Digestive system > Stomach > Rumen | place: Canada: Alberta... | reverse complement strand
TGATGTTGATGCCGGTTGTCATGTTGGGCAACGTCTTCATCGCTTCGTCGTATTTGTCGCGGAAATAGTGGGAGAGGAAGAAGTGGCGGTTCTCCTCGTAGTCAGCCACGTTGATTTCAAACGGTGTTAGTTGTACGCCTCCTTTGGTCGAGACGCTTTTCGACGAAGACTTTTTCTGTGAGAATGCCGTCTGCAGCTTGAGTTTCCCGAATTGCAGGTCGGTGCGCAGTCCGAAGAGCGACGAGGCTCCTCTGATGAGCGATGAGTTGCTGGGGAAGGAGATGTTTCCGGCTTCCACGAGCTTGATGATTTCGTCTTCCTTTCCTTCGTATTTCAGTTTCAGGTTCTGCGTGTCGAAGTCGAAGGTCGCATCGGTGTTGTAGTTGAGGTTCATGTTGACCTTGTCGCCAACCTTTCCGTTGACGTTGATGTTGATTTTCTCGTCGAAATTCATCGTGGTCGTCTTCCTGTTGCGGATGGGCAGCGACGGGTTGTCGATGTTTTTCAGCGTGGCACCGAACTTGAGTTCTGCCGTTCCCTGTGTCTTAATGCGCACACCGCCGGGACCGAAAATCTTCTCTGCTGGTCCGAGGTCGAAGTGCATGTCGGTGAAGTCGAACTTCTCCTTGCCTTTTCGCTCAACAATCTCGTTGTTCTTTGAGCGGAAGAACTGGTTGAACGACTGCCGCTCGCTCCATTTCATATACTCCTCGGGAGTCATCAGCAGTGGCGCCGTGATGTAGGTCCCGCCAATTTTCGAGCCGATGATGTAGCGGTTGAGCGTATCGTTATAGACCACGTCCTGCTTCAGGTTGTCAGGGCGTCTCAGGTCGGTGGCGTTCTGGTTCAGGTCTTCCTGTGTGATGGGTGTGGTGCGCTGTATCTTCCATCGCGGGTGGAGCAGGGAGTCGGGGATGACATCGTCGTCTTCCAGTTCGGGTTGTGCTTTCACATCCTTCTTCACCGTGTCGGGCGGCAGCGGGTTGTCACCCGTCCTTTCCGGCAACGACGCACGCGCTCCTGCCGGCACCGGGCTGCAGATGGCTGCGAAGCTCAGTGTGCCAGCGATGAGGATGGTTGCGATGGTCAGCTGCCGTTTGGTCATTCTTAGGTGTTACTTGATTTGTTTCAATGCCATCTTGACCACCTGTTCGACAGGTATTCCGGGATGTTGTTTGAGAATCTCCGTGACGACCTTTGCCGATGGCGCGGGTGAGAATCCGAGCATGGAGAGTGCTCCCACTGCCTCGTCCTTCACGGTCATCTGGTCTTGCGAGAGGGTTGCCGCATCTCTTTCCGCAGACGGTGCAGCCTCGATGCCCAGGCTGGTAATCTTGTCGCGCAGGTCAACGATGATGCGCTGTGCGGTTTTCAGTCCGATACCCTTCACCCCCTTGAGCAGCCGCTCGTCGCCTCCTGAGATGGCGCTGCAGAGTTCCTCCGGCGTGAGTGATGAAAGTATCATCCGTGCCGTGTTGGCACCTACTCCCGAAACGGTAATCAGCAAGCGATAGAGCTCGCGTTCACGTTGCTCGGCAAAGCCGTAGAGTGTGAACGAGTCGTCGCGGCCGCCGGTGACGAGTGCCTCGTGCACAAACAGTTTCACGTCTTTCTTGTTCTGAATCGCAGTGAATGTGTTGAGCGAAATGTTCAGCGCATATCCCACACCGTGCGCTTCCACCACAGCCAGTGCCGGGGTGAGGTCGGTCAGTTCGCCTTTGATGTATTCAATCATATCTGTAAAAATGAATCCGCACTTCGGCGGCGTTTAATAATTTAATTATTAAGTAAACGCTTTTTCTGCCGTGTTATTGTATCAATGCCATTTTTTGTTCATCACCGCCGACGCTTAAAATGGTCGGGGAATAAAAAAAGTTGTTTATTTTTTTGCATTGTTCAAAAAAGTAATTATATTTGCAAAAACAATTACTAATCTTTGATTATTATCATTAAATTTAAATCAATATGTTAGATTTCAACAATCTCGAAGTTGCCTTTTCTTCAAAGTCTAAGAAAGAACTTCACAATGCTTACTTTCTTTTCAAAACCATCAAGAGCCCCAAAATGGTTAAATTCCTCAAATGGGCGTCCAATATCGCACTGAAACTGAAGGTGCCTATCGGGTGGGTTGTCAAACCGACTTTGTACAAGCAGTTCGTAGGAGGAGAAACCTTGAGTGACTGCAATAAAATCATCGACCACCTGAAGAAATATAATGTCAAAGCTACACTCGACTTCTCTGCGGAAGGCGAACAGACACCCGAAGGAATTCAGGCTACGTTTGAAGAAACACTGGCATCCATTGATTTTGCCAAAGGAAACCCCAATCTGGCATACGCCGTGTTCAAGCCGTCAACCATCACGACCGACGAGATTCTCGCCAAAGCCTCTGAGCATCCCGAACAGCTCACACCGGAGGAGAAAAAACTGTTCGACGAATATCGGGAGCGTTTTGCAGCACTGTGCAAAAGAGCCTATGACAACGACGTGCGACTGATTGTCGATGCAGAGGACTATTGCTTCCAGGACGCTATCGACGCACAGACCGATGAGATGATGAGACTCTACAACAAGAAGCGCGCCATCATCTTCGCCACCTTACAGATGTATCGCCACGACAGAATGCCATATCTGGAGAAAATCTATGCCGATGCTCAGGAAAAAGGATACATCGCGGGTGTCAAATTCGTCAGAGGAGCATACATGGAAGAGGAAAGAGCACGTGCGGCACGACTGGGATATCCCGATCCTATCTGCAAGGACAAAGCTGCCACCGATGCCAACTATGATGCCGGCGTCAAGTATGTGATGGACCATATAGACCGCTTCGAAATGTTCATGGGAACACACAACGAGGAGAGCAACTACCTGCTGGCAAAACTCATAGAAGAGAAGGGACTGGAACACAACGATCCACGTATCTACTTCGCACAGCTGCTCGGAATGAGCGACAACATCTCGTTCAACCTTGCAAATCAAGGTTACAACGTCACCAAATACGTTCCCTACGCGAAGGTGAAGGATGTCATTCCTTACCTCATCCGAAGAGCAGAGGAAAACACCTCAGTGGCAGGGCAGACCGGACGTGAACTGAATATGCTGTCCGCAGAAATGGAACGGCGGAGAAAGCAAAAGTAACCGCATCCAAAGACTATATTTGTAATTGTTACTGGCTGGAAAACTTCCATGGGGACACGCTTTGGGTGACGCTCCGTGGAAGTTTATCAGCCAGTAAATATTTTGTTTTTAATGCAAATTCACTGAAATTGGTGACCAAATTCAGTGAATTTGATGAGTAAATTCAGTGAATTTGGTTTCCGAAAGTTCAACTTTGGATGGTTGTGCAAATCCTGACTTCTTCCATTTGGGGGAGACTTATAAGCGGTCGGGCAGCTGCTGATAGATTTTCAGGTTGAAATCTTTGGCTGTGGCATAGGTGTATTCCATGATTTCAGCTACCGTATGCTCGAAGACCACCCATTCCTTGTTGCGGATGAAGAAGTAGAGCTCGACGGGCATTCCCGTGCTGGTAGCCTCAAGCTGTCGCACCATCAGGGTCATGTCCGCGTTCACGTCTTCGCGGCTGGCGAGGTATTTTTCCATGTATTGGCGGAAGAGCGTCATGTTGATGTCCCCTTCCTTTATTTCTTCCGATTTGAAGTATTTCTTTTCAATCAGTTGCTGTCGCTGTTCGTCGGTGATGGGCGATAGGCTCCGGAAGTCGAAGAATATCTTGCGTTTCGCGCGTCTTCCGTCGCTCTCCTGCATGCCTATCCAGTTTTGGAAGGAGTCATCGACGAGCGTTTTTGGGGAGACGGTGACGATGGTATTGTCGAAGTTGCGTATCTTGACGGTGGTGAGTGTCATTTCCTCCACGGTGCCGTCGGCTCCGGCTTTTTCCACCGTAATCCAGTCGCCTTTATGCAGCATCTCGTTGCTGGTGAGGCGGATACCTGCGGCAAGTCCTTCAATGGTGTCTTTGAACACGAGCATGAGGATGGCTGAGGTGGCTCCCAGACCAGCGATGAGCGTTGCCGGGCTCTTGTTGATGATGATGGAAACGACGGCGATGGCAGCCAGGAACATCAGGATGATTTTCAGTACGCCGCAGAACGAGTGGAAGTATTGCTGCATTGATGAGCGTCGCTCGTCTTCCAGTTTCTTGAAAGAATCGATGAACACGACGATGGTGCGCACGGTCATGATGGTGATGTAGATGGCGGTCAGTCGTGCCAGCACTTCGCGGACGACGGGATACTGGTAGAACACCATGGGCAACAGCTGCCATACGACGATGGCGGGCACGATGTTGCAGGCGGAGATGAGCACCTTCCTGTTGAAGAGCACCTGTGCCCATTTCACCTCTATCTTGTTGGTGATTTTGAGGATGAGCGGCACAATCAGCTTTCTGCAGAAAAGGGCTGCAAGCCATGCGAGGATGACAGCGGTGATGACGAGCAGGATGTGACGCACGACGGGGACGGCATTGCCCGTAAGTCCCGACAGTTCAAGTATTTGTTCAACGAAGATTTTTATATTTTCCATATAGCTGGTTGGTTGGTTACTTGTTTAAGGTTCGCACATGGTGGCACACACGCGGTCTTGGAAATTCCTGCCCTTGCTGGCGGCAGTGAGTCCGTTGTTCATGATTGAGAAGCAGAGCAGATGGCCGTTGGCTGCCGTGCAATAGCCGGCGAGGCAGCTGACACCAGTCACCGTTCCCGTCTTTGCGTGGACATTGCCGGCTGCCGGTGTGCCCTGCATCCGTTTCTTGAGCGTCCCGTCCTCGCCGGCAATCGGCATGGAGGGGTAGAGGTGGTCGTAGATGTGGCGGTTCTCGTATGCGTATTTGAGGAATTTCATTTCGAGTTCGGGCGTGACGTAGTTGTAGAGCGACAGCCCGCTCCCGTCGGCGATGCGGTAGTCGTCGGTCTTGAGTCCGAGTTTAGTGATGAGTTTTTTCACGACCCCGGCGGCACTCTTGGCATTGGCGGGATGGGCTCCAGTGGCGGCACCCATCTGGTAGAACATGGCTTCGGCGTAGAGGTTGTCACTGTTTTTCATCATCGGGAGCAGGATTTGGTCCATCGTGTGACTGCGAACGCAGATTTCCTGCGCGTTCCTGGGTGCTCTCCCTTCCTCGGTAAATCCCACTATGTGAACACCTTCGCGGATGAGTTCGCGGCGGAATCGCCCGATGACGTCGTCCTTCTTGTTGATTTGCAGCGGCGACATCAGCGGGTTGCTGTCATCATCGTCCCAACACCAGCCTTCGCCCATCGTTTTGTCATCTTTCATCGATTTGTCGGCGATGAGCTTTCCGGTGATGGTGTCGATACCCATCTCTTTTATCCGTTGCACGAATGCACTGAGGTCCTCATTGCTGAATTGCGGGTCGAATCCTCCGATAAGATAGAGGTTGCCGTCGAGTGTCCTGTTGTCGAGTTTGCCTGTGTATGCCAGTTTCGTCTTGAAGAGGTGTGAGCCTCCGAGTCGGTCGAGCGCCGTCACGGCAGTAATCATCTTCATGGTCGATGCCGGTCGCATGAGTTGCCGCTCGTTGTGGCTGAAGATGATGGAGTCGGCAGTGAGGTCATAGACCATGATGCCGGCAAGCGACACCTCGAGCAGTTTGTCTTCGAGCAGTTTGTTGAGCTTCGCCTGCAGGTTTTGCGGCCATTCGGGCACGATGGAGTCAACAACGGCAGAGTCTTGTCGTGCAGACAGTTCGTTGTCGCGAATGTCCTGTGCCGATGTGGTGAGCGTGAGCGACAGGCAGAGGAATAACAGGAAAAAGATGCTATGTCGTTTCATGCTGTCGCTTTTTAAGTTCTTCCAGAAAGAGGGTTTCGTTGTCGGGCTGTATGGGTAGCAGCTTCCCGTTGCCATACTCCACAAGCAGGTATTTGCTGAATCCGAAGAGTACCCGGTGGGGAGTGACGCGTATGATTTTCTCAATGGCAATCGTCTTCCTCCGGCTTCCCCGTCCGCTGTCGATGGCAAGTTTTCCGTCTTCCGTGAGTGTGTACGTCGTATGCAGGAGGCGTTCAATGGAGATGGCTGCCAGCAAGAGCAGGATGATGCCGAAAAGGATGTTCCATCCCGTGCGCTGCCAGAAGAAATAGAAGCTTAGGAGTGCCAATATGGCGATATAAAGAACAGAGGCGATGCCTATCTGTCGGCGAAATAATTTATTCATGTTTTCTTTGTTTTCGAGTACAAAGTTACAAAAAAGGAATGAGAAACAAAGAATAATCACTCAAGAAATACGGATTTTGTGCGGTTTGCAAAAAGTCATTAAAAAGATGAGATTGTTGATGTTTTTTTTGGTTGTTAGATGAAATAATGATAATTTTGCAGATTGAAAGGAAAAGACTAAAAAACAAAGATAAAATCATGGCAAATCTAAAGAAAATTGTAGAATGTGTTCCTAATTTCAGTGAGGGACGCAACATGGCGGTAATCAAGCAGATTACTGACGAGATTGAGAAAGTAAAAGGTATCAAACTTCTGGATGTTGACCCGGGAGAGGCTACCAACCGCACGGTCGTCACTTTCGTCGGTGAGCCCGAGAATGTGGTGGAGGCGGCTTTCCGTGCAGTATGTAAAGCCGGGCAGTTGATAGATATGCGTCAGCATACCGGTGCCCATCCCCGTATGGGAGCCACCGATGTGTGTCCGCTCATCCCCGTGGCAGGCATCACGCTCGAAGAGTGTGCCGAACTGGCACGCAAGTTGGCAGAACGCATCGCCAACGAGTTGAACATTCCGTGCTATTGCTACGAGGCTGCGGCGTTGAAGCCAGAGCGTCAGAACCTGGCTGTTTGTCGCGAAGGAGAGTATGAAGCGCTTGCCGACAAACTCGGAACGCCAGGTAAAGAGCCCGATTTCGGTGCCCGTGCTTTCGATGAAGGTGTGGCACGTACAGGCTGTACGGCTGTTGGCGCCCGCGACTTCCTGATTGCTGTCAACTATAATCTCAACACCACTTCTACACGTCGTGCCAATGCGATTGCTTTCGACGTTCGCGAGAAAGGTCGTCCGCAACGTGAGGGTGGTTCGCCCGTTGGCAAACCGATGAAAGACGAGAAAGGCAACACCATCATGATTCCCGGAACGCTGAAGTCAACGAAAGCGATTGGTTGGTTCATTGACGAGTATGGCATCGCCCAGGTATCGATGAACATTACCAATATCAATGTGACGCCGCTCCACGTGGCGTTCGACGAGGTATGCCGCTGTGCGCAGAACCGTGGCATCCGCGTGACGGGAACGGAAATCGTCGGTCTGATACCGAAACGCACGCTCATCGAAGCCGGAAAATATTTCTTGGAGAAGCAGAATCGCTCGGTGGGTATTCCGGAAGAGGATATCATCAACATCGCCATCCACTCGATGGGGCTTGACGACCTGAAGCCGTTCAATCCGCGCGAGAAAGTAATCGAATTCTTGCTGGAAGATGAGAACAAGACAGCGAAACTGGTGGACCTCACCGTGAAGGGATTTGCCGAAGAGACGTCGCGCGAGAGCCCTGCTCCCGGCGGCGGCACGATTTCCGCTTACATGGGTGCACTGGGCGCTGCACTGGGAACGATGGTCGCTAACCTGTCGAGCCACAAGGCAGGATGGGACGCTCGTTGGAATGAATTCAGCCAGTGGGCAGACAAAGGTCAGGAGCTGATGACGGAGTTGCTGCACCTCGTTGATGAAGACACGGAAGCCTTCAACCGCATCATGGCAGCCTTTGGAATGCCGAAGAAGACCGATGAGGAGAAGGAGGCGCGCTCGGCAGCCATTCAAGAGGCTACGCTCTACGCCACGGAAGTGCCCCTGCAGACGATGAAGGCATCGTATAAGGCGTTTGACATCTGCCGCGCGATGGCTGAAGAGGGCAATCCGAACAGCGTGAGTGATGCCGGAGTAGGTGCGTTGGCAGCACGTGCGGCTGTTCTGGGCGCTGGTCTGAACGTGAAGATCAATGCCGGTTCGCTCAAGGATAAGGCTACCGCTGACAAACTGATTGGCGAGGCTAACGAACTGATAGTCAAGGCTAACGAGGCAGAGAAGGAAATCATTGCGATTGTGGAAAGCAAGTTGATTTGACGATTTCACCAATTCACGATTGACGATTTCACAATATAAAAATAAGAATTGTATATGACAAACGAGGATTTTAAGAGAGAGATTATGCTCGGAATACCCGCTGAGTTGCCCGAGCCGAAAGCATACGATACGAACATCAACCATGCGCCGAAGCGCAAGGAGATATTGAACGAGGACGAGAAGCGGCTGGCGCTGCGCAATGCATTGCGTTATTTCCCGAAGCATCTGCATGCGCAGTTGGCGCCCGAGTTTGCCGAGGAGTTGAAGACTTACGGCAGAATCTACATGTACCGCTATCGCCCGAGCTATGAGATGTATGCGCGTCCGATTGAGGATTACCCGCACAAGAGTCGTCAGGCGGCAGCCATTATGATGATGATTCAGAACAATCTGGACCCCCGCGTGGCGCAACATCCGCACGAATTGATTACCTACGGAGGCAATGGTGCGGTGTTCCAGAACTGGGCGCAGTATCGGTTGGCGATGAAATACCTCAGCGAAATGACCGACGAGCAGACGCTGGTGATGTATAGCGGTCACCCGTTCGGACTGTTCCCCTCGCACAAGAATGCACCGCGCGTGGTGGTGACGAACGGTATGGTGATACCGAACTATTCGAAGCCCGACGACTGGGAGCGCATGAACGCACTGGGCGTGAGCCAGTACGGTCAAATGACGGCAGGTTCGTACATGTATATCGGTCCGCAGGGTATCGTTCACGGTACGACCATCACGGTGCTGAACGCTGCGCGCAAGGTGGGCGGCGACAATATGAAACTCTTTGTGACGGCAGGTCTTGGCGGCATGAGCGGTGCTCAGCCGAAGGCGGGAAACATCGCCAAGGTGGTCAGCATCACTGCCGAAATCAATCCGAAGGCGGCGGAGAAGCGCTATGAGCAAGGCTGGGTTGACGAGCTGCACTACGACCTGAACGAGCTTATTCCCGCAGTGCGCAAGGCGATTGATGAGCGTCGCGTGGTGTCGATGGCATACGTCGGCAACGTGGTGGACCTCTGGGAGAAGCTTGCCGAGGAGCAGATGACCGTCGATTTGGGCAGCGACCAGACGTCACTGCACAACCCGTGGGCAGGCGGATATTATCCCGTCGGCTACACGCTGGAAGAGAGCAACCGCATGATGGCGGAAGAACCCGAGCGCTTCAAGGAGGCTGTGCAGGCTTCGTTGCGCCGCCAGGTGGCTGCCATCAACAAGCTGACGGCGCGCGGCATGTACTTCTTCGACTACGGAAACGCGTTCCTGCTCGAATCGAGCCGCGCCGGAGCCGACATCATGAAGGACGGCAAGTTCCGCTATCCGTCATACGTGCAAGATATTATGGGCCCGATGTTCTTCGACTATGGCTTCGGACCGTTCCGCTGGGTGTGCACGTCGTGCGACCCGACCGACCTCGAAACGACCGACCGTCTGGCTGCCGAGGTGCTCGAGGAAATCCGGAAAGATGCTCCGGCAGACATCTGCGGGCAGATGGACGACAATATTCACTGGATTAAGGAGGCTGGACGGAACAAGCTCGTCGTCGGTTCCCAGGCACGCATCCTGTATGCCGACGCTGAAGGCCGTGCAAAGATTGCCCTCGCATTCAACGACGCCATCAAGCGCGGCGAGCTGAAGGCACCCGTCGTGCTGGGACGCGACCACCACGACGTGAGCGGTACTGACTCGCCCTTCCGTGAGACGTCGAACATCTACGACGGCTCGCAGTTCTGCGCCGACATGGCTGTGCAGAACGTCATCGGCGACTCTTTCCGCGGCGCGACGTGGGTGAGCATCCACAACGGCGGCGGCGTAGGCTGGGGCGAAGTCATCAACGGCGGCTTCGGAATGGTCATCGACGGTTCGGAAGACAGCGAGCGCCACATCCGCGAGATGCTCTTCTGGGACGTGAACAACGGCATCACGCGCCGCGCATGGGCACGCAACAGCGGTTCCATCGACGCCATCAAGCGCGAGATGGCGCGCACGCCGGGCTTCACGGCGACGCTGCCCGAGCTGGTTGACGACGCCATTATTGACGGCATCCGCTTCTGATAGCCACGTGCTGAAATACTCTGGGCAATGCGCTACGTTGCCCTCTGCGCCCCGCTGTGTTACCCGCAGCGGGGCGTTGTGTTTATCGGTGCGCTCCGCGTTCGTGTCGTTTGCGCTTCGCGTTTACGTTATTTGCACTTCGCGTTTACGTTATTTGCGCTTCGCGTTTACGTTATTTGCACTTCATCCGCCTACACATTATTATATATATAGGGGGCAAAAACGTCAGGCTTTCGTTTGGAGAATCCAAGTGAAAGCCTTATCTTTGCAGCTAAATTAGAAAAACAAAAAAGGAAAAATCACATGAAAACACATCAAATCAGTGCCGAACATCTGTCGATTGAACGCATCGGAGAAATCATCAACGAAGGCTACAAACTTGAGCTTGGCAGCGACGCACGCCAGCGCATCACGCATTGCCGTGAATATCTCGATCGCAAGATTGCCGAGTCGGAAGTGCCCATCTATGGTGTGACGACGGGTTTCGGCTCGCTCTGCAAAATCTCTATCAGCGAAGACCAACTGTCGCAACTGCAAATCAACCTCATGATGTCTCACGCCTGCGGCGTCGGTGAGCGAGTGAGCAACGAGATTGTCAAAATCATGCTATTGCTCAAAATCCAGTCTCTTAGCTACGGCTATTCCGGTTCAAAGCTCGACACGGTAGAGCGACTCATCGACTTCTTCAACAACGATATCTATCCCATCGTCTATCGTCAGGGTTCAGTAGGCGCATCTGGCGACCTCGTTCCGCTGGCACACCTCTGTCTGCCCTTGTGCGGACTGGGCGACGTAGAGTATCAAGGGAAGTGCATGAGCGGTGCTGAAGTAACGAAGATGATGGGGTGGGAACCCATCCGCCTCGCCTCGAAAGAAGGACTGGCGCTGCTCAACGGAACGCAAAATATGAGCGCACACGCCGTCTGGGCACTCATCAAGGCAAAACGCCTCATCGACTGGGGAGACAGCATCGCTGCCATGTCGCTCGAAGCATACGACGGACGCATCGAACCGTTCACGCTCGCCGTGCATACCGTTCGTCCGCACAAAGGACAGATTGACACTGCCAACCGCATGCGCGAACTGCTCGAGGGAAGCCAACTCATCAAGCAGACCAAAGTCAACGTGCAAGACCCGTACTCATTCCGCTGCATCCCGCAAGTGCACGGAACGGTGAAAGACACCTACGACTACGTCAAGTCGGTGATTGATACCGAAATCAATTCGGCAACCGACAACCCGACCGTGTGTCCCGATGAAGACCTCATCATCTCAGCCGGTAACTTCCACGGTGAACCCATCGCACTGCCAATGGACTTCCTCTGCATCGCAATGAACGAACTGGGAAGCATCAGCGAACGCCGGACATACAAACTCGTATCAGGCACCCGCAATCTGCCCAGCTTCCTCGTAGCCAAGCCGGGCGTGAACAGCGGATTCATGATACCGCAATATACCGCAGCAGCCATCGCCAGCCAGAGCAAGACACTGTGCATGCCGGCATCGGCTGACACCATTCCGACCTCGCAGGGACAGGAAGACCACGTGTCGATGGGAGCCAATGCTGCTACAAAACTCGTGCAGGTTATCGACAACACCGAGCGCATCCTTGCAATCGAACTCTTCAATGCCGCACAGGCACTCGAGTTCAGACGGCCGCTGAAGTCGTCGCCCGTCATCGAAAAGCTGCATGCCGACTATCGACAAGTAGTGCCGTTCATCGACGACGACCAAATCATGTACCCGCACATCGCTGCATCGGTGAAATTCCTGCAGGAGCACTAAGGGGGAAACGTCATAGAAACGAATTGAAAGGGAAGCGGATTCAAAAACTCCGCTTCCCTTTTTTCGTTGTGGACTGTACTGAGTGAGTTCTTGCCATTCCATTTTGCGGACAGTCCTTCTCAGCTTCGCGCACAGTTCATCGGAGCTGTACACACAAAAACTCCCTTGTCTCGCGACAGGGGAGTCCTAAAAAATAAAAATACTCAAATAAAAAAGTGGAAAAAACGAAAATGTCCATGCTTCACAGCACGAAACAAATCCTAGTAATAAATAAAAAAATTCATTCTTCAATTCCCCCATCTTATGCAAGATAGAAAAGAATTTGTGCAAATGTAAAGATATTTCTTTTAATAGCCAAATTTTTTGGGAAAAAAATGATGAATTACCTTTATTTTTCTTGTTTACAATGTTTCAAACTGGAAAGAAAGCAGTCCGTTTGCTGTGAAAATGACATTTTGGAAGGATGAAGCAGCAGGTGTGCTGATGAGTTCGGAATTCGCATTTTTGTGCTCGGGGCACACGTGCATTGTTCCCCGAGTGCGACGGTGTTGTTCAAAACAGTACGACGGCTTTGTGCTGCATGCACAAAGCCGTCGTATTCGGATGGGCTGAACTGTTTGTTGTTTTTTTATTTTACGAGAACAACAAGGTATTTGCTTGTGCTCCAGAATTGTTGTGGGTTATTGATTCTCAGGATATATTGTCCGCTGGCATCCTGTGTGAGCGAATAGCTTGCTGAGGGGTGAGCGGTCAGCAGTTTGGCTGATTTCGAGTAGAGTTTGATTTCCTTGTCCACCCGTATATCTATTTTCGTGAAATAGTTTTTGTTGAAATTGCTTTTCAATACGTCGCCTTTGACGAGTATGTTCTGTTCTCTCAGCTCGTTTTTCGTTCCGAACACATACCATGCCGTGTGGAGTTCTTTATCCTGAGTGTTGATGGTTTGCGTCTTCTGGTGGTTTTCTGTTTTCAGGTTCTCCACGTTGGTGTTCAGATTGTTGATGGTCTCGTCAAGCTCGGATATGTGTATATCTTTCTTGTCGAGTTCTGCCCGCAGTTGCTGGAGTTGTTTGTCTTTTTCCTCCATCTGCTTCACCATTCCTTCGAGTGAGCGCTTCAGCTCGTCACTCTTGAAACTGCTTTCGCGCAGTTGTTGGCGCATTTTGTTGATCAGTTCGCGGTTTTGTTGCATGCGCGACTGGATGAATGCGATGTTTTCTTTTATCTGGACCGCTTTGTTTGCACCTTCGCCGTCTTTGGCGAGACTCACTCTGTCTTCCGCTTCGTTAATCTGGCGGAATCCTTCCTGGATGTCGTTCAGCGTAGCCATCATGTCGTTGATTTCATTATCGCGTTGTGCAATAATCTTTTGCAACGAGTCAGTCTGTAACTGTTGTGCGAGGTCTTGTGCCTTTTTCTCTTCTTTACAACCGGCAATCATTAGAATGCCAACCATGATAAATAGCAAGTTCTTCATAATTCTTTATATTTTTGAGTTTTATCTTTCTTTTGTTGAGGCAGACCGCCAACGACGATGACTATTTCGCCGCGTGGTGGGGTCTGTGTGAAGTGCCCAATCAGTTCTGCGAGTGTCCCTCTGACGTGCTGCTCGTGTATTTTGGAAATCTCTCGAGCCACACTTGCCTGGCGTTCTTCTCCGAAGATTTCTGCCAGTTGTTGCAGTGTCTTCAGCGTGCGGTGGGGCGATTCGTAGAAAATCATGGTCCTCGTTTCTTCCTTTAAGCTGGCGAGTCTTGTCGCTCTCCCTTTCTTTTGTGGCAGGAATCCTTCGAAGCAGAAACGTTCGCAAGGCAGTCCTGACGAGACAAGCGCCGGTACGAATGCCGTGGCTCCGGGAAGCGTCTGCACCTCAATGCCTGCTGCGATGGCTTCGCGTACGAGGAAAAATCCAGGGTCGCTGATGCCCGGCGTGCCGGCGTCACTGATGAGTGCGACGGTCTGACCGCCTTTCAGTCGCTCGACGATTCCTGCTGCAGTGCCATGCTCGTTGAACTTGTGGTGTGACATCAGTCGGTTCTGAATGTCGAAGTGCTTGAGCAGGACTCCCGACGTGCGGGTGTCTTCCGCCAAGATAAGGTCTGCTTCGCGTAAGATGCGCACCGCACGGAGCGTCATGTCTTCCATGTTGCCCACAGGGGTCGGTATGAGATACAAGATACCCATAATCGGGGCAAAGATAATGAAAATTTCGATTAAATGAGTAAAATGGGAAAATATTTTCCTTTTTCGGATATGAGAAATTTCTTTGAACCCGAGCATGAATAAAGGCTATGGGCAAAGAGATTTGAGGTGTAGAAATGGGAAAAAATAATTCCTCGCGCACGAGACACCTTTTGAGCTGCAACAAGCGCAACAAACGGCTTTGCTTTCTATTCTATTGATAAACAATAAGATAGAAAGAATAAATTCTGCAACAATCCCAAAACAATGTTGCAGAATATCCCCATTTGTTGCAAAGCCGGAGTTTTGTTGCGAAATGTTGCAAGATGTTGCTGTGAGAAAAGCATCCAACTCCTTTGTTTATAGTATGTTGCATTTGTTGTAAATGTTGCATACTTTTCTATCCCCAAATTCGCAGAGCGTTTTTATTTTGAGTCAGATCATAATCATATATGCCAACTAATTTGTATCTTTGTAGCCAAAATATGCGATTATGAGTAAGTGTAACTGTCCAATTTGTCACCGAGAAATAGATACAAAAGATTCAGTAATAATTGATACTGTCACTAAATCGGAACACCAAAAAACAACAATAAGAGGCCGACAAGTAACAAGAACCTATTTAGACACTCACTATTATGTAAGAGAGTGCAAAAGATGTGCTGGCCTGCAAAAATGGATAAAAAGAATCATCAATGCAACAATAATCATAGGATTAGGTATAAGATTCTTTGACCCAAACGACATTTGGATGTCTATTTTCGGTGGGGCGTTGATGATATTTCTAACCTTGCTTATATTTGGCAATCTCCTTTATTTTATTATTTACAAGATATTTTTCAGCCCTGATATAGATTATGCCTATCAGCATAATGCTTTAGCTACACAAGAAGAATACGAAAAGGAGGCGTAGAATGTTTTATTCCCGCATGATAGCCGCCCCTTATCGAGGGACTCTAAATATACAGAGATGCTTCTTCTTTTATTAAAAAGGTGATGTGATAATCCGAATCACCAAAGGATGGCGATGATGTTCTGCTGGATAAAAAAGTTTCTTGAAAATTTGGAGATATGCGCCGAACTCCGTACCTTTGCAGTCGCAACTGACAAAACCGTGTGCGGAGAATGCCGCCGCAGGGGCTGATGTTGCAGGTATCGGGATTTAGCGCAGTTGGTAGCGCACACGTCTGGGGGGCGCGAGGTCGCTGGTTCGAGTCCAGTAATCCCGACAAGAGGAGTGAAGCCGCAGGGTTTCACTCCTCTTTTTTGTTGGGCATAAGTGATGAGGTGGCAGTGGGTGGAAATAAAAAAGTGCGTTTTTTCTGTCACAAAATTCGTTCTTATGCGTATTATAGTTAAAGAAGTTGATTAAAAGAACGAAAAAAAGCGAATGACAACCGACGGGTTCAATACGGAAATGCAGCTGCTGCGCCCTGTGCTCATCAAAACCGCAATTCATTATGTTGCCGATGAAATTGTGGCAGAGGATGTTGTCCAGGATGCGTTGCTCCGCCTTTGGCGGATGCACAAGGATTTGCGAATGCCTGTCGAACCGTTGGCGAAAGTCATTGTCAGAAACCTCTGTGTCAGTTATCTCCGGCATCAGAAACCATGCTCTCCTTTGGCAAATACCGATGTCCGGGATACTGATGAGGTTGATATGGGTGAAGAACGGGTTGAGCGTGTGTTGAACATCATCGATGCCTTACCCGAGAAACAGCGCCTATTGCTTCGCCTTCGCCACATGGAAGGGATGCAGATGCAAGAGATAGCAGAGCTGACGAATAGCAGTGAGATTGCCGTAAGAAAGATTTTGAGTCGCGCTCGGCAAGCAGTGAGAAACCAATATTTAATGAAAGGGAAGCGATGAATGCCAATATGAGTACAAAGAGGATGAAACTCCTGATTGAGCGGTTCTTCGAGGGCGAGACGACTCTCGGTGAAGAGCAGGCTATCTATGCTTATTTCCGTGCAGGAGATGTGGATGAAGAACTGGAACCGATGCGTGAGATGTTTCTGGATTTCTCTGCATTGGAGACACCGGAAAGCCTGTCAGAAGAAGGAACGCCGGCAAGCGTTGCTGCGGAAGTGCCCTCGGCGGTTAGCGGGGACAGGACTTCAAAGCCCCGGTGGTGGAAGGTTGCAGCGGTGATAGCAGTTGTCTTGACGTTGACGTTTGGAACGAAATACATGGCAGATGTGCGCGAGCGTGATGCGTTGGCGGCGCAATACGGTGGCAGCTACATGATTGTTGACGGCAAACGGATTGACGATTTGACCGAGATTCGTACACATTTGGAGCAGGTACTCGCCTCTGCCGACCGTCTGGAGAAACAATTTGGCGGACGCACGTTTGTACAGGAGGCGGAAAGGGATTTGCTCGGCGCATTCGATGATCCCGTTCAGCGGGCTGAAATGAAAAGATTATTAAACGAATAAATGATAACGAACAATGAAAAAAGGACATTTAATCGGAATTTTGATGTGGATGGCTTTTGCTTTTCCTGCACAAGCGCAGAACAGCATTGACCGTCTGGTGGAAGAATATTCTACGAGCGGTCCTTCCATATTTACTTCTGCGGTAGAGCGGGACCCCCAGACGCGAAAGGTTGTCAAGGTTGTCAACGTGTTGGAAGTGAAGAGCCAGCCGATAACTCCCTTTGTAAGGGCTTTTGAACGGGAGAAATCAACAGCTAATGTGCAGACCAGCATTAAAAACGGAGAAAGCACAGTCGTGCTCACATGCGAGAGAAACGGTTTCCGACGCATTTATATGCTTCAGCGTCGGAGCGATCCACGTGCTTACATAGGTGGAAAAGTAACAATTATCATCAAATCTATAACTAAAAAATAAGGAGTATGAAAAGAAAGACTATTCAACTGGCAATGGCAGCCATCTTCATGGTTAACCTGAGTTCGTGCGCCACCAATGGCAAAGACGATGTCTATACCGTAGAGAATGGAGTGGGTACGATAGCAGTGGGGTTTGACAAAAAAGATAAACGGGAGACGAAGCGCATCTCCCGCACCTACGATTTGCGTGATTTTACAGGCATCAGGAACAGCGTCGGCGTGAAGATTGAATTCAGGCAAGGTCGTGATTACAGTATCCGTGCCACAGGCGCAGAGAATCTGATGGGGCAACTTGACGTGAAAGTAGAAAACGGAACGCTTGTGTTGGGCTCCAAAAAGAAAAATCTGAAGTGGAACGGCATTGTTGAAATAGCCATTACGGCACCCATGCTTAATGCGTTGAAAAACAGCGGCTCGCTCGTTTTTTCGACGGAAGGTCTTACGTCTGAAGCATTCACCCTGAGCAATTCGGGATATATGAGCATCACGGCTGCGACAATCGGCTGCACCTCCTTTTCCGCGAACAATTCGGGAAGTGCCAAGATGCACTTCAACGTCAGTTCGACGGGCGATGTGACGATGAAAAACAGCGGTGCATGCCGTTTCGAAGGAGATGTCGTGAAAGGCACTTCGTTCAGATTGCAAAACTCAGGGCAAGGCACGTTCAAAAGCGATGTGAAGGCGGCAAACTGCGACCTGAAAAACAGCGGTGCTTCAGTCATCAATCTGTCGGTAGTGTCCAGCGTGTTTAATATGTCGAATAGCGGTTCCTGCAAAGGCGACCTGGCATTGGAAGGCGGTGCGGCTACGTTCAAAAACAGCGGGTTCGGCAGGCTTGATGTGAAGTGTGACTGTACGGAGATAAATGCGAAAACGAGCGGTCAGTTCGTGATGACTATCAGCGGCACGGCAGACAAAACGGAGATTTCGTCGTCGGGCATATCGAAAATCAACACGAAGGGACTGAACAAGTTCTGATTGCGGAACTGCCCTTACAACAGGAAATAAACATGCGGGCGGATACACCGATCCGCCCTACGATGCGCCGTGTTTGAATGATGAATTAAGAATTATGATTAGGGTCGTCTGCCTCTCGTAGGGGCGGATCGATGTATCCGCCCGGATGAAAGGAGAAAATACCCCACCCCTGCCCCTCCCCTGGGATGGGAGGGGAGTGAAGTCAGTGGTATACTTGCGTCAAGCGCTCCCCTTCACTGAGATGGGAGTGAAGTTAGTGACTTCATCCCTCCCTTTGGGAGGGGAAGGAGTGGGTATAAACATACGGAAAAGGGCGTATAAATATACGGTTGAACTTTCGTTTTCCAAAAGTTCAACTTTTGCACGCTGAAAGTTGAACTTTTACAAGCTAAAAGTTCAACTTTTGGAAAGCATATCTTAAGGTATTGATAAACAGTGGTTTACGATTCGGTCTTCGGAACGGGTGCTTGTGCATAAATATGCAATGGCATCATGACGGCAAATGGGCGTCGGAGGGAGCAAAAAGAGGACAAAACAAAAAAAACATTAAGATGTTGTGGAAAGTCGGGAAAAATGTATAACTTTGTCTTCTGAAAAAGAAAATAGCAGGAGCGCGTGCTGATAGGGTTCCGACAGCGACAAGCCTGATGCCGGACGGAACGGAAATGCGCTCTTTGTCGATGACCATTTATTATCTAACTAAATACAAACTTATGAAAAGAAAAGCGTTTTTTTTGAGCCTGTTCGTGGCAGTTGCAGCTACGATGACAGCACAAGTGAAGGACGGTGGCATCTCACAGGATATGCTCCGCGACATCCAGAAACAAGGAGGAGGCAGCGCCAACAAGGCAGTCTTCAATGCTCTGGCTTCCAACTCTATCGACAACCTTGCCAAGAATTTTGAGGCACAGGGCTTCGACACCTATTTCAGTCACGAGACGACAAAGCAAAGCATCCACAACCAGAAGAGCAGTGGACGCTGCTGGATGTTCTCTGGTTTCAATGTGCTCCGCTCAAAGTTCGCAAAGAAACACAAAGATAGCATCAATGTAGAGTTCTCGCACGACTATCTTTTCTTCTACGACCAGCTCGAGAAGTCAAACCTGATGTTGCAGGGTGCCATCGAAACAGCAAAGAAACCGCTCGACAATCCCGACGTGCAGTTCTTCTTCCACCACCCGATAGGTGACGGCGGTACGTTCTGCGGCGTGGCAGACTTGGCAGACAAGTATGGCGTGGTGCCGATGAGCGTGCAGTCAGAGACTTACTCTGCTGACAACACATCCAAGATGCGCTCGCTCATCTCGTCCAAACTCCGTGAGTTCGGACTCGAGCTGCGCGACATGGTGAACGGCGGCAAGAAGGCGGCTGCCATCAAGACGCGTAAGACCGAGATGCTCGGCGAAATCTATAAGATGCTTGCGCTGACGCTCGGCGAGCCGGTGAAGGAGTTCAAATATGCTTTCAAGAACAAGAAGGGACAGACCGTTACCGAGACAAAGACCTACACCCCGCAGAGCTTCTATAAAGAAGTGGTTGGCGGACCAATCAACGGCACGTTCATCATGGTCATGAACGACCCGCGCCATGAGTATTACAAGACCTACGAGGTGGATCTGGACCGCCACGTATATGACGGACACAACTGGAAATATCTCAACCTGCCGATGGAAGAAATCGAGAAGCTCGCCATCGCATCCATCAAGGACAACACCAAGCTCTACAGCTCTTACGACGTGGGTAAGCAGTCAGACCGTCAGAAGGGTTACGGCGACGTGAACCTCTACGACTACGGAACGCTCTTCAACACCACTTTCAAGATGGACAAGGCACAGCGCATCGCTACGTTCGACAGCGGTTCTACTCACGCCATGACGCTCACCGCCGTGGACCTCGATGCCAACGGCAACCCGAAAAAATGGAAAGTGGAGAACTCTTGGGGACCAAACTCCGGACAGGGAGGCTGCATGATTATGTCGGCACAGTGGTTCCGCGAGTACATGTTCCGCCTCGTGGTTGACAACAAGTACGTTCCCGAGAACATCATGAAGATGTATCAGCAGAAACCCACCATGCTGACACACGACGATCCTCTCTTCTCAGAAGACAATTAATAAATAGGTATATCACACGAAAGCGGACGGGCTGATACTCGTCCGCTTTCGTAAATTCCAACCTGCAGCGACTGTTTGTGACGGAATTATAAGGCATCTTGATATGAAAATGATGAAGCAGAAATACTCAGTCATCGTACTGTTCTTACTCATATTGGCATCGGGCGCGACCAGTTTTCAGAGCTATCAGTCAACCCGCTCGTTGGTCACCCGTGACATGGAGCGAGCCTTGGCGCTGACGTTGAAAGAGCAGCAGAGCAACGTCATCAGTGCCGACACGATACAGTTGTTCAACAACAACCTGCTCCTGGAGCAGCTCAAAGGGAAAGCGGAACTGGCGGTCGATACCCGTCAGCAGGACTTCCGTTGCTATGCCAAGTGCTCGGCAGCCACCGTTTTTTCACTTTCCGACCAGCGTCCAGCCTCAATTTTGTGGGCGGCAGCCATGCTCTGGGGCTTCTATTGCTTCTATAGGCGGCGGAAAAATGTGTCGTCGGCTTTCAAGCCCGTCTGTTGCTATGGCGGACTGGGGCTCTCAGAAGCCGATGGCAGGTTTTATGATGCGGAAGGCAATCGTGTGAACCTCACCCCCATGCAGCAGCAACTGATGGAGATGTTCTTCCGTGTACCGTCTCACCGGCTGACAAAAACAGAGATTTGTGAGGCACTTTGGCCTAAAAAAGAAGATGCCAGCGAGACACTCTATACACTCATCCGACGATTGAAATCGGTCGTCGAACAGCATTCTGACCTGAAAATAGAGGTTGACAGAGGACGGGCTTACGAGTTGAAAATCAAGTAGATGGCTCGTTGTTAGTAAGATGTCAGACAATTGTCAGGCATTTTTTTCGACCGTCAGAAACACTCTTCATACTTTTGCACCAAAAAGGCAAGACAAGTATGAAGAGATTTTTGTTTATCATGATGCTGTCGGTTGGCATTTCAGCCGTGGCACAGGAAGTGAAAGAAGGGGAGACCCTGAGTGAAGTTACCGTCAAGGGAGCCCGCGTCGTACAGCGCATAGACGGACAAACCATCTATCCCACGCAGCAGCAGCTGGCTGCGTCAACAAACGGCTACTCACTATTGTCGAAACTCACGCTGCCGCATATTCGCATCGACCCAGTCATGCACACCGTCACGGCTCTGTCTAATACGGGGAGCGTGCAGGTGCGCATCAACGATATTGTCGCTACGCGCGAAGACCTGCTCGCCCTTTCCGTCAATGATGTGCGGCGCGTGGAATATATCGACAACCCAGGGCTGCGCTACGGAGAGGATGTTGCCTATGTCGTCAACCTGATTGTGAAGAAGTCGCTCAGCGGCTATGTCGTCGGAGCGGATTTGACCAACACCCTTACTGCGGTCAATGGAAATGAGACGCTTTATGGCAAGTTCAATCACCGGAAAAGTGAGTTCGGGGCTTCCTATACGCTCGACTACTATCGTTACACAGGGATGGAGCAAGACGAACAGGCGGCTTACGAAATGGAGACGGGCAGCATCTCGCGTGTATACCGCCGGATTCTGGATGGTTCGAGGAGCCGTCTCGCCCACAACGGACAGCTCTCCTACAGCCTCACAGACTCCAATGATGTGTTCCAGGCGAAGCTGAATGCCAGCCACCTGCTTCGTCCCAGCCATACCCACATCACCTGGCAGACCGATGCAGACACCTATTCCGAGCATGATTTCTCGCGGATGTTCTCTCCCTCGCTTGATATTTATTATCAACACACTTTCAAGCGGCATGCTTCCTTGACCGCCAATATCGTCGGTACACACATACACACCAACAGTCAGGAGGAGAACAATGAGGGTGGCGCCTATCAGTATGCCACACGCGGAAGGACATGGGCGCTGTGGGGAGAGACCATCTATGAGAATCGTCTGAAGCCGTTCACGCTTTCTGCCGGCTTGCAATATGCCCTGCGATATGTAAACAATGTGTATGAAGGGGCGACGAATGCCGTCAATCACATGCATTCATCCACAGCCTATCTGTTCGGACAGTTGAAGGGAAATCTTGGCAAGTGGACCTATCTCGTGGGCTTGGGCGCCAGCAGGCTGCGCTATCATCAGGCAGCCGTCCGCTATCATTTTTGGCTCTTCCGCCCGAAATTCTCAATAGCCTATCCGCTGGCAGAGCGTCTGAAAGTGAAATATGACTTCGAAATCTCTCAGCATGTTTCCCAGATAGCGCTCGTGAGCGATGTCAGCATCAAGCAGAATGCCTATGAAACGCTCGTTGGAAACCCTTCCATCCGTCCCGTTCGCAGGACAACACACAGCCTTTCACTGACCTATTCCGCTCCACGACTGACCGCACAGCTGCAAGGATACTACCGCTTGAATGCACATTGCAACATGGAAAAATATATCCGGGAGAACGGGCACTTCTTCAAGACACAGAGCAGTGCAGACAATTCCTGTAACTTCTTCTTTATACAAAGCAATAACCGCCTGGACTTGATACCCGAATATCTTTCCTTAAACATCTATGGAGGCATCTATCGTTTCTTCAACAACGGGGACGGATACCGACACACCTACACGTCGTTCAATGGAGGTGCCGGCATGAACGCCTATCTCGGCAGGTGGACACTCGGGGCTTACGCCGACAACGGTTGGAATTTCATGGAGGGTGAACATCGGGGTCATCAGGCTCCGGCGTGGTATTTCACGGCATCGTATCGCATGAAGCGGCTCACCGTCTCTCTCTACACACAACATCTTTTCAGTGCCCATCCACTTTCAGCAAGGACGGAGGTGGTCAGCCAATATGTGAAAAAGGATGTGTGGACGCGTCAGGCTGATTTCGGAAACATGTTCACGCTGAACTTCTCATGGGCGCTGTCGTCGGGAAAGAAGTATCGGGAAGTGCAGCGCACGATGAACCATCAGGACACGGACACGGGAATCCTGAAGTAACCGAAGTCGGCGACGGCAAGATGTCACTATAAGAATCCATGCAAAAACTCCCTCCCTTACAGGAAAGTAGGGGAGGGAGTCTTCTCTATTTGTAAGGAGCGATACTCCTTTTCTTATTTCTTCTCCATATAATATTTCAAGCCTTTCTGCACGTTTTTGATGACAGCGTCTGATGAGTAGGTGGCGCCTGTCACCACGTCCACATTGGCTTTCACGGCTTTTTTCACCGTCATGCCGTTCCATTTGTCGAGCAGGGTTTTCTTCACGCGATGGAAATATTTGGGAGTCTCATCGTTGGCGAGTGCCTCAATCTTTACGATTTTGTTTTTCTCAATATAGATTTTCAGCGGCGTTGCTCCGTTATATCCTTCGATGTTCTTACCGATGGTGGTGGTATTGATGATGGTCGTCTTTCCCTCCTTGGTGATGACGTTGTCCCCAGGCATCGCACTCATGCAGAAAACTGCCGTCAGTGCGAGGGGAAAAGTTCTGATAATTCCTTTTTTCATGGTCTTCGTTGTTTATTTGTTATCCGGTGCGAAGGTAAGCATTTTTTTGAGAAACCGAAAAGAAATTCCGGTTTCTCTCCTCAAAATACCTACTTTATGGTAGTTCTATACCAGTCGTTTCACCCACTGTTCGCGTTCGCCGGGCAGCAGATCTACGACCGGAATCTCAATCATCGTGTAGCATCCCGGCTGCTGTCGCATGGAGGCGCGTGCCACGTTGACGAGCACCTGTCCGGTGAGGGCGGGATTGTTGATGCTCATGTTGAACTCGAAACGCTGGTTTTGTGTCTGTCCCGACACGCCTTTGCGCACGAGATTGACCCCGTGTCCCATATCTTGCAGGCTATCTACGTCTTCCACTTGGAATACATGTGTCTCGTCGTGTGCGAAATAGGGGTCTGCCTTGATGGCTTTCTCCACATCTTCCAGCCGTGCGCCTTCTTCCAGTTCCACATACACCATGCGGCGATGGATGCCTTCACCGAGGGGAATCGTCACGGAGAGCGCTTCCCTTACGCCTTCTTTCGAGCGGACGCAGACGCTGTGTCCCATCGACATGCCCGGTCCGAAATTGGTGTATGACAGACCTTTCGGCGCAAGGCTCTCAATGAGTGTGCGCACCACGGAGTCGCTGCCCGGGTCCCATCCGGCAGCGATGACGCTCACCCTGCCGGTCTTTTTGCATAGTTCGTCCATTCGTTGGCGGTAGCCGCTGATTTCCGTATGTATGTCGAACGAGTCCACGGTGTTGATGCCGAGCGGCAGAATCTGCTGTGCATACTCCTCGCATGAGCGTGTCGGCGTTGCCAATATTGCTACGTCCACGTCTTTCAGTTCGCGGATATCGCTCACCACGTCGTAGCGGGCGAGTTCCTGTGGCTTGTTTTCTGCTCCGTGACGGCGCACGATGCCCGCCACCTCAAAGTCGTCGGCTGCTTCCAGCGCTTGCAGTGCGAAGCGTCCGATGTTGCCGTAACCCACGACGGCTGCTCTGATTTTCTTCATGGTTTTATTTGGTTTTTGTAGTGTTGTGATTATTCTTTGATTTCCTTACCTCTCAGGATGACGCGCCGGATGATGGGCATCGTGTAGGCGTAGGGGATGAAGTCGATGGACGGGATGGGCTCGGTCACGATGAGGTTGGCGACCTTGCCGCGTGTGATGCTTCCGAAGTCGTTGCTGACGTCCATTGCTGCTGCCGTATTGATGGTGGCAGCATTGATGGCTTCGGCAGGCATAAGGCGCATCTTGATGCACGCCAGTGACACGACGAACTTCATGTCGCCCGATGGGGTGGAGCCAGGGTTGTAGTCGCTGGCTGTTGCCACGGCGAGTCCTGCATCAATCATCTTTCGTGCCGGTGCGAATGGCATGTTGAGGAAGAACGATGTGCCGGGGAGTGCCGTCGGCATGGTGTTGCTCTGCCGGAACAGTTCGATGTCGCGGTCGGTCATCGCTTCGAGGTGATCGACGGAGAGGGCACCGTGTTTGACTGCCACCTCTACGCCGCCCGAATCGGCGAGTTCCTGTCCGTGGATCTTTGCCCGCAAGCCGTATTTGGCACCAGCTTCGAGCAGTTGTGATGTCTCCTCGGGAGTGAAGAAGCCACGGTCGCAAAATACGTCGATGAAATCGGCAAGTCCTTCAGCAGCCACGGCAGGCAGCATGTCGCGGATGATATGCTCCACGTATTCAGCCTGTCTGCCGGCGTATGCCCGTCCTACGGCATGTGCGCCGAGGAAGGTGGCGCGCACTTCGATGGGCGATGTCTCCTTGATGCGGCGTATGACGCGCAGCATCTTCAGTTCGTCTTCGAGTGTCAGTCCGTATCCGCTTTTGATTTCCACGCAGCCCGTTCCCTTATGGATGATTTCGTTCACGCGGCGCATGGCTTGTCCGTACAATTCCTCCTCGCTCAGTTCGTGCAGCCGGTCGGCAGAGTTGAGGATACCTCCTCCTCGGCGGGCAATGTCTTCGTAGGACAGTCCCCGAATCTTGTCAACGAACTCTCTCTCGCGGCTTCCGGCATAGACGATGTGTGTGTGAGAGTCGCAGAACGACGGCAGCACCGTGCCGCCTTGTGCATCGATGGTCGTGTCATATTCGCCATTTTCCGCTTCGCATTTGCCGTTCGTCGCTTCTCCGAAATCCTTGATGCGTCCGTCTTCGATGGTGAGCCATGCGTTGGAGATGGTTTCCAGATGAGCCATCTCTTCTCCGCACAGGCGTTTCTTCCCGGCAGGCAGTATTCCCGCCAGTGTCCCGATATTCTTGATCAGTGTTTTACTCATATTCGTTTGTTTTTCTGCAAAAGTACATATTTTTTTTGTAATCAGCAGCAAAAGTACTTCAAAAAGAGTGATGGCTGGGAGGGCTGGGTGTTTTTGGGGACTGGGAACTCTGGGGTAAAAAAGTAAAAAGGTGAAATCGTCAAATAAACGTTGTTTTTTATTAATTCAGTTTAATGGCGGTTGCCTTTTTCTTCCAGTTAGAAATAAAACATTACTTTTGCAGTGCGTAAAGACTAATATATGCGGAGATATTTTTTATTAGTAATGTTTTTGTTTGCTTGCGTTCTGATATACGGACAGCGTAAGATAACCGTGCTCGACCTCGAGACACATCTCCCGATTAAGGATGTGACGGTGCGGGTGGACAGCGCTCTGGTGCGCCGCACGAACTATGTCGGGCAGGTGGAGATTCCTCTGTCATTCCGCTACATCACGTTCACCCACATGAATTATTCGAAGGAAAGACTGGCGTTTGTCGAACTTACTGATACGATGTACCTGTTGTCGCGTCGGCAGATGTTGGACGAAGTGGTCGTGATGGGTATCAATCCTGACTTGAAAAAGAGTATGCAAAGGGCGCATGACAATATGAGAAACCAACCCATCATGAAGGGATTGGAATTCGATTTCGGGCGGTTGCTCGACCGTCGTTGGCGGCGCGACCGCAAACACTACAGACAGGCACAAGAACTATTGCGTGAATGGGACCTGACGCCTTGACGCCCGGTCTCACTCACTTCACTTTTCGTAAAATCAGTGCAACAGTTTACTTCTTCTTGTTGAAAAGGGAGGCGATTCCCAGCAGGACAATGGCACCAACGACCGCCGTTCCCAGCTCGCCAATCCACGACGGATTAACCTGAATACCCAGCAGACCAAAGAGCCGTCCGCCGACGAAACCGCCGACGAGACCCAACAGCAGGTTGATGACGCATCCGTAGCCACCGCCGCGCATCAGTTTGCCAGCCAACCAACCGGCGAGGATTCCTATGATAATAGAACCAACAATACCCATAATTTCTTTTAATTAAATGGTTTGAAACATCGCTGCAAAGATAATAAAATTGGTTGGACAGCAGCAGCCTATGGGTGAATTTTAATATTTTTGAAACAAAAAACAAGCGTTCCAAACGTGGAAATGCGTTTGTTAAGGGAAATTTTCATTACCTTTGCATGAACGAATGGGATATCGAAGATGATGAATATGCCTCCTTTCACAGCAACGCTTCTGCGCTGGTATGAGCAGCATGGTCGCAGCCTCCCGTGGCGGGCGGACAGCAATCCCTATGCCATCTGGCTGAGTGAGATTATCTTGCAGCAGACGCGCATCGAACAGGGACTGCCCTATTGGGAGCGGTTCATGCAGCGTTTTCCCTCGGTGGAGGCGTTGGCAGCGGCTACGGAAGACGACGTGTTGCGCCTGTGGCAAGGGTTGGGCTATTACAGCAGGGCGCGAAACCTGCATGCGGCTGCGCGTCAGGTGGTGGCGGAAGGCGGATTCCCGCAAACTTATGCGGGGTTGCGGAGCCTGAAAGGGGTGGGCGACTATACGGCAGCGGCCATCGGCTCGTTTGCTTTCAATCTGCCCGTGGCTGCCGTTGATGGCAACGCCTATCGGGTGCTCGCTCGCCACTTCGGCATTGATACCCCCATCAACACCACGCAGGGAAAGCGGCTCTTTGCCGAACTGGCGCAATCGCTCTTGCCCGAACGGCAGGCAGCCGATTTCAATCAGGCGATGATGGACTTCGGGGCGACGTGGTGTACCCCCTCGTCGCCGCAGTGTGCGTCGTGCCCGTTCGTCGAAACCTGCGAAGCACTGCACAGCAAGCGGGTGGCGGAATTGCCCGTGAAGTTGCGCAAGACGAAAATAAAAACGCGCCACCTGTCTTATATATATATAATATGTAAGGGCGAAATTGCCATCCGTCGCCGCCCGTCGGGCGATATCTGGCAGGGACTTTGGGAAGTGCCGGTGGTGGAAGAGGGGAGGAGCGTGCTGACATCGTCGGGCATCTGTCCTACAGAATGCGCCATCTTACTGAAAAAGGGCGTGCGCCATGTGCTCACCCACCGCATTCTCATAGCCGATTTCTACCTGTTGGAACTGCCGGAGCGTCTGCCGTTGCCCGACGAGTATGTGTGGATTCCCGAGTCGGCATTCGACGATTATGCCAAGCCACGCCTGATGGAGCTGTTGTTGGAAACACTCTCGACATATCGGAAGGGAAATTCCCTGTAGCAGCGGCATGATTTTTTCTGCCGCAAATGCCATTTTCGAGTCAATAGAATCTACCGTTTGGTAGTCAAAAAGTTTAGCTCTCGAAAACCAAATTCAGTGAATTTGATGACCAAATCAAGTGAATTTGGTGATCAAATCAAGTGAATTTGCAAAATGAAAGTCCAACTACATGTTGGAGATAGTTCTTTTTTTGTTTTCACAAAGCGTGCGAAAAAAGAAGCACTCGCTCATCACCGGTCTGACGAAACTGCATTCTCTCATTCGTTAATTGGGACGTATCAAATCCATCTTCCTGAGATAATACATCACGACTATTGCCGAATTCTTTTGTTTTCTTTTCAGTGATTTGTATTCTTCTAACTCTTCGGAATTGTCGGACAATAGGGATTCCATCATTTTAGCATCTATTTTCTTTAACAGTTCATTTTCTTCATTCATGTATAATACGCAGTCATGGTCATAGAATGCTCCCATTATTGCACCGGCAAGTAGTCCGCCGATGAGTCCAAAATTTAATGCATAGGCAGATAATGTTGTGTTCATTTGGTTGTATCGGATTTTCTCTATCGTATTTGGGATGCACAACCCATATTGTTTGTATCGATATGCCCTGACATATCCCTGTCGATACCTTAACCTCGTATTGTTGGTTCCTCTCTTGCAGTTGAAATAGAGGGAATCGCCGAACAGCACAACGAGGGCTTTGTTCTTCAGTGTCTTCTCAAGTTCTTTGGAGTCTGCCTTGAAGCGGAATTGGTCACATTGGTCTATGATATTCTTTTTATCCTCAAAATCCTGTAAGATGATTTCCTCAGTCTCTATCCACTGATTGTTCCTGAAGGCAGAATAGGAGGTGCAATACTTGGCTGGTTTCTTATATCTTTCCTTGAATGCCGTTGTGAGGGAATCATAGTTGATTTGCGGTTTTGTCCATCCTCCGTTCTCCTGTGCATGTGCGATGCATGAGATAAGTGTCAGAAAAAAGATAATCCGTATTTTCATGGTGTCGTAGGTTTATTTGTTGTTATCGGCGAGCGTCAATGTAATATCCGTATAGGTGATGTCGGCAGGGCAGAGTTCCTTGATGGCTTTCTTGCCGTTCTCCAGTCCGATGCGTTGCGCGATACTGCGGATGATTTTCTGCTTTTTGGGTTCTACGAGCTCGTCAAGCGACAGTTCGTCGTCGCCGATGAACTTAGCGAGGTGGTTGATGACGGTCTGCAGGGTCAGTTTGCGCTCTTTGCTGATTTGCGCGGGTGACATTCCCTTGCGGTACATGTGCAGTGTCTTTTCCTGTGTCGATTCTTTCTGGGGCTTTCGTTTTTCCACTTTGTTCTCGCGATTGCGTCTCTTCTTGGATGTTCCGCCGTCAAGGGCATCGAGTATGGCTTGCTGTTTGGCTTTCAGATAGAAGGGAACGGAGAATCCCTGTTCGGCGATGTCGTTGAGCAACAGGCGCTTTGCCACTACAGCCTGCTGGGCATCGGCGAGGCAGTCGGCGAGTCTGCCCCTGACATCTTTATTCTTCGTCTCGATGAGTTTTGTGAGTGTGAAGAGCCCTTTGAAAACCTTCTCCAGTTCGTTGCTGAAATAGACGGCACTTCGTTTGATGCGCTCCATGAACGGCTGTTCGTGAAGTTTCTCCTGTTCGGTTTTCTGAATGAGCATGGTCCATTTCAGTGCTACGATGGAGAGCTCGTCCTTGAGGTATTGGACGGTCGCCTTATGCTTGTTGGTGAGCACCGGGTGGCTGCGTGTGAAATGCTCGATAAGCAGTCGCGATAGCCGTTCTTCCGTCATGCTGATTTCCCGGAAGTCGAACAGTTCGATGAGCAGTTCGCGATGATATTCCTCTTTCAGCGTGTGCAACCTGCCGATGCTCTGCAACGCCTCTTGCTCTTGGTGGGTGATGTATTGTTCCACCCGTTGGTCGCTGATGACGGCAGCGGTCGATACGGGTGATGCGAGCACCAGTCCTTCGAGTGTCTTGCAGCGGCTCAGCGCTACATAGACTTGTCCCGAGGCAAACGACAAGGCTGCATCGATGATGGCGCGCTCGAAGGTCAGTCCCTGGCTTTTGTGAATCGTGATAGCCCATGCCAGTCGGAGTGGCAGCTGTCTGAAGATGCCCTGCACGTCGGTTTCTATCTCGCGCGTCTCCTTGTTGAGGATGTATTTGGCGTTTTCCCACTCCTGCGGTGTGACGCAGATGTCGCGGTCGTCGCCTGGGCAGCGGACGAACACCTCGTCGTCGCCGATGTGCGTGACGTGTCCGATGCGCCCATTGTAGTAGCGTCGTTCGGCAGCCGTGTCGTTCTTCACGAACATCACCTGTGCGCCGACTTTCAGTTCGAGCGTCACAGCGGTGGGATAGGCATATTCGGGGAACGTGCCTGAGATTTCAGCCGTGAAGGTTTGTGGGTTGCCCGCGAGTTGTTCCAGCTCCTTGTCATTGTAGTCGTCTGCCAGATGATTGTGGGTGGTCAGTCGGATGTAACCTTCTTTCGGGTCGGGTCGGAAGTCTTTCCTGTAGCGGTTGTTCAGCTGTTCGATGACCGTTTGTGGCGGTCTGCCGCTGCGCACACTGTTGAGAATCTGGATAAACGCCTCGTCCTGCTGCCGATAGACGGTTTTCAGTTCGATGGTCACATAGTCAATCTGCTGCAAGGCATGGCTTCCGAAGAAATAGGGCGTGTCGTAGTGTCCGCGCAGGATGGATTCGTCTTCAGCCGTGACCACCGGGGTGAGCTGTTGCAAATCGCCAATCATCACCAGCTGAACGCCTCCGAAAGGTCTGCCGGGTTCGCGATAGCGACGCAGTACGGAGTCGATGGCATCGAGCAAATCGCTCCGCACCATGGATATCTCGTCGATAATCAGCAGGTCGAGTGTGCGGATGATGCGGCGTTTCTCCTTTCCGAAATCGAATTTGCTCTTGATTTTTGCGTTTGGGATGAACGGTGAGAACGGCAGTTGGAAGAAGGAATGGATGGTCACTCCTCCGGCATTGATGGCAGCCACTCCTGTCGGTGCGACCACCACCGTGCGCTTGGTGCTTTCGTTGACGATGCGGTGGAGGAACGTTGTCTTCCCCGTTCCAGCCTTTCCCGTGAGGAAAATGCTCTTCCCGGTGTGTTCCACAAAGTCCCACGCCTGCCTCAGTTCTTCGTTCCCAGCCATTTACTTGCTTACTTACTCGTTATCCCGACATTCCGTCATAACGACAATTCTTAATTAAAAATCGTCAGCTGTGGACGTAAGTTCCGATGTTCTCTCCTTCGATGACGCGCTTCAGGTTGCCTTCCACATCCATGTTGAATACGTAGATAGGGAGATTGTTCTCGTTGCACATGGTGACAGCCGTGAGGTCCATCACCTTCAGTCCGCGTGTGAGAATCTCGTTGTAAGTGATGTCGTCGAACTTTGTCGCGGTGGGGTCTTTCTCCGGGTCGGCAGTATAGATGCCGTCAACGCGTGTTCCCTTGAGCATCACGTCCGCCTCGATTTCAATACCGCGCAGCGACGAACCGGTGTCGGTGGTGAAATAGGGCGAGCCTGTGCCGGCAGAGAAGATGCAGACATAGCCGGCTTCCATTGCCTCGATGGCTTTCCATTTGGAGAAAAATTCGCCGATAGGTTCCATGCGGATGGCGGTGAGCACCTTGTTTTTCACGCCTTCGGCACCGAGTGCAGAACTGAGAGCGAGCGAATTGATGACCGTTGCACACATGCCCATCTGGTCGCCCTTCACACGGTCGAAGCCCTTCGTGGCACCGCTCAGTCCGCGGAAGATGTTGCCGCCGCCGATGACGATGCCTATCTGCACGCCCATCTGGTGGATTTCCTTAATCTGTCTTGCATACGCTCCGAGCCGTTCGGGGTCGATGCCGTAGCCCTGTTTGCCCATCAGACTCTCGCCGCTGAGCTTCAGGAGAATTCTTTTGAATCGTGCCATAGTTGTTGGTTTGTTATTTGTTATATAATGTATGTTACTTCTTTGAACGCATATTCGCGTGTCTCGCCGTGGCGGTCGCGCAAGTGTAAATGGCCGGTAGGTCTCACGCCGACGATTTCAGCATCGAATGCTCCGTCCTTGTCGCTGTAGCGATGGAATCCCGTCCGTCGGTAGAGCGCCTGGTGGTAGCGTGTGGAGATGTCGTCGTAGTCGCCTCGCTCAACGCAGAGATATTCCTTTTCGAAACCCTCGAGCACCTTTTTGAAGACCTCTTCCACAGGGATTTCCCGACCGAGAATCTGTCGGAGTGAAACAGGGTTGGGCGCATCGCTGAGGAATTGCTCCTGGTTGATGTTGATGCCGATGCCGAAGATGCACGTCTTCAGCATGTTGTCGGCAACAGATGTCTCAATGAGTGTCCCGCTGATTTTGCGGTCATTCCAATAAACGTCGTTGGGCCATTTGAGTGTGATGCCGTCAATATAGCTGTCGAGCGCACTTTTCAGGGCAAGCGCGCCAGCCATCGACAGGACGAACTGTTGGGCGGGCGCAACCATCGTTGGTCTTATCCGCAGGGAGAAGAGCAGGTTCTTCCCTCGTTCGCTCTCCCACGAGTTGGAGCCTTGTCCCCGTCCGGCAGTCTGATAGTCAGCCGTGACAGCTATAAAATCATCGTTAGCCGGCAGCTCGCGCAGGTAGCGATTGGTGGAATCGGTCTCTTCAAGGTGTATGATGTTCCATTCCATGTTTGTCCTCAGAACGCATTTTCTATGTGGTTGATGACCACGTCTGCATCGGAAGTGCCTACGACCGTGACGATATCGAAACGTAAGTCGGCATTGATGCGGAACTGTTTCACGTAAGCATTGGCAGCACTGCGCAGATTGGCTATCTTCTCGCGGTCAACGGCAAGTTCCGGTTCAGTGAAAAGCGTATTGCTGCGCGTCTTCACTTCCACGAAAATCACTTGCGTGCCATATTCGTCGGTAGCCACGATGTCGATGTCCTTATGTCCGCAGTGCCAGTCACGATGGCGGATGTAAAGTCCTTTGCGCTTCAGATAGCGCACGGCTGTCTCTTCGCCCCATTTGCCCAATTCGTTGTGTGCTGCCATGGTAATCCGCTTATTTTATTGCAAAAATACGGATTTTCTTTCACCCATCCAATAAAAAGTATTATTTTTGTACGAAAAGAACGGTTAATTGAAAAACTTGACAAGGATGAAGGAAGACGAACAGCGCAAGACGGACGAACAATATATGCGCAAGGCGTTGGCTGAGGCTCAGCAGGCGGCAGCGGAGCAGGAGATTCCCATCGGGGCAGTGGTGGTGTGCAAGGGGAGGATTCTCGCCCAGACCCACAACCTGACCGAGACCCTGTGTGACGTGACTGCTCATGCCGAGATGCAAGCCATTACGGCTGCCGCCAATGCTTTGGGCGGGAAGTATCTGAATGAATGCACACTCTATGTCACGGTGGAGCCTTGTCCGATGTGTGCCGGTGCTTTAGGCTGGGCGCAGATAGGGCGTGTGGTCTATGGCGCAGCCGACGAGAAGCGGGGCTATAGTCGTTATGCTCCGCAGGTGCTCCATCCCAAGACCGAAGTCATCGGTGGCGTGTTGGAAGACGAATGCCGCACCCTCATGCAGGATTTCTTCCGGGAGAAACGATAGAGTAGGAAAAAAAACAACGAAGGCGTCTGGATAGATAGGCAAGTCCAGACGCCTTCGTTGTGTTGAAACATTAAGCCTTTATAGCACCGGCTGTCCTACGCAGCCCGTCGGCATCTGTATCTTCAGCAGGGCACAGATGGTGGGTGCGATGTCTGAAATCGTCACGTGCTTGTTTGTGTGTCCGGGCTCGATGTGCCATCCCGTCAGGATAAACGGCACGTGTGTGTCGTATGAGTTCCAAGCTCCGTGGGTGGTTCCCTGTTGATAGTCGCCACCGTGGTAGCCCGACCGCACGATAATCTGGATATCGCCGCTGCGCTGCGGGTTGTAGCCCATGATGATACGGTCCTTGATGGCTGGCGGAATGTTGGCAGACGGCACGTCCTTGAAAGGTACGGCATAGAGGATGAGCTTGTCCTTGAGCAGTTCGCTGCAGACATCTTCCATGATGTCTTCCTCATCAAGCTTCGCGCTGGCAATGAGTTTTTTATTCAGGTACAAGCGATTCTCGATGACGTCGAGCACAAGTTTCTCGTGTCCGTACTTGTTCTTCAGGAAGGCATTCAGTTCTTTGCGCTTGGCACTGCCGCTGAAATGTCCGCCCGGCATGCGGTGGTCGTTCATGAATTTGGCGTTGTGTGCTCCAGCATGGTCGGCAGTGAGGAAGAGCAGATAATTGCCTTTCCCGATTTTTGCGTCGAGCGCCTTGAACAGTTTGGCAATCTCCTCGTCGAGCGCGAGATAGACTTCGTCAACCTCCTTTCCGCGCGTGCCATATTTATGACCTACATAATCGGTGGATGAATAGCTGATGGCAAGGAAGTCGGTGACTTTGCCATTTCCCAGATTCTCGCCGTCGAGTGCGGCAATCGCCATGTCGGTCGTGAGCACGACACCCTTCGGACCGTAATACACTTCGGTCTTGGGATCCACTTTGTTCTTCTTGTTGAAGTCCTGCACCCATTTCGGGAGCTCATTCATGTAGAACGTGCTGGTGATGAAGCCTCCCACGCTCTTGTCGAACCAATAGGCGCCGTTGGCGGAATGTCCGGCAGGCAGAATGGCTGCGCGGTCTTTCAGCGCCACTCCGATGGTCTTCGACTCGAAATCGGTAGCCAGTCGGAGTTGGTCACACATCGAGGTGACCATCGAGTTGCGCGGCGACATCTTGCCGGCGTCGCTTTTTGTTCCAACTGATTGCACGGTCGTGTCCTCACAGCAGTAAGTCTTCCTGCCGTCGATGTAGAAGTTGTTGCCTGCAATGCCTGTAAAAGCGGGAGAGGAACCGGCATAGACGCTACAGTGTCCGGCAGCCGTCACTGTCGGTACGTAGTTATAGTGCGTGTTGTCGCAGTTATAACCCTCTGTGATGAGCCGTTTCAGACCGTCGTTGCGGAATTTGTCGTAATAGCGGTAGAGATAGTCCCATCGCATCTGGTCAACCACGACGCCCACCACCAACTTCGGGCGTTCTAACGAAGACGCCTGACATACGACACTTGCCAGAAGGGCAAGCATAAAAAGTATTTTCTTCATATTGTTTTTGAATTATGTTAGCTAATTACCTGCAAATATAGGCATTATTTTTTGAAAAACGCCTGATAACCATGAAAAAAAAGATGCTATTTTTCCAACGTCCAGCCATTATCGCCATGATAAATCATCTGGCGGGTCATGCCGCCATCGATGCAGATGTTCTCGCCTGTGATGAAGCCAGCCTTGTCGGAACAGAGATAGAGCACCATATTGGCAATATCCATCGGATTGCCCACACGACCAGCCGGCTGCTGAACGGCATCGGAACCTTCATACATGGTGTAGGCAGTATCAATCCAACCCGGAGAGATGGAGTTGACACGCACCTTACCGGCAAGGCTGACGGCAAGGGCATGTGTCAATGCAGCTATGCCACCTTTTGCAGCCGTATAGCTTTCTGTCTGCGGCTGGCTCATGCGGTCGCGTGAAGACGAAATGTTGACGATGGCAGCACCCTCGGCGAAGTGCGGAGCGAAGAGTTTTGTGAGATAGAACGGAGCCGTCACGCCCACACTCAGGGCATATTGGAACTCTTCATAGCTGCACTCGTCGATGCCCTTCATCAGCGGCAGGGCATTGTTGATGAGGAAATCGACATGTCCGTGCTTCTCAATCACTTCTTTTGCAAACCGTTCCAGCGTTCCCTTGTCGGCAATATCACCCACGAAATGGTCGCCCTGCTGCTTATCTATTACGCAAACCATAGCACCAACCTTCTGGAACTCTTCAGCGATACACTTTCCGATGCCTTGCGCGCCACCTGTTACGACGACCACTTTATCTTTGAAATCCATATTCGTTTCTGTTCGCTAAATTAGAATTTATTGGTCAAGCGGATAGGCGAAAGAATAATGTTCAATTCCAAAAGCGCGAAATTCACCATTGATAAAAGATACTTTCCAAGGATGGTAAGCCTTCAACAGCCGAGTCATTTCTTCGGCAAGTTGCTGATTGTCGCCGGGCTTGAGGACCCTAACTTCACATTCTACAAGATTGCCGTGCATGTCAACTCGTGCTTGTCGGATATAGAATATGATGCGTTTGGCATTGGCGAGTTCGGGATACTTTTCTGTTTTCAAAGGAAATAACTTCCGTATGTCAGAATTGCTCTTGACTTTATCGAATGCGAAACCGTCAACAACATAGTTGTGATAATCTTTTTTTCCAATGACCTTTCCCTCACGGATTGTAAAGATTTGTTCGTGTTCATAGTATCGTTCAAAGCCCATGTGCTGATAGTAAATCTTTTTCCCCGTAGCCACACGAATGTCGTCCGTCAGCCAACTGGCCACAATACGCTCTCCTTTGACAAAATTCTTGAAAACACGAAGCAAAGTGTCGTTTGGAATGCGCTCACCTATAATTTTGCGACTATTTGTATCATAGTGTTCACATCGTATACTGTCGAGGTAGAATACGTCCTCCTCAATGCTCCAATATGAGGTAAAACCATCCCAGTTGGCTGTAGTAATATGGCGTTCTGCAGGTAGCACAGCCTTCAAGTGATGGTACAACAAAGAATCTCTGCATATAGGCTTGTCCAACAACGCCCAACGAGTACCATTAATATAAATAACATCACTGTCTAGACCAGTCGCATAAGCAACAGTCGTTAATAACAGAAATTGAATACATATTAAGATCTTTTTCATAACGCTAAATTCCGATTTAATGGCATTTAGGGCTTCGTCTCAGCATAGCTCAAGTAAATTTGGCTCTGCGTTCGGCTTGCGCCTAAATTCCGATTTATCTGTTTATTGCTCTTTGGTGAATTTGTAAACAGCCAATGTCGGCAGAATGACCAATAGCAATAAGCTTATCTCCACCAATGCATACGACCCGAAATAGTCAACCAACGTCTGGAATCCCAAGATTCCATCAACCAGAAAGACTAAAAAGGCAAACCAACAAAGGAAGAATATTGCCGAATGCTTGATTTTTCTTTTCTTTAGTTTCATTTTTTTAGTGTATTGTTTTCAATGGCAAAGTTACAAATAATCCTTGAATTCGCACATAAACGGAGTGGATTTGTTTATAACTTGGATGGGGAATCCTCTTATAAACGAAAAAAGAGAGCCGTTGAAAAGCTCTCTTTCTAATTGTGTTGTGACCCGTTTGGGGCTCGAACCCAAGACCCCCACATTAAAAGTGTGATGCTCTACCAACTGAGCTAACGAGTCTCCCTTTTTGCGGCTTTCTTTTGGAAAGCGTGTGCAAAGGTACGTTCTTTTTTTGAAACAGCCAAATTTATTGTTCCGTTTTTTTGTTGATAACGGATAATTTGCACGCTTTTGCCGTGTTTTTAATGGGAATGTTTCTTAAAGGCAATGCGCTTGTGTCACGCTGGTTGTGACGAATCTTCGGTCTCTTCAACGACATCTGTCTCATGTTCCCGTGTGACGTATCGTTGCCAATATGCCATGATGATGGTGGTGAGCGGCAGGGCGATAATCAGTCCGATGAATCCGAGCAGGGCGCCCCAGATAGAGAGGGAGAGGAGCAGGATGGCAGGATTCAGGCTCATTGCCTTTCCCATGATTTTGGGTGTGACGATGAGGTCGATGATGATTTGCACGATGCAGAACACCAATACGGCGGCGCCGAACACTGCCCAGAAGTTCTGTCCTGTGTCGGCGGCTTTCAGCATGGCGAGGAAGGCTGTCGGGATGAGTGCCAGTGTGTGGAGGTATGGCACGAGGTCCATGATGCCGATGAGGATTCCCAGTCCGATAGCCATGGGGAAACCGATGATGGTAAAGCCGATGCAGAAGAGGATACCCATGGTGAGTGCCACGAGTCCTTGTCCGCGGATGTAGTTGTTGAGTTCGCGCTTCACGTCGCCCATGAGTTCATTCCAGAAGGGGCGGTTTTTCTTCGGGAAAATCTTGATCCAGTTCTCGGTGAGGTATTCGTAGTCGAGCAGGATGAAGAACATATATAATAATGTGATTCCCGATGCGATGATGCTCATCACGATGCTGGCTGTCTGCCCGATGAAGGAGAACAGTTTGGGCATCGCTGTCTTCAGCGCTTCGGTGAAGTCGGGGCTCTTGAAGAAGTTTTCAATGGCTTGCTGGTTGTTGTGTATCCATTCTTGTATGAGTTCTGGGAAATTCTTGAACTGCGAGCTCCCGTTCAGATGGCGCAAGATGACCTGCCCGAGTTTGTCGAACTGTTCTATCATTGGCGGGAAAATCAAGTAGAGTACTCCCCCCACGACGGCGATGACGAAGATGAGGGTGACGATGATAGAGAGTATCCGGGTGGGAACATGCAGTTTGTATTGCACGAAATTGACAATCGGGTGGAGCAGATAGGCGAGCAGCCATGCCACGAAGAATGGCAGCAGAACGCTGCTGAGGTAATCCACGAAATAAATCACGCCTCCGATGAGGAGCGCGGTGATGGTCCATCGGATGAATTTATCGAATGTGATTTTCTGCTCTAACATGGCTGTTTCGGTTTCTGGTTAGGTTTTTTGATGTTCTTCGCTGAGGGCTTTCTGATAGCATTCGCGGCATAGTGGCTCGTACTCGTTGGTTTCGCCGAGCAGCACGCGCTTGTCGTTATCCACCAGTCGGTGGCTGACGTATGCCAGGTTGCCGCAACGCACGCAAATGGCATGCACTTTGGTCACTTCGTCGGCAATGGCACAGAGGGCAGGCATCGGTCCGAAGGGCACGCCCTTGAAGTCCATGTCGAGTCCTGCCACGATGACGCGCACGCCACGGTTGGCAAGTTCGTTACACACTTCGGGCAGCCGGTCGTCGAGGAATTGCGCCTCGTCGATACCCACCACGTCGATGTCTGACGAGAGCAGCAGGATGGACGAAGAGGAATCGATTGGTGTCGAGGGAATGGAATGCTGGTCGTGGCTGACCACATCTTCTTCCGAATAGCGCGTGTCGATTGCCGGTTTGAATATCTCTACTTTCTGACGTGCAAATTCTGCCCGTTTCATGCGTCGTATCAGCTCTTCTGTCTTTCCTGAAAACATGGAGCCGCACACCACTTCTATTCTGCCGGGACGGTGTGACTCCCCAGTAAGGTTTACTGTCATAACGCTACAAAAATACAAAGACGTTTTGAATTTTGCAAACGATTGGCTCTTTTTTTCGAAAAACTTTTTTCCTATGTCGGGGGTTCGTCGTGCATCATCTGTTTCCATTTCCGGTAGCCGAGAATGGCGATGATGACGTAGAGCCCGTAGAGGCTGGCTTTGAAGGGGATGTCTTTGTAGAAATAGAGCCCGCAGGTAACCACATCGACGACTATCCAGATGAGCCACTGTTCGAGGTATTTGCGGGCGAGCGCCCAGATGCCCACGATGCTGAGGGCGGTCGTGAAGCTGTCGGCAAGCGGCACGGTCGAGTTCGTTTGTGTGTCGAGCAGCCAGTAGATGGCTCCCCAGATGGCGAGCGTGGCTATTGTCCATGGGAGGACGAGGCTTCGTTTGAAATGCGTGATGGATGTCTTCTTCGCCGTTCCGCTTTTTCCTCCGCCTATCCAGTGGAAGAATCCGTAAACGGTCATGGCGAGGTAGTAGAACTCCATGCCGCAGTCGGCATAGAGCCCCTTCTGGTAGTAGAGCACGATGCCGAGCGACTGCATGGCGAATCCCACTGCCCACAGCCAGACGCTTGCCTTGTATTCCAAGAGGATGTAGGCAAGTCCTAACAGGGTTGTGACGATGTCTAACCAGTGGGCAGTAAGGAATTCGTTCATGGTATGTTGGTTTTTATGGGGTTAGAATTTCAGTGTGATGCTGCCCATTGCCGTAAATCCTGCGGCAGGTATGAAGCCTATCTGGTAGTAGCGGTTGTCGTTGGGGTGCCCGTATTCCTCTACGATGGATGAATAGACCCATCCGCTGGTGGCATAGCGGCGCGCGAAGATGTTGTTGAAGTCAAGTCCGAGCACCACGCCCTTCACGCCCATTGCCTTGCGCACTTGAGCCGTGTAGCTGAAACTGAGGTTCGTGACCGAGTAGCCGGGCAGTGAGCGGTCTTTGTTCTCTGTGTTGTCGAGGTATTGCCGGCTGACGAAGTTGGTGTGCCAGACGGCTTGGAAGCCACGGTAATGGAAGTTGGCGAAGCCGTTGAGGATGGTGCTGGGCGAGAATGCGAGGGTGGAATTGTCGTAATGGATAACGCGCCAGTCGTCATCCCAGTTCACGCTTGCATACTCGTCGAAGTCCTTGACCTTGTTCTGGCTGAGGGCGGCATTGCCTTCGAGCGAGAGCCAGGGGGTGACGTTGCAGCCTGCCGACAGCTCGATGCCCATGCGATACGACCGCTTGATGTTGGTCGTCAGCTTCTCGCCGATGTCGCTTTGCTGTCCGGTCTGCACGAACTGGTCTTTGTAGTCCATGTAATAGAGGTTCACGCCAATGCGCCAGTCGCGGTTCGAGTAGCTGTAGCCGGCTTCGTAGTCGAACAGGCGTTCAGCCTTCGGGGCGGGGTAGGCTCCGTTATCGGTGAAGTTGTTGCGTTCGGGTTCGCGGTTGCTGATAGCAGCTGAGGCGTATGCCTGGTGCCCGTTCTTGTGGAAGCTGATACCTGCTTTCGGGTTGAAGAAGTTGTATTTCTCGTTGATGTCTAACCGCTGATTGACGTATGTGCCGTCGCCGTTTTCGTAGAACTTGTCGTTGACGCCGTCCGTCTTGTAGCTGACGTGGCGGTATTGTGCGTCGGCAAAGAGGTCCCACTCGTCTGTCAGGTGGTAGAGGGCTTTTAGGAAGGCGTTTCCGTCGAACTTCTTCGCGTCAGAGTCATAGTATTGATAGTCGCCGTTGCCGAGGATGTTTCGGCGCAGGGTCTCGTCTTTCACGTAAGTGATGTAGCCGAAATGATTGCCGTCGAACTGCTGGACGGAGAGTCCGCCGATGATGTCCCACCGCTTGTTTTTGTAGCTGATGTTCCAGATGGCGCCGTAGGTGTCTTGCGTCAGTCCCTTCTTGCGCACGAAGTCGGTGCGTTTCAGGGTGTTTCCCTGTGCGTCGGTGATGTTGGCAAGTCCGAATTTGCTCAGTTTGTTGTTGTATCTGAACTCGTCGTAGTAGCCATATCCGTGTGTGTAGTGGAGCGATGCCGTTGTTGCCCATTGCTCGTTGATGTCCCATGCGAGCGACAGGATGTGGTGGTGCTGCCAGAAGTTGTCCGTCGTCTTTTTCCACAGCGACCCGTCAGCCATTCTGTGCCGCTCGGTATGGTAGCCGTTGTCGTCGAAAATCAGGTGTTCATACAGGCTGTTGTACCGTCCCAGTCCTGCTTTGTAGAGGTCTTTGTAGGTCTTGATGCCTGTCTTTTCGCCGTATGTCCCGTCCATGAGGCTCAGGTCGTCGTTGCCTGCGGTGACGCCGTTCCAAGCCTGTCCGGTGCGTTCGAAGTTCCCGATGAGCTTGTAGCGCAGGGCAAACCTGTCGCCCGCGTAGCTCAGTCCGCCGTAGTAGCTTCCCGAGCGTCCCTGTGTGCCGTGTATATAGCCGTCGGTGTTGGTCTCGTGATAGGCACCGTCGAGGATGAGGTGGTTCCAGAGCAGTCCTGTGGAGAATGCTCCGCCCACGCGGTATGTGTTGTAAGAACCGTAGGAAGCCGACACTTCTGCCGACGGTTTGCTGTCGGGTGTCTTCGATGAGAGTGCGATGGTTCCGCCGAATGCGCCGTCGCCGTTGGTGGATGTTCCCACACCGCGCTGTATCTGTACCTTACCCAGCAGCGAGGCGTAGCTGTTCATGTTTGCCCAGAACACGCATTGGTCTTCGGGCGAGTTGAGGGGCACTCCGTCGAGCGTCACGTTGATGCGCGAGCCACCGGCTCCTCTGATGCGCATGTAGGTGGTGCCTGTGCCCACGCCGTTTTCGCTCCATGCCAGGATGCCGGGTGTCTGTGAGAAGAGGAACGGCAGTTCCTTGCCCGTCTTCGCAAACGACTGCAGTTCTGTCTTTTTGATGTTGGCAACGGCGAACGGCGCGTTTTTCTGTGCGTTCACACCTCTCACCACCACCTCTTGCAGGTGCTCCAGGCGGAGTGAGTCGTTGTCGTCAGCTGCGGGCAGCAGATTTCCTGCATGCACCATCGAGGCTACGATGGGAGCAGCTAAGAAAAGAAACGTTTTTTTCATTAATTGTTAGGTTTTAAATACACAAAAAGGGGAGATTTTCAACACCTGTGAGGTGGTCCGAAAAACTTGATTTGTGTCGCCTTTATCCCTACGCCGGCATTATCCGGATCAGGTCGGAGGGTCTGTTCTCAGCCCGCAGCACGGCGGGCACCCCTTAACTTACGCTTTGTAAGTCGGTGCAAAGATATGAATCTTTCTTGTATTTACCAACAAATTTGCGAATTTTATTTGCCCATTTCCGGCGAGACGGACAAGAAAGCGGTTTTGTATATTTATGCAGGAGGTGCGGTTCGGATGGGCGTTTTGCAAACCCTTGTATTTCAGAGTGTTAAGTATGCGTTACCAAAAGTTCAACTTTTAGCTTGCAAAAGTTGAACTTTTAGGCGGTGAAAGTTGAACTTTCAGGACGCAAAAGTAACTTTTGGAAAGTGAAAGTTCAACTGTATGTTTATGCACCCTTTTCTGTATGTTTATGCAGCTGTACCCACCCATAATTCATGACGTCATTCTGAGGGAATCAAAAAACGGGAACCGACTCGTCTGCGAATCGGCTCCCGTTGTCGTGACAGCTGTCTGCGGGCTGTTGCTGCCCGCTTGCAGTGTTTGTGTCTTATTCTTTTGGCAGTGTGCGGAATCCCTTTCCGAGGATTTCCGAGCTCTCCATGATGTTGACGAACGCTTTCGGGTCGATGCGGTGGAGCGCCAACTTGAGTTTAATCATGTCGGTACGGTCGAGCGTCCCGTAGA
>Ga0256405_10002417_pt1 | contig 43079 bp, 48 predicted proteins | sample RumenRJG_02DNA_FD_189096 | JGI IMG/M metagenome (GOLD analysis project Ga0256405, IMG submission 189096) | Bovine rumen microbial communities from Lethbridge, Alberta, Canada - RJG_02 | ecosystem: Host-associated > Mammals > Digestive system > Stomach > Rumen | place: Canada: Alberta... | reverse complement strand
ATGTCTGCGCTGGAACGCCCTTCCATAATCGTTGCAATTTCATCCATGTCAATGTCGCCTACGATCTTCTTCTGGTTCAGGAAGTATTTAACCAGCTCTTTCGCTTCTTGCCCCACAAGAGGTTCTAGTTCAATTACCTTGTCAAATCGGCCTGAACGCAACAGTGAATCCGGCATACAGTCCTTATCATTTGCCGTAGCAATAACAAAAACGTTTTTATTTTTGCACTCATCAATGCAGGTTTGTACGGTTACATACTCATCTGCATCACAGTGATCCATGTCTTCATTGGCAAACTTGTCCAAATCATCCAGAAACACAATGGCTGCTTCTTCTGCCTTTGCTTTATCAAATACCTGTCGGATTCCATCGACGAAAGACCCGTTCGGTTTGTCCTTCCTGACAGTAAAGCACTTACGTCCGGTTTCTTCAATAAAGCAGTTAGCCAGCAATGTTTTTCCCAGTCCCGGATCACCATACAATAAAATACCGCGCGGAATATAAACGCCAAGCCGGAAATATTTTTCCGGATACTTCACAACATCACAAATGCGGATCAACTCCGCTTTAATCGCACTATAACCGATTACTTTATCAAATGAACTCATTAATACTCCCCCTTTATTCTGTAGTTACCTTGAACAACGCTTTTCTCCGCCAAACACTTCCAGGCGCATCGTCGTTGCAATAATTCCATAATGGTACATGATGCCCAGTTCCGTTTGGGCCGGAGCATACCGGTTAAAGGCGGCCTCCGTAAACCAATATATCGCTTTTTTCATATCCTGCTTCACGCCCAAGCCCCAGTCATACATCCAGGCAAGATGGTATTGCTTTTCCGGGACGTCGTTTATTGCAAAAAATTCTGTTTCCGCAAAATCAAGTTTGGATACCTTTTCCCAAAGCGCATCCAGATGGGTTTTTTCCGCAAAATTTCTTTTGAATCGTCCGTGGCGTTCTAATGTATAGTAATAATCGAAACCGGTACGATCCGGTCCCGGTTCCGCATAAAAATTTTTGTCTGTCAGCTTTTGGGCTCTGCCCGTGCTGTAATTCCATTGATCGATAGAAGCCAATGCTTCTTTGCTTCCGTTCATTGCCGCAAGCCGCAGCCAGTGGCTGCTTGCATGTAAATCCGTACTTGTTCCGTAACTGTCATAATAGTATACCGATAGCCTGTACTGGGCGTCTTTGTCTCCTCGAAGTGCCTTCCGGCGCACACTTTTAAAATCTTCAATGCACATAAGCATCCGGATAGCCAGCGGTTCCCCCTGCAGCGCTGCCTGCTTATACCAGAACAACGCGTCCAGCCAGTTTTCTTCCCAATTTCTCTTTACAAAAATCATATGTTCCGCATATGCAGTTCCGTTACTTGTTTTTCCTTCTTCTGAAATCCGGTGCAGGGTGCCTGCGACTTTTTCCATTTCAAACTGCAAAATCGGCTCCAGCCGCCAGTTGTTCCGCATCTCAGTTTCACCATCCTTTTTCTCAGGTCAGTTAAAAATCGCCGGATTTCCTGTAAACCCTCCACCGCAAGCCGTCAACAGGCATACAATAGCCAGTGCCAGAAATAAAACAAGACCAGCCTTTACCTTTCTTTTCATAGATTCACGCCTCCTGTTTCCGCTTAAACCATTCATATTTGCTGAATCCTTTTACACCGCTGTGCCGCACGGGTTTGTACCGGGCGGTATAACGCTTTTTATCACGACGGCTATTGCGGTTTTCCTCATTTTTAAACATACTGCACCCTCCTAAATATATCTGAATCAGCTCACTCATATGATATCGGGACATTTGATTACCCGACCAGAGAATCTGTTTTAGCTTTCCTGCCAGAATCGTCAAAGGCCCTGTCAATGTCACGTTTAGTGATAACCAGCACCTTGCCTTTTGCATGCTGCTTGATGGTATACATCTGTTCCAGCAAAACATTTTCCATGATGGCCCGAAGTCCCCTGGCGCCGGTCCCGTTGCGGATAGCCCTTTCTGCCACAGCATGAAGGGCACCTTCACTGAAACGAAGTTCTACGTTGTCGCATTTGAACATTTCCTTGTACTGCTTGACCAGTGAATTCTTAGGCTCCGTCAGAATTTTGCAAAGATCTTCAGCCCGCAGCTCGTGCAGCGGCGCAATGACCGGCAAGCGCCCCAGAAGTTCCGGGATGATACCATACTTTCGCAAATCTTCCGGCACGGCTTTGTCAATCACCTCATTGAAAGAAAGGCAGTTGGTTTCTTCCGGAGCCTCACGTTTTACACAAAACCCCAGCGGCTTGGCTTCCTCCTTTTTCTTTTCCACCCTGTTGCGAATGATGTTTTCTATTCCCACAAAAGCACCGCCTACAATAAACAGGATATTATTTGTATCTATATCCACAGTTTCAGACATAGGATGGCGACGTGAGCCCTCCGGCTGCAGGTCCAAATGTGTTCCCTCAATGATCTTCAGCAATGCCTGCTGCACGCCTTCACCGCTTACATCCCTGGTAATGGACAGGTTCTCGCCTTTGCAGGCAAGCTTGTCAATTTCATCGATGTATACGATGCCTTTCTCCGCCATGGCCACATCCCCGTCAGCCGCCCGCAGCAGGCGCTGGATGCAGCTTTCCGGATCGGCTCCCACGTATCCGTTTTCGGTCATGGTAGTAGCGTCGGTGATGGCAAAAGGAACATTCAGTATATGCGCCAAAGCCTTGATGATGGCTGTTTTCCCCACTCCCGACGGGCCCAGCATCAGGATGTTGCTTTTTTCTACCGTTACGCTGCGCTCCTCGTTGGCATGCCTTGCGGCATAGTCAAGCATTTTGTAATGGTTGTACACTGCCACGGACAGCACCTTCTTGGCCCGCTCCTGCCCAATGATGTGAAGATCCAGGTATGCCTTGATCTTTTCCGGGCTCATTTCATCCCAGCCACTGTCAGCCTTTCCTTTTGCAACCTTTTTATGGGCCTGTTCCTGCACAGGTATGTCCAGCAACCTGCCCACTGTTTTCCAACAGGCTTCACAGATATATACCTCTTTGTCCGAGTCTCCCACCAATACATTCTGCTCGTCTTCCGAAGCCCCGCAAAAACTGCAGTTATGTCCGCTCATGCAATCACCCCTTCCTTTTCACTTTCCTGTTGTGCCGATTACTGTTCTCTCAAATAGTCGTAGATAATTCCCACGATGACCAAGTACAAAAAGCCGAAGCCGATGCCTGTTACAAACTCAGGAAACCGGCGAAACAGGAAAACTAAAATAGCCAGTGCATAGCATTGAAGAATCCCATCCCTGACCAAACTGTCACCCCTTCCTTATTCCTGAAAATACCATCTGTATACGCGCTTCAGCAGTTCCTCGTCATAGCTGCCGTCCGTATTTTTCTTTACCCGCTGTTTGAGATATTCTGAAGCGATCCCCCGCAAATCCAGTTCGCCAAACATGGCCGTCTTATCCAGTTCCTCTTCCATAATTTCCAGATCCGCCATAATTTCATTAACTTCGTTTTCCAGCGCCACTTTTGCCATTTCTTTCTGCTCTTTTGTCAGATGCCTGCGTTCGTTCAGATAAATTACCGGCATATCATGCACCTTCCTTTCGTCTTTTCTAAATCAAATACCGGAATATTTGCTACTAAATCAGACATGCCGGTATTTCTCTTTCAATTCGTACCACATGACATGCCTGTTCCGGGAATGTCCCATAGTTTTATTGAAAGGAACACCTTCCGTCTGACGGACATACTCCATCCGCATTTCTGCGATCATTTCCCTTGTTACTGTTTCTGCAACCGTCAGCTTTTCAAGAGCTTGCGGGATTTCATTTGCCGCAATGTGCATTACCGCTTCATCCAGAAGAAGTTTTGCATCCGCTGCTTTAGTTTCCATAATTTCCAACCTTTCCTTAACTGAAATAACCTGAACCGTGCCGATACCGTCCAGTATTATCCTGCGGCGCACGGTTCCTTCACGCAGACCTTTTACCGCGCTGATAAGTCCTTCCATGATCAGCTCAAATTCAGTTGCTTTCGTCTCATCTAACATGCTCTTCCTTCCCGTCTTCATTTCATCAGAGTTTTGTCAAAAGAAACACTCGCCCGTTCCCTCCCCGCTTCCATGCTGTAAGGTCTTCGCACGTCGTCTCGTCTGTTTCAGCGCGCTCGCTATCATAGATTGACACTTCCGCCGGAGTGTTTCCGCCCCCTGGGCCTTATTCAGACTCAAAGGAGGGAACGGCGCTATTCGGTTATCAAAGATCCATCGGTTTGTGAGCCTGCCACGTTGCCGGATATTGGCAGCCTGGCCCCTAGATGACAAAAGACTTCGGATCTAAAACACCCGGGAGCCAGACAGACATATCCTGCCGTTGGGACCGGAAGCCCTGACATGCCGGTTTCCCGTTTAGCCGCAAAACGTTTCCGTCCTGCCGCAGGTTACAGTACTCCCTGTCAGCCCTCCAGTCCTGTGATATCAGGACTTTTTCCCTGAGATCACGCTCAACCGTTGTTTTTAATCCGAAGTCTTTTTTAGTTCGTATCCTCTCTTTCAGGAACTCACTTTTCTTTTTAATGTTCAAGCATGGTTATCTTACCAAACATCCCCTCATTTGTCAATAGTTTATTTTGATATTTTTATTTTTTATTCGTATTTTGTATTTTATCGCCAATATTTATAGCTTATTATCTCACTTCCGCAAAATATTATATCGCATTCTATCCGATATTTGATTCGGCTATATGCTATGTGCCTGCACTGATTTTAAGGAAGCACTGATCCTGCAAACCCGCGTTCCGTCAAAGTTTTTCTGACTGCCACGGGCAGCAGAAATCATCAATGACGACATGCGCATAGGAATCAATTCAATACTTCTTTAAAACCAACACTCCTCTTATAACTAGGAAATATCTTCTGGGGCATATTTTCAATTCATCATGAACCCTGAAACCATCAGGTATTGGGTGCAGAAGTCAACAGATCACGGCAACCGCATTTTCACGCAAACGCTATCTTTAGGCATCACCTGCCGTAATTCTGCAGTTCCTGTGAAGTTTATGCCGCTATTATCAGGCTGGCCTGTCTTTCTATACTTTTAAGAACCCCTGCCGAAATGTCACCGTTGTGACAGGGAACCGTTACCGTACCTTTGTAACCGGACTTTTTGTACTGATGATGACTTCCTTTTATCCGGACACATCGGAACCCATTTGCCAAAAGCACCTTTTCCACAATCCTGAAAGTGTAACCTGCCATAAATACCCCCTGTTCTAACTTCATTGCGCTTTATGGACTGTTTGCCATATTCGGTTTTCATTGTTCGTTACCGCCAGGTCCGGCGATAAAAAAAGACTCCGGACGTAATGATATCGTTGTCAGTGAATTAAGTCTGTCGTTCGTGTCCTACGATAGGGAGCCTTTGAACCGATTCCGGTCCGGTCTCCATGATTGCCCATGCAATCTTCACCAAAAATATCATTACGTTCGAAGTCTTTTGTATTGGTTTCGTTCTATGTTCGGTCGGGATCTATGTTTACGGTCGGGGGGCTGAAGCCATGCCTCAGCGTGTTTACAGTATACATCAAAAGTTTCTGTTTGTCAAGTTGTTATTTTGCGATTTGTATATTTTATCCTATTTTCAATTCAAAATCGTGTTTGTAAAGATTTCACGAATCATCTACATATAAAATATTTGTGTCCCACAAGCCAGATTTATATGTCCCGTAATGTTCAACCTGCTGCAAAAAGCTTCTGCTTCAGAGCTTCAGTCAGTGTCTCAGAAAAATTAATGCCGGATTCCTTGGCAAGTTCATCGATCCATGCCGGAATCGTTATATTTTTCCTGACATACACGGTCTTTGTAATCGTCCTGTGGTACGGCATCCAGACATTGACATAAATCAGTTTCTGCCCTTCCTGAATCTCAATATCACCGTTATAGCACGCAGGCAGTTCCCTTCCCTCGTCTTCCGCATCGATGACCTGCAGGGCGATCACGTCCTGTGCTGCCTTAATGAAGTCTTTTCCTTCTCCTGTTTCAGTGACCATATAATCGAATGAAGGGAACGTTAAAATAACGTTGTCTTCAAGTTCTTCAATCAATACCGGATAAGTGTAGTTTTCTTTCATGGCAAATTCCTCCCCGTTCTTACAATACGTATTGTAATGTGTATTATAAGATTTGTCAAGCATTCTCTTTTTTATGATAAAAAAACCTATTTACAGCAATATATGGCATAATATAGGCACTTTTCATACGTTGCTGACAGTGCCTCCGACGTGTAAACCTCTTGGCGATGAGTAATTAATAAATGCTTGTGTTCTCCATAGCTAAGGAATTAAACCTGTACCCGCTCAGGGAGCAAGAGGAGGATAAATCGTTCAACCTGTCCCGCCCAGCGGTTCTTCTACGGGTTTTTGGAAGAAACATGCGGCCTCACCTGTTCAGACATCCATTCTTCCAAATGGAACCTCGCAGAAAAAATACATGCTCGCCGAAATAACCGGTAATTAACCATCCCACAGGTCTAAAACCTCTGGGATGGTTATTATTTTTACGGTTTCACGATTTCGACTTCATCTACGCCATACACCACGCCCAATGAACTCCCGTTGTCCCATGCCACATGAATCGTGCCGATATCGTCCACTAACCGTACCCTGCCTGTACAGCCTGTGGGCGGGGCCTGCACATCATCCATACGGATCAGCCGCACTTTCGTTCCCTCCGGAAACCGTTCCCGCAGCTTTGCCACATCCTGCCTGTTCATCATCTGTCTACCTCCTCCCTGATATAACAGTAGTCCACCTTCCACTTGCCGAAGAATACGTCCAGCCGTGCCCCGATGTCATAATCGTCCATGGAATCCCCCGTAAGACATCGTCCCATCTTATCAGGCTGAAACCATGCTGACGCTGATGATACCCGGTATGTTCTGGCTTTCAGCGAATAAGGTTTCTTCCAGTTGTCTTTCCGGTAAACGATATAACCGATCCTGTCAGTCATGGACTCGTCCTTGTCCCTGTTATAGTTTCGGAACAGTTCCGTCAGTTCTTCAAACGTCATCTTTTTCAATTCAAGTAACCCCTTTCTTTGCTAATGACAAAAGACCCGCCGTTTTTTATGGCAGGTCTTTTCCTTTTCTTTCATTCTGTTTACAAATCACCATGTTCTTTAAAACTGTAATAATACCCGTCCCCGACAACGATATGGTCACGCATTACAATTCCCATCACCTCCCCTGTTTCCGTCAGTTTTTTTGTCAGCCACCTGTCCTGTTCGCTGGGATTCGGTTCGCCGGACGGGTGGTTATGCGCCACGATGATCGCGCTGGCGTGGTGGATGATGGCAGGCGCAAAGACTTCCCTCGGATGCACCACGGACGAATTGACAGACCCCTCGGATATTTGTTCCACCTTCAGCAAATGACCTTTACTGTCCAACAGCATGACCATAAACTTTTCGTGGTTCTCATACCGCATGACACCCATGAAATAACTTGCCGCGTCCCGTGGTGACGATACACGGAACGGTTTCTGTGTCGGTAACAGCGCTACCCTTTTCCCTAACTCCACCGCAGCCAGGACAGACAATGCCTGCTTTTTCGTCAGTTCGAATTTCATGCTGATTTCATCTGCGCTACGGCATCTTCCCAAATCACTTTTGAACCCATCCTCCGTGGCATAGGATTCAGCAACCCGAAATATCCACGGATTCCGGCTTCGTGTAATAAGATTAAGCAATTCCATATCTGACAGTTTCTCCACTTCCTGAACCTCCATCTCTTTCAGTTGTACGCCCAGTCCCTTAGTTATTTTCATACGATTCACACCTTTCCTTAAGTTTGATAAGCAATAAAAGAACCCAATATCACACCTGATATTGGGCTTATTGCTATTCGTATGGATAATATCTATTTCAAAGTCTTGATTTTACCGGTTTCGGAATGTATTGCAAGATATCCTTCACGCAGGCATTAATGTTTTTCTTGACTTCACTTTCCCAGAACCTGAGAACAATCCAGTTCATCTCAAGCAGCTTATCATTGACCTCTTTATCCCGTTCAACATTCCTCCTAAGTTTCTTTATCCAAAACGTCTTATTTGTTCGAATCTGCTCGCCAGGATTCTGAAGATGCCCTCTTGCATGCCAAAAATCCCCATCAACAAAAATAGCAATACGGTATTTTGTAATTGCAATATCCGGAGATCCCGGAAGACTTTTGTAATTAATTCTATATCGTATACCCTCTTTCCATAAAGCCTTTCGCAGCATTATTTCAGTTTTCGTATTGGAAGAGTGTATATTCTGCATAAGTTTTTTTCGTTGTTCAGGTGTCGTTTATCCACTGCTTCTCCTTTAAATTAATTTAAACTAACAAGGATGAATGGAACGTATTTAAAATTATTATATCATTAATATGACACTTTATTATTTTCCAAATTTAGAACAACAAAAAATACTATTATTTTAATTACCAAGTGTCGATTACTTAGTATATCTTTTTAAATCAAATCTCCATAAACCAGTGTCCCTCATCATTGAACAGTTTTACCGTCCTTCCCCGTATCCGGCATATGTACCGCATGCCCAATCCACCGGCAGCCATGGCAGGTGCCATTTGGGCGTCCAGTATCCTGTCGATTTCAAACACCCGTCCGTCCTCCCAGACTATGGAGGTCGGACGGATACTGCCGTCCAGGTCAAACTGCGCGTTTACCTTCAAATCTATTTTCATGTCAATCACCTGAAATAACTGTACGGATGTATCGTATGATCCTCTTTCGGGTTAAACCCTGTCAGTTTCTTATCCAACAGCATGGATGCCCGCAACACGGCGTCATGCCCATAACGGAAACGGATGGCGTCCACCGCCTTTTCGATCTGCTCCTGTGTTATAAGCTGTCCCACGGTATCATCAAATAATGAAAGCTGTATATGCTTATCGGCGGTCACCAGATAAATGGCGCTGAGTCCCAGCCCCCGCAACGGCTTCTGCCAGCGGTAGTGCTGCCGGAACAGTTCCATTGCCGCATCGATAAGCGGACGGGATGTGCAGCAGGGGTATTCCAGTTTCTTTTGCCGGGAGATGGACATAAGGTCGTTATCCCGCAGATAGATCTGCACCCCTTGGCATTTCACACCGCAGTCCCGCAGCCTTGCCGCCACCGACTCGGCAAGCACCGTAAACACCAGCTTCACATCCTGTTCCGTTTTCAGATCCCGGGGGCAGGTAGTACCGTTCCCGATGCTCTTGATTTGTTCCGACTCCCCGATTTTCCGGACAGGAGCCGTGTCCATGCCGTTGGCGAACAGCCAGAGTATCTCCCCCCACTTCCCCAGCCTGCGCCGCAGGATCTCTATGTCAATATTGGCAAGGTCGCCGATGGTATTGACGGCAATATCCTGCAGCTTCCGTGTAGTGGCACGGCCTACATACAGTAATTCATTCACCGGGCGTGGCCATACGATTTCCCGATACCTGTCAAAGGGAATCACCGTGGTTGCGTCCGGTTTTTTCATGTCGCTCCCCAGCTTGGCAAAAATCTTATTGAAGGATACGCCGACGCTCACGGTCACGCCCAGCTCTTTTTTCACCCTGTTACGGATGGAATCAGCGATAGTCACAGGGTCGCTGTGCAGGCACTGCAGGGAATTGGTAATGTCACACCAGTTCTCATCGAGGCCGAAGGCCTCCACCTGATCCGTGTAATCATAATAAATCTGACGGGCAAGCCTTGAGAACCGCAAGTATTTCCTGTAATCCGGCGGTACAAGTACAAGTCCCGGCGCTTTCAGTTTAGCCTGCCATATGGCCTCCCCTGTTGTCACGCCCAGCTTCTTGGCCAGCATATTTTTGGCAAGGATGATACCATGGCGGTTCTCCGGGTCGCCTGCAACAGCCACAGGATAACCCCTGATTTCAGGACGGTACAGGCACTCGACCGATGCGTAAAAATTGTTCATATCAACATGGAGAATGGAACGCATCGCATCCGCCCCTTTATAAAACATTTGTTCGATGTTTATTGTATCACAGGTTGACTAAAAAGAAAAGCGAACAAAATGAAAAAAATCCGGCTTGGAGCTAATAAGTCAGCAAGCCGGATAATTAAATTTTTTCAATGTCGCAGTCAATCAATATCTTTTGCGCAAAGCTAATATCACTCTATAAACGGTTTTTTTCGTTGCTTACTTAGATTAGAAAAGATGTTAGCAATATCCTGTCTCCCCTTATATTTTCAAAGCCTGAAAAAACCCGCCAAAAGCTCGTAAACCTCCTAATTCATTCACCTTTTTTTGAGCATATTCGTTGCCTTGTTCCGCAGCCTTCTCATACCATTCCAACGCTGTAAAAGCATTCTGCTTTACACCCAAGCCATTCTCAAACATAATACCCATTTCTGCTTGTGTCCACGCATCCCCACTCTCGGCGGGTTTTTTGTATAATTCAAAAGCTTTATTATAATCTTGAGGTACTCCATAACCATTTTTATACATAAATCCCAAATTACTCATAGCATCTAAATAACCTTGTTCCACAGCTTTCCGATACCATTCCACTGCCTTGCCATAATCCTGTGCTACCCCTCTGCCATATTGATAACACAAGCCCAGGTTAGTTTGTGCAAAATCGTTACCCTGTTCCGCAGCCTTCCGATACCATTCCACCGCTTTTCCATAATTCTGCGCTACGCCTTCGCCATTTTGATAACACGCGCCCAGGTTATTTTGTGCAGCATTGTATCCTTGTTCTGCGGCCTTCCGATACAATTCCACTGCCTTGCCATCATCCTGTGCTACTCCTTCGCCATTTTGATAACACCAGCCCAACGTATTTTGTCCTCTCGCCGAACCTGCCTCCGCCGCTTCTTTCAACATATTTATGGCTGTTTCAAGATTCTTCTCCACTCCTTGCCCGTTTAAATAGAGCCTTCCTATCCTGGCAACGGCATCCATATTTCCCAACTCAGCCGCAGCTTTATAACACTCAAATGCTTTTATAAAGTCAATATTATTCTTGTTGATTACGTCGTCATATAATTCACCCTGATCCAGCAGTTCCTTTGCCTTCTTGGCGTCTTCCTCCGCTTTCCTCGCTTCTTCTGCCGCTTTCCTCACTTCTTCTTCTGCTGCTTTCTTCGCTTCTTCTTCTGCCGCTTGAGAAACACTCAATTTCAACAAATTTTCTTCTGATGATTGTTTCAAATTATATAATAAATCGAGTATCAAATCATAACTGTCAACATCCATATTTACATCTACAGATGCTTTGTTAGCAAGATACTTGGATGTCAAATCGGAACAAATTTTATTGCGTTTGACATCAATCCCGTTCTGTCCCATATAATCGGTAATCGTGTCTACCACATAATTCTCTTCATTATCCAACATTTCAAATTTTTTCAGGCATCCCATAGATATAAGATAGCTGGGATCTGGTATTTCACCAATGACATTCCCGCCGAGAAGCTTTTCTTTGAGAACATTATCGTGCGCTATGGTCTTTATCGTATCAAAATAATTAACCTTTTCTTTTGGAGAGATATCCACAGTTGACATGGCCGTTTTTAACAGCAATAAATCTGATGTATTCCAGTTTCCGTGTGTAATCTCAAAAAAGTCCCTTGTCAGGCAGACTATTTTGGTTACATCGTCCAAGTCATTGTAATCTGTACCATTAAAGTCCTGGTATTCTATCGAATTCTGCCATGTTAACAGGTTTACATTGCGCTCAACCTTCTCCAACCTGGTTTCCAACCTAACCATCTCATTACGGTTGGCCTTGAAAAATTTACCAAGCCCGTCATAGATACGGGTAAATTCTTCATCAACCTTGGTTAACGAAGCATTCATCTTGTTATTGACCGCCGCGATAAGATCAAACGTCATCAGATTCTGCTCTGCCAGTTTCTGCAATGTTTGCTGGGATGCGTATTGTGCTGCAGCACGACTGCTGTTTATCTTGTTCTGCAGGCGCTGATTACTCCCGGAAACTCCGCCCCATAATCTTTTGAAGAATCCTTTGTTCGAAAGTTCAGACTGGGCATCATCAGCTTCTGTCATGGCTGATACGCTTTCAAAAACCAGCCGGTTGATTTCCTGGCGGTTATCTTTATGGGCGGCAATAATACGGTCAATATTCTGATCCAGCTCCGTTTTGTCTTCTTTCGTTAATACTTCAGCTTCTACTACCTTTAACTCTGCGGTCATCTTCAGCACTCCTTTACTAAATTTTCAAACTCAGCTTTGTACTGCTTAATCCGATTCTCATATTCACGTTTTATAGCAACGTATTCTTTTTCGTTTGAGGACATTCCCTGAAGACATATCTCGGATTGTATCAGCGCAAGGTTCATCTGCTTGGTTACATACCACGCTTTTCCCGCAGCATGTTTGGATACATCCTTACCCAGAAGTTTATGTCCAATTTCTACCGGATCTGCTTTCTGAGAATCCAGCTTTTGCAGAACGTCTATTCCATTGGCGTTCATATCTAAAACCCGGCCGATACTCTTCACGAACTCTTCTTTGGGCGGCAACAAAATATGCACACGCCATCTGACTATCTTTTTTATGATATCCGTCAGCAAATCATCCGCAAATTTCTCACGATCGTCACTGGCAAACATTTGGAGCAGTTTTTCCTGAACCAGTTCATGATTCAAGTCTTCCAAGACCAGTTCCAGCTCTTCTTCGCTTAACAGATAATTCTGTGCTAATGGCACAAAGCGGTCATTCAGGATGCGTACCATTTCAACCGCATCATCTTCAATAAAGTGATCGAGTACCCCGTTTGCAGCGGATCCGCTTACAGTACCACCAATTACACCGCCCACTACAGCACCTATCCCGGCTCCGATTCCCCCGCCAACGGATCCTCCAATTTTCGCCCCGGCAACAGCGCCAGCATAACCGCCAGCCACCCCGCTTACAAGTGTCGTTACATTCTTAAACAGTTGCTTTCCTGATATTCTCCCACGAAATGCATTGCTGATATCCGAAGCCGACATAACAATCACAACTACCCCAGTAGCTATAATGTTTCCTCTGACAAGCTTGGCCAGGTTGTTTGTAGCTGCTCCTCCATATATGGCAGCACCCTCGCGCATTGCATTGACCATGGCATGACGGACACTGCTGGGAAGCAATTTAACTATTTCTATGGACGGCCCCATCAGCATATTGTTCATATTGGTTCTGGCCAGTTGGGCCGTCATAACCGAGGTGATGAACGCGACGCCGCCCATCTTTATCCCGGTATACATAGCCTTATCCAAAGCAGTGGACGGCTCGTCCCCATTCCACATGGAGCGGGCAAACGTGATGATCGCCGAAATACCAAAAGCACTGGTAGCGATAACACTGCCGTGAACTGCGTCAAACTTCAGGGATTCGATAGTGCCTGCTTTTGCAACTGCAGCGGCCTGTTCATAAGTTACGTTCCCTTTGCGTACAATCTTTTCCGCATCATCCGGATTTGTTACGCCTTTAACTTTTCCGGCAATAATCTTTTCACGCATGAGCTTTACCGCTTCGTCATATTGCTCGCTGGGAACTTCAACCTGCATAGGCTTGTTGTTCTTGTCCAGATATTTATAAAAACCGTCTTCCTTGCTGAATGCAGCATCAATAGAAGCCTGGGCAGTCTGGCAATACTTTGTCTGGATCAGCTTACCGTCCACCATGCGATCGGCGCCGTTCTTGGCGTTATCATCACCCAGAATTACAGCATCACGGCCATGAAGCTTGTCTATCATGTCATTATACTGCTCTGCTGCATATCCATGTCCCTGACGGGCGTTAAACCGGGTTAGCCGGTCGTTATGGGCCGCCGATTCGAATTGTATGTTGAGTTCTCCGGCTATTTCTCCGTCCTTAGCTGTTTTCTTGTCATTCCCATATTTGGGATTGTTTAATACGTTACCCAGATAAGGCTTCTTTTCTGTATCCACAAGTCCTCCAATCCATGTACCTCTATCATCGCATGCATGATTACCAGACTCTCCCATACTGCTACAAACCACTAATTACTGATTTCATTTGTTATTATTATATCACATCCGCAAACTTTTTTTTAACAGGTATTATCTCTGTGAATAACGGGACGTCATCTTGTTGTGACAATCCGTCGCTAAAGCGATTTAAGCTTCTATGGGCAGCGGTTTCAAGATACTCTTCTAACGACAACATCCGGAACATTGATGGCATGACACGTTGCAAAGACAACGGCTGGGGTATACCATTAATTAATGGTATACCCCAGCCGATGATGAAATCCGGTACTATTTTTTCACTCTTGCGCACTGTTACCGTCCCTAATTTTGTCTTTGAGCTTCTGCAAGGTTTTACGGCACTCTTTAGCCCGATCATAACAGTCTCTAGCTTGTTTATAATAGAATTCATCGCCACCATTTTTTGCTATAGCCCAAAATTGATTGCCCTTCTTTTCAAAAAAGTCAGCAGTCTTTTCAGCTCTGCTGATTTTTCCCACAACGCTCTTTGTCATACTTCTTACCTCCTATGGCCTCATTATTTTCAAGCCCTGCAGATTCAATTATGACCATATAAAATTATATTTTAATGTGAATAGATAAACTCCTCTACTGATTTTCTCAGAACCTTATAGGAGTTGCCGAGTCGAAATGACTTGACCTTGCCTTCATGGATCAGCTTGTAGGCCGTGTTCTTACCTATTGCAAGCATGTCCATCATCTCACGGACGGTCAGTATGTCTTCATCATACTTTCTCTGTTTGTCATTATGCACATCTTCCAGAATTATGCTCATTTGCGTCACATCCTCTCTGAACATTTCTATACAAAACTGTTCGGTCTTATTCCCACTATCCTTACTTACATATTCTCTGTTTTATTAAATTTCATATGGGGCAATACATGTATCTCCAACATTTTTTTACTTCTTCATATCAGCTTTATAAACCACAGCAACCATGTAAGGCTCTATTACGCACGAACAAAGGCAATTGAATACGAATCAAGCCAACAGCCTGACTATAAGATTTATGCTGGTATCCGTAATGCCCGAGTATATGTGTTTTCCCAAGCTGTCGCATCTTCTATACAACGATTTCTCCTGACTATAGTTATTCATCAGATACAGAAAAGCAAAATTACTTTAAACAATAAATATAAAGAATCAGCCGGCATCTAGGGTCAGCCGGCTGATTAAGTACCGCCTTAACCATTAATTTTACGCCTAATGATATTGAAACGGTACAGATACTGCATATCTAATATCTCTATGACTTGGGGTTCAGCCATAACGTTAGCCTGTTCTTATCAGTCATCGTCATTGCTACACAGGGTTTCCAACGTGTCACTAGCTTCTTGAATGCCCTGATTTGCTGATTTAACAAGCCATTCTACGCCTTTAACATACTCCTTTCCATTAATGCAGGCAAAACCTATACAACACTGGGCTTCTGCCTGACCATGCTCTGCGGCTTTACGAACCCATTTTTTTGCTTTATCGTGGTCTTTCTTTGATTTACTAATATAAGCGAGACCTAACTGAAACATAGCGTCTGCATCTCCCTGCTTCGCTTTGTTCTTTAGTGTTTCCATACTATCCTTATCTGATTTTATTTCGTTAACGATCATAGCTTCATCAGACATTGTAGATTTGTTTCTTTCTTCAATAGTCATACTTATGACCTCCTTTTATTTATTAATTATAAATTTACAAATAAATCAGTGTATACGTTTATCCCAGCATTGTCATCGTTTCATCACCACCTGCCTGTCCTCAGCTTGGGGTAATACTGCATACCCGATTATATTATTGTTGTTCATTCCATAAAAAATTATATGGATTCTATGCTTCCACTTTGAACCCTTGTGGTAACACTGTTTACCACTTGATACAAAGAATCAACATCTTAGTACTGTTCTATGGTAGCTTAACGCAACCAGTCCAGTCCCTTCAGTCGTGACAGGGGATAGGGAAGGAGGTAAGTCCGTACAACAATTAAAAGAATTAGGCGTAATTGTTAACACTGTCATATGATCAGTGCGGGCATGCCGAACCATTGGCATTCTGTACGATATGGTAAACAAAGCAAAAGATATTAGCTCCAAACTATTGGAACTTGAAATCAGTACAGTTTGAAAACATATCACCTATCCCCTGTCACGACGTAAGAGTAATGAGGAAGGCCTATCTTATATATACCGATTACCTAAGCCTGAACCGGGTAATTGGTTTATAATATTGTTGTTCATTCTATAGCAAGTTATATCGTGCATATGCTTCCATTTCGTGTTCCTGTAGTGCTGATATTTGCCACTGGATATTGCTTCAGTACAATAGCGGCTGGTGGGTACATCAGACGGTGATGTTATATCACGGATTAGAACAACGGGTACTGTCAGAAGCAAGCCGTACAGTGCTTTGAAGGCAATACGAACAATCAACAATCCAGTCAGTTTTATATACAACTAACTTTAGTAATTCTGAAATATGCAGAATCGTTAAAAGAGATACCAGGCACATTGTCTGGTATCTCTATAATCAATTCGACTCACAACTATTAACGTGGATTAATGACCACTTAGATTTGTTCTTCATCATCCATATAGTCATTTGCTGAGAGGTAGCAGTCCCCGTCGGCGTGTCCGTTCTTCATAAACCATTCTGCCTCTTCATTCGTAAGCTCCACGTAGCCTGACATTACTTGTTCTTTAAACTTCTTGTATTCTTCCTCGGTTACAAGAGCGCTTATTCCGATTCTTGCCCATATCTTCCGTTTTTTTTCTTTACTATTCATATGTATTACTCCCTTCATTGTTAATATTCGTTTATAGGTTTATCCCAGCATTGCTATCGCATCATCACCACCTGCCTTTCTTCAGCTTGGGGTAATACCATATATCCGATTACAATATTGTTGTTCACTTTATAAAAAATTATATTGATTCTATGCTTCCACTTTAAGCCCCTGTGGTAAAACGGTTTACCACCTGATGCTATGAAGCAGCATCTTATTACTTCCTTAAACACTTGTTGTAACAAAATCAACAATACCTGAAGCTAACGGTGCTTCAGGTATTGTTACTTTCATATATTCAATTATCAATTACAGATGAAAACCATGCCAGACTGCCCCCAAGATGATCCCTATGATGGCATAGTCAAAATTTGTCATCCAATCTTAATAACAGCAAGGCTATCCGTTTGCTGGCTGGTTTACAGAGTGGATTAAGCAATATCACTGCACCATAAAGCTGCCTGGGAGGCCTCTGAGCATCTGCTATTGACTATTTTCGAGTCGCCTCTGTTTTATTCTCGTAAATAAGTAGGCCTCATCCATTTGGTTCACTTTCCATCCCGATTACCGAATACGGGTTAGGCAGCATTTGCAACCTCCAACGTTTAGGAATTGCAAGTTCATTAATATTGAGCCGTTTCAGGATACGTCTCACCCGGTCTTTTGGGTCTTTAGAATCCAACTTTATTACGTTAAAATAGTCGTTTAGAAACAAATACCATGTTTCCCTGTCTACCTCAGTGCCTACCGAATAATGCAGCATCTCTCCCAGTAAATATTTTTCATATTCGTTCAGCCCAGCAGCTTTTTCTATGGTATTCATTGCATGTTCCTCATTGCAAAAATCACAAGTACCCATCAGTTTCTGGATCTGCCCCTTTACTACAGACATCGCAAGTTCACGGTTCCACAGCCCACGCAAGCTTAAATCCTTGACCCGTCCTTTGTACAGCATGTTATACAGATAATCTGATTTGCACTGTACCTCAAACCTAAGCACATGGTCACTTCTCTCAAGGCCCAGTTCAGCAGTCTTGTCATAAAAGTTCACGGTACATTTGGACTTTCTGATGTACACCGAATCCCGATACCTCTCCCACTTCACTCCTCTTTTTCGTGCCTCATAAATGGGTTGGCTGATCTTTGTCCTTGAGCTTTTGCGCATCATCATCATGGTTTGAGTATGAAGTTCAGTCGGATACTGGAACGCGTAGTCCATCCTGGCAACCTCCCAACCGTCCATCATGGGAAGCGGCGAATCTCTCATATACCTGTTAATATTGGCAATCAGCCAATTGAAAGAGTTTTCAAAAGGCTTGTAATCCATTTCCCCTGAAAGCGCATATTCATCGTCCGGATGAAGCAGGATAGCCGGCCTGCATCTAACAATAAGGCTGGAACCATGATTACCTTCATTCAAACAATCCTTTATTGTCAGTTCCGTGAATCCTTCCATGTAAAAAGCTGTGGTCTTATACCGTTTGCAGGAGACAGTGCTGCGTTTCTTGTCCATGTGCAGAAACTTCTTGGATCCCATATCACGTATAAGTTGGTTGATTCCTTTGTAAAGTTTGTCCCGATCAAACTGCCTTTTGCCAAGTTTCATTTCGAAAGAATCGATAAAACCATTAAACATGTTACTCCTCCTAATTAAAAAATATTTAAATACAACAATAAAGTAATCCAAAGGATGCGAAAGCAACCCATGGGCATATATCATTACCAATATGTGTAGGAGTAAATAACAAACTATCAGCGTAACAGTATTAATCCCCCAGGTATCCATAAAGGCCCTACAGCACAAAAATGAAGATAAAAACCTTCTGGAGGGGAGTAATAATTTATGTGTCTTAGGGTCATTTGAATTGACTGTTCCATACAACGTAAAACAACCAAGTCTATGTATTAAACAGACTTGGTTGTTATAACCCTATAAGTACGCAAGTGTTCCAAATTTGTTTACAGGATTTTTCTCGCAGTCATTAATAACGTGTCTATTGCGGGATGTGCATTATCCATCCATCTATGATCAAAATTTCATTTGACATAATATCGATTCTAATATAGAATAATCCCACTGTCAGGGCTTTTGTGTGAAGGTTTTCCTTTTGGCAATTGCCAAAAGAATCAACCATAAAAATTTGAATCAACCATAAAGCAAATTTCCTCTCACACAAATTAATTTGTTACTTCAAGTCAAATTAATTTTAAGGAGGAAAAATATGATTTATTTAAATTCACCTGAAAACGCCTTCTTTGAAACCGTACCATACGTACGGTTCGATAAATTCGGATTCCGTACGGAGGAACCGCTGCTCAATGAAGGCAACGCAAAAGATGCCCGTATTGTCGGGCAGAAACCGATTAAAGAATGGAGCAAAGAAGCCATTCTCAAGGCGGTTTCAGATTGCTGTGAGATTGGAATGGAATTGCAGTTTGATCCCAAACTGCTACAAAATATTCCACTCACCACTTTGCAAAGAGTCTGCTTACAATATGCGGCATCTTACAAAGTCGGTCGTAATGATCGCGTACGCTTTTACACGATCGATAGAAATGTGCTTCCGTATCTTACGGAAGATTATATCAACAGTTTAGCAAAATAAACCCGTTGATAACCGCCCTGACAGCAGTCTCCCGAATACAATCGGGAGACTTTTTTTACATAAGTCACTTATAATATTCGTGAAGCCTTCCATTTCAGGCAAAAACCCAAAAAAACAGCCGGCTCAAGCAATGAGCCGGCTGTTTTTTTATTGCTCTTTTATCCCTAAATATCCCATATTTCGTTACGTGTCTTATGGCAAACTTTTTTCGTTCGTTGAAAACCTGATATCATGATTAAATATTTCAGACATCCTAAAATGCCTGTTTTTTTACCTTTAGGGATATATATTTTTCCTTGGCTTTTTCCCATTCTTCAACTTTGCGATAAAATGTTGAACGCCCCATCCCGTATTTACGGTATAAGGAAACGGCAGTGATTTCTCCCTGTTTCCATCGACGGTAATCGTCCTCCCATGTATCCGGAAAGTTTTTGACCGGGCGGCCAAATTTTATTCCCCTCTTTCTTGCGGCACTGATCCCTTCCCGCTGGCGTTTGTGAATATCCTCCCGTTCCGCCTCCGCCATGGTCGCAAGGACTTCGATAAGGATGTTGTTGACCATGTTCATCAGTGCTTTCTGCATCTTATTGTCCCCATAGATACTGTAGTCAACCAGTGTTGTCGGAAGGTTAAGGATACGGACGATCACGCCCTTGTCCTTATAGTATTTCAGCTCCTTAAGGATATCCTCCTTGTTCCTTCCGAGCCGTGCCATCTCATGTATATAGATGACATCCCCGGCACGTACCATCTGCCGGAGCGTAACATAGGCCGGGCGGTACATATCCTTGCCGGACATCTTGTCCGCATAAATATCCCGCTCATCCGGGACATACTTCTTCAGACTCTCAATCTGCCGGGCCAGGTTCTGTTCCTTTGTGCTGACCCGTACATAACCGAATATTTTCGTATTAGTGTTTTCCATAAATAAATCCCTTTCATGAATAATATCCCATAATGTGGTGTAGTCATGGCACATGTGCCAAAACTAACGAACCTACATTATGGGATATTTACTGATTCACGTTTTCTGACTCCCTTTAGGTGTACGTTTCAGGACTTGCGTGATTGCCTGAATTGTTCCCCCCGCTTTTTCCGGCAATAATCGTCTAAATCCTCCTTGAGGATACGGTATGTCTTGCCAAAACGCAGGAACGGGATCTCTTTCCTTTCCAGCAGGAGATACGCGTATGTTTTGCTGATGTTCAAGTAATCCATCATTTCCTTTACCGTCATCACGTTGTCGTATTTCCTCTTTTTTTCTCCTTCATAACCGTAATCAGTCATTACATCACCTCCCTATTTGCTTGTGTTATCAAGGACATCCTGTTTATTGACACAGGGCAACACAGTTTTTCTTGCTATTACATTGTTAGACAAAATACAACAAACTATTTATCATGTAAAAGTCAATTTTCCGGAGCTGTTTGTTATTGCCAGCGCCTGACTAAATTTTCCCACGCTAACAATACTGCTGCATTTTTATAATATATACTCAAAATTCATGTTTTTCCGTTTTCAGTTAGAACTAATATACTTACAATTATTGGAAGAACAGATTTGTTGTTTTCCGTCTATGATTGCCCTTTCAGAGTTATGATATAATATGTGTAATATTTTAAAACAAGCATAAATGGGAAGAAGGTTGTTTTTCATGCATAAAGCTGATAATTTTACATGGCCTGAATTGTACAGCCTGATTTTTTTTCAAGAACATGAAATTCTTAATATCTTACGATCATATGTAACTAATTGTAATGACGACAGCAAACCGTTCCTAATCCGTATAATAAACTCGGATATTATTGGCGAAGAATATCATGCTTTTAATAAAATTTCATTAGAAAACCTATTAAATTATTATTACTGCAAAATGATTATTAGGTTAGGATGCGAATATTACTATCCGATTCCTGAACTGGAAGAAAAATACCGTCTTTTAGAAACAGAAACTCCTCTTTGCCCCGATACCGGCTTCTACGATGAGGATGTGATTGATATTTTCAAGGAAGAAACGGAAACACGCTACCCAAATGAAGTCAATCACTTTTTTAAAACAACTGCGTCTTTCGCCCGCACTATGCAGTTAAATCAACTGTTTTGTCTCAGCGATTGTATGATGATGCTGCGTTTTTTTGCAAAAGATGTGGCCTTCGAACTATCCAACAAATACCCTGAAGGAGATAAAACAAAGCTCTCCAATCCCTTAAAAATCAGCTTAAATGACTATACAAAAACAATTCATTCCCTCAATTCTCTAAAAAAGTTTATTAAGGATAAACTTCGTTCCCTTTCCTGCTGCACAAATCTTTCTGCAACAGAAATCAACAAATTTGTGAATAATGTTTGTATAATTAACGGTAAACTACCATTCACCAAGCTGTACCTTGCACAGAGAAGTGTATATAAGATTCATGGCGGTGACCCGTTTACGGTCATTCCCGATTATTCCATAATCCTTAACCTTTTGGAAATAAAGCTTGAATCAATACTTACCTCTGACATAAAAGAACTACCCGACTTAAATGAAACCCTTTATTCCCCCGTTTTGGACAAGTATTTATCACATATCGAAGATTATACCAACACGGGAGACGACAGTACTGGCGATGATGATTATATCGGTGAAAAAGATTTGCCTGATGGTATCGAAACAGCATTCAATAAATACTTGACTTTTTCTACCGAATGTGCGAACTCCAACAAACGATTCGAGATATGCAGTTTGTGTAAAGACTTTAATTTATGTGTAAAGTGGCTACCCAAAGAAAAGCTGTCCATAGTTCCGACGTATTACTCTGATGCTTGTTATTGCAATTCCGTGCAAGCTTCTAACCTAAAACAATTAAGGACGTTTTTTGATTTGGGAACATGGGAGGAAAACTCTGAGTTCGCAAAATTTCTGATAGCAAACACGATTGATCATTATCAAGACGGGGGGATTGATTATTTTACAGAAGAGAAACAAGTAACCGAAAATAAATTCACCTATGGGTATTTTATAGACGCTTTCAATAAAAATTTTAAAGCTCATTTTTTCATGAGGAAAAATCTTAAAATAATCATCTCTACTTATTTTAAAAATATCGAAGAGATCGCAGAAAAAGATTTGATAGGCAAGTTTAAGGAAGCAAAAGACGATTTTTTTATCCTTAATCCTGAGATTGTTAAAAAGTTGACGTCCTTTCCTCAAAAGTGGCTGGATAGTTATGCCGAGTTTCCCAAAACTTATCAACCTGATGCTACCGGCGAGTCCCATTCAGACATCATCAATGTCTTTGAATACATTTATGGTACGGATTTCGTAAATCCGTTTGATAATCAAGGAAAGAACACGTATTATCCCGGCATTCTAATTTTCAGGCTGATGCTGCTTTATCTGCTGCATTTAACGGTTACCGATGACGGAACTACACTAAAAATAATGTCTTGTTTAGGTTTTAAATATTTACTGTAAGAAAGCACTTCCCAAATCAGGAAGTGCTTTCGTTTTCAGTCACCTGGATCAGGATTCTTAATGATTTCTTCATAAGCAGAGGATAACACTCTTGCCGCCGCCTGTTTATTATCTTCCAACCCATGCAGATAGATGCTGGTTGTCGAGAGCTTCGTATGCCCCAGCATATCTTTTACCGATAATATGTCTACCCCTGCAGCCAGCGCATAACTTGCAGCCGTATGGCGCAGCGCATGTACGGAAATGTGCGGCAGCCCGTTCATACGGGTGAAATGCCGCAGCCAGTGGTACAGGGAACTGGGATTCGAACGCTCCGCTTCCGTTCCCCCGTTCCTCCCTTCCGTCGCAAGAAACAGATACTGCCCCGGATTGCTCAGTTTATGTTTTTTCAGCCATTTTTCCTGCCGTTCCTTATGAAGCTTGAACAGCTGTGCCGCAAGGTCATCAAAGAAGACTGCCCTGTTGGACAGGGCCGTTTTCGGTTCTTTCGTCCCCCTCTGGTTCCCTTTGACAGTATAAGCTGACTTATTGATAGTCAGCCGTTTATTCTCCATGTCCACATCCTCCCATGTCAGCGCATACAGTTCGCCCCGGCGCAATCCGCTGATCAAAAGCAGGTACACCATAAGCTTGTATTTCACATTGGTCGCCGTGTCCTTCTTGCTGAACAGCGCCGCCAGAAATTCCGACAGCTCAGTTTTCTGCAGAATCTGTCTGGGTTTGTAGTTAGGCTTTGGGCGTTCTTCCGGTTCAATGCGGTTGCAGGGATTTTCTGTTAAATAATGCCACGCCACCGCCCGGTTCAGCATCGCGCGCAGTATGCGGTAGAACTTGAAGATGCTGGCTGGTGCCAGCTTCCCTTTCCAGCCATCATGTCGTTCCCCATCAATCCGCAGTTCCTCGATGAAACCCTGTACCTGCGTTTCATTGATACGCTTCAGCTGCATATTCCCGAAGTACGGGATGATCCTGTCCTCGATGGCCAAAACGTAGGTGTCATAGGTTGTAGGGCTTAACAGGGGGCCGTGACGCTCCTTCCAGATTTTATAGAACGCGGCAAACTTCATTCTGGATTGGTTACCCGCCGGTTTCTTTTTCACGGACAGGTAGAATTCATTCAGTTGACGTTTTGCGTCGTACTCTGACTTTGCGGTTATGGTTTTTGTATGGCGGATCGGATGGCCCCTCGCATCCGATCCGTTGGATACATAAAGTCTGTATTTCTCAGGGCCGATTTTAACATATGTTCCCGGCATCTTATTCCCTCCTTCATGAATAAACGGGGGCATCCACCCCCGTTTAACTGACCTGTTTGTTTTCGTTATGCATGTTCAGGGATCCCGAACCATTTGCGTTTCTTCTCCAGGCAGTGTTGCCGGGAGAAGTAGTATCTGCGCCCAATCTTCTTGGCTGTCAACTTTTTTTCGTGTACCAGTTGCAGAATCTTTTTGTATGACAACCGGTTCTCAAAAATCTCGGCCACTTCCATTACAGTAATCATTTCGTTTTCTAAACTTAACATTATTTTCTCCTCCATTTCAATATTTTTGGCACAACGCAGGAAGGATTGTGGCAACCATGCTGGTTTTCGCAATCCTCCTGTGCCAAACAAGTGCCAATTATTACCTTTTTTGTGCCATAGACTGTCCTTATTTCTTCAGTTTTAATCCACGCCAAACACGAGGTTGCGAGCCGAAGCCCTCAAATTCGTCCTCTTCCCGAGTGCGTATTCTGCCGTACTGGAATCCGCGCATTAAAAGGCTTTCCCGCAGATTCTTATAAGTCAATTTCTCGCCAGTGATCTTCTTCCAACGCTTGAAGACTTCAGCCAACTCACTCGCAAACGTACAGTCCCCTGCAATCGGACCCTGAACACAAGCCGGGTCGGCGCAGTCTTCCAGAAAAGCTCGTGTAGCATCACCGTTCAGAACCAGCTCCTTGAGCCTTGAATCCTTTTTGCATGCTGTAAATCGAAAATTATTCTTCTGCAGCCGGGCATATCCCCGTATCGCTTGCGTGATAATAAAATCCCTTTCAGCATATAATTTTTCACCAAGCTCGGGATCCTTTTCATGTTTTGGCGCGTAGACCTGCACGAATTCCAAACGCCGTTCCAGCGCCCGGTCAAGGACACCTGGTGCGAAAGTAACAAATTTGTTGGCTGTGACCAACATTTTCGCGTTCAGCTTTCCTTGAACCATATCCCTATGCTTCCGGTTCACCGTTACACCGTCGCCGCCCGTGATACGCTTCCAAAAGTTGCTCGTCTCTAGCGAAATCGGCTTGTTCGTCTCGTGGAACACCACCAACATAGAGCCAATGCAAGCCGACAACCCGAAACTGCCCGTGGTTGTCTTTATGTCGGCGTCATTGACGGCGCCTTCAGGGAACACCATTTTCTTTACGACGCGAATCAAAGTGGATTTACCGTCATCGCCGAGTCCGTACCAGAATAAAATCACTTTGGCGGATTGGTTTGGCACTAACAAATATCCCAGCGTCTCCCAAAACCGAAGCCAAGCTGCCTTGTCTTCCTCTTCATCCGCGCCAAGAAAATCGCGAAGAAATCGACGTGTATAAAACCCTTCCGCTTCCAGGTCAAACTTGGCGTCCAATTGGTAACGGAAGGCGGCACCACACTCCGCATAGGACATTGTTTTTATTTTTCCATCGGAAACTACAGAAACTTTATCTTGGAGCGGAAACATGTTATTTCCGCTTGTAAGAAGTTTTTCTTTTCGCCTCATCACATAATTACAGCGCAGATTATGTATTAAATCGGAACAGAATGATTGCGAAAGGGCCTCTGTGATCCGGTTTATTTCATCGGCAGAAGCATTTTCTCCGTATACGGTTTTACCGATGACTTCCACCAACCATTCGCGCAACGCTGAAGCATTTAAAAGCGGCACATAATATTCTTTTCCCGGACTTTTGAGTAAGACCCCGGCAGAAGAAACGATAGCTGCGCAAACCGCTTTTTCAGACAAAGCTTCGAAACTCTGCATTTTAGTATCCGTCGAATTCCTAAACAGGAATTTTGCTGCCGCCTCGCTTGCTTTTGGCGGTGAAGAACTGGCCTGTGCTTTACGTCTCGCAATCTCCAAAATCCTCTTGACGGCTTTATCAGCTTTTTTTCGTTTCGGATGCCAAGACGGTGAACACTGCTTTGCGAATTGTTTCCAGTCAAAATTAGAGCCTTGTATCATTTTAATTTGCTCCCCCCAGGCGCAACATTGCCACATCCTGCAGTTCGCTCAGAACCTTTCCTACGCCACACCGGTAACCGAGCCACGAGATGCGGATTACGCTGGAAAGAGCTTCCGAATTTTCCTCGTCCAAAACCAAGGAAAATACCATATCCGGCTTGTTTTCGGTAGAAGCAGCTAAAGCGAAAACAATAGAACCGCCCTCTGTATAGAATAGACACAGCTCGGCTGGATTTCCCGGTGCAGCTTCCGGCCCCATGAAATAGCAGGCGCCGACATCGCCGAGAACAGGCTCTCCGTTCTCGTCAGAAAATTCGATGCAGATATTCGTAGCAAAGGGTTCTGTCGTTGCCAGCAAAATCTTGACGTTTGCGACACTTTTAAATTTGCCACGCCCGGCAACAACGAAAGTTTCCATGTTCGGTCTTTTCCGAAATACCACTACGTCCTCTTCGCTTGTGCGGAACGTAAAGTGCAAGCCACAATCAGTTCCCGATACATTAAGTTGCGTATCCATTAAAACCTTTACCGGATCCGTAAACGACTGCATTTTTAAACAGCTTTGCATTTGAATTGCCTCCTTTATTATTTTCTTTGGCTGGCCCGCCTTTGTATATAGGGTATCAAGAAATTTTCATATATCCGTACCCTTCGGTTTTCCGTGATTTTTATATTTTTCTATGATTTTTGCCGGGTAATCAAACGATAGAATTCGATGGTACAATATTTTTTTATTTTTGGAAGAAACAGGCTTTCATACCAAACAGAAAAGCGTCCGATACGGATTGTATCGGACGCTAAATAAGTTTTTTTGGGGTTTGTAAATCTGTTCATTTTTTTTAACATAGGCACCAGAATTTCGTGCAGATTTTAAAAACACTTTAAAATTTCTATCAGCTTTTCAAAGAAATTTAAGACAATCATAGCTGCTAATTTCTAATCCAAACAATGAGTGGCCATAAAGCAATTGGAATCAAGCTAACGAGATATGTCAGTATACATATCGCAATAACACCTGCACAGATAATCCCTTCCGACATTTCCCTTTTTGTATAGGTAAACAGTTTACCTATGGCCACAGCCATGACGATCAAAAGAAACACATCCATCTTTATCCGCCTCCGGTAAAAGTAAAGGCAGGCCTTTATCCCAGCCTGCCTTCCTTATTTCATCTTCCGCCCTTTAATATAACTTCAATGATTTTCAGAATGATACGCACTACTTCCTTATCCATGACTCATCACACTCCCTACGCCGCCCGGTGTTCCTTCTTCTGGCATTCCATGCACAGCGGGCGCTTATACCGGGCCAGTGAATACTGCAACACCTTCGGGGTAATCTCCTTCCCGCAGGCCACGCAGACCGCACCGGCCTCTTTGTTGCCAGAATTCGTACTTGCAGGCTGGGCAGGAGTATAATGATTTGCCGGTTTCTGATAGGACTGGTTCTGCGGCGTCCCATAACTTCTCTCATCCACGGCGGCATCGGCTTCGGGGTCGTCCCCGGTCGCAATGCACAGGCTCAGCATAAACGCATATTTAATGGCAGCCGTCTGGGCCTTCATCACCGCCTTGTCTGCCGCGTCCTGCCCGGATCCCATACCAAACAAGTCTACGGATTCCCCGGTTTCCGAATCAATCAACTGGATATGGACGCTGACCGTCGCGAGATGCTCGATATTCCCTTTCTGGTTAACAACATCAATATTGGATTCCAATGTCGGCATCACGATACAGGCAATACCGTACCTTGCCAGAGACTGGTTCACAGCCGACAGCACATCTTCCGCTGTGGCATACTTATAATTATGATATGAGTTCGTACCGTTCTTTGGCACAAAACTGCATTCCTGCATCACCTTCACAAGTTTTCCGGCGATATTCATGTTCCCGTAATTGTTTGTTTCCATGATTTCCCTCCTTGATTAAAATATCCGGCCGGCCAGGTATTCCTGCCAGCCGGATTCGTTTTGCATTACTGCATCCAGTTTGGCTTCCTCTTCCTTCCCCTCATCAATCAGGAGGAGAAGGATTACAATGCCCCACTTTTTGTTTTTGATTGCCCATAAAAGCAATATCCGTCGCATCCATTTATTGAACATGCTTTTCTGCCGCTTCGGGATCTTTTCATCCCATGGCCACGGCGGATTCGGATCCATTATGATTCCCTTTTTCATGCCGCCACCTCCCGGTTCCGTTTCACCAGTCTCCCATACGGACAGCTTCCTGCCACATCACAGTACTCGGCGCACTTGCGGTCATGCCATCGTTCCCTTGCGTTGCACAGCTCAGGCAGGAACTTTTTGTCCATGGCGTCCTTCAGTTTTTTCGCCTTGGTGCTCATGTACAGTTTGATCCAGCGGTCGGAGATACGGTTGATTGGGATCAGGTAAATTGGTTTCCGGATATTCCGTTCTACCGCGATACGCAAGCTGTAGTCCCTGCACATGGCCTGGATCACCATGTTATTGACCTTGAACCCGCACTGTTCCAGTAAAATACGGTAGTAATTCAACTGTATGGCCCATTCCAGTACGTGTTTCACCCCGTCATCTCTCCATTCCTTTTTTGTCTTGGGCTGTCCCTTCTTCAACCCGGTCTTATAGACTTCCCCGGTCGGCACATCCACCTTGTAATAACCGAGAGCCTTCATGAGCTTGAAGGATGAAGTGATTTTGTAATCGCCCAACGTCTTGTCATTGATATCCACGATCTCCCCGTACAGGTCAAACTTCCCGCTGGTAATGTTGTCCGCCAGCCGTTCCTCCGACAGCATGTTCCCGTCCGTATGGTTCTCGTTGATGGTATGCACGGCGGAACCATGGATGGCATAAAGCTGCTGCATGGGGTCTATGGCGTAATCGGTCGTCTTCTTCAGGAACGTCTCCCGCGTGCCGCTGATCAGTTCCGTAACAGACGGTTTGTCCAGCTTCCTGTCCAAAGACGATGCCACGGAGCGGAGCGTAGGCAGGAACATGCACCGCTGTCCTGCGGCACAGTGTTCCAGGCACTGGCTGATCCCGATATTCTCTTTTGACTTGGGGCATACAAACTGTGTCGCAGGCATCTATGCCACGCTCCTTTCCGTATGATATGAGTAGTCCGGCTCAAACCTGTGCATGGTAAAGAAATCGTCTTCCCCACGGAGAACGCTGTTGTTGATCTTTTCCTCAATATCCGCAATAGAATCGTACTTGCCAAAGCCGGTATCAGGATACTCGCTACGGAGCCAGTCCAGCGCTTCTTCAAAAGAATGGAAGCTCTCCTTGAAATAATCCCCGTTGTGGCAGCAGTCCACCATGAACCTTTCCGGCAGGAACTTTCCTTCCGTGTCCGAGTTGATGAAGATGCCGCAGCCACATTCCTCGGCCAGGTAAACCATCCGGATCACGTTCCCGTACTTTTCCTGCAACACCTTGCGGAACACTTCCATGTGCGGTTCCCATGCCGTCTCCGTATCCAGCCGGAAGCTGTAGGTGTCTTCCTTCACGGATAACTTGGTATCGCAGGAAGTAAAGAAATCCCGTTTGTCAATGACTGCCGAAATCTCACGGTTGCCGTAGCCATGCAGCACCATAAGGTTATAGAAATGGGAGTCCCTTGTGGTAAAAGCTGCCGACATCTTTCGCAGGAACACAGATAACCTGCTTTTGTCCTTGCTGTAGAAAACGATACTGTTACTGCAATAATTAGCCATTTTGATAGCCTCCTGTTTTATAATGATTTGAAATAAAATATCGGCTGCCCGGAGCAATGATTCCGGACAGCCTTGTTTTTTCAGATTGCCTGCGGCAATAAGATCATATTGGATTTTGCTTTTCCGGAGGATACGCTTTCCTCCAACAGCATGCCGCCCAACCGTTCCAGATCGGTCGCCCGGTTGTAGTCCTCCACATCCTGGCTGCTGCGTGTCACCGCATTGACCAGTCCGAACGCCGAGAAGTCATTACCCATGATGAAGTGACGGAGGATGGAAGCGCGTTCCATCTTGTTCAATACATATTTATCCCCCAGTACTTCCACCGTCCTCACGGGGTCTTCCCCGGTCTGTACGTTCATGGATACACGCATCTTGTCCACCGTCAGGTTGAACCTCGCCTCATCCACCGCAGCGGAAACAATGTCCTGCACCTTCAGGAAATAGGCCTTGTCGTCTGCCGCCAGCGTTTCGTCCGAGTACAGTTCATAGGCGTTGTCGGTATCTTCCACCTGCCGCCCCGCATGGTATTTCTTATGGGCCAAGTCCTTACAGATGAGGCCGTTCCTGCATACCAGGCGGTACACCAAGGGTTCCACCTTCAACGCCCCCAAGCCGATCTCGCTATTGGAAATGACAAACCCGGCCTGCACCACATCCCCCGGCGTGATTTCCGTCTTCATGGTCTTATTGATGATCTTCATGTAGAGATGCGTTTCGGTGATGTCACAGCTTTCAATGGAGCAGCCCTTCATCTGCGCAATGACAGGCAGAACGTGGTCAACCAGTTCCAGGTTGTCCAGCCTGCGGTAGCGGTCAGACAGGAACGCGCGCAGTTTCCCGTTCATGGTACGGAGCATCCGTTTTTCCGGGGCTGCGTCCAGCCATCCGTTGATGTTCTGGTCTAAAAGTTCCGGGTAATCCGTCCGCATCCTCATGTAGTATTTGAAGGGGATGCCCAGCCTGTCTGCGATCTGCCGGTGCGCCACATCCGAGATCTCATAATACGGTCTTTCATTTCCTGCCGATACATACAGCAGGCTCTTGTTTTCCGTACTGCTGACCATGAGGCTGCGGGTATCCGCAATGATGTCCTTCCGGTTTTCACGTTGTTCCTCCAGTTCTTTATACAGTTCCTGAATATTTTTGATGCCCTGTTTCATTTTGTTTTCATCCTTTCCTTTTTAAAGTGATAATACGGTTTGCCGGTATCCAGTGGTTCGTCGCTTCGTACCTTGAGTTTCAGCACCTCATCCCTGACGCTTTCTTCGCTGTAGTCCGCAAAGTCAAGCAGAAGGCGGAGTGCTGTGGTCATGTCATCCTGTGTCCGGAAGACATAATCGTTGGTAAAATTTTGTAACGTGTCCGTTACGGTGAGTTGGATCATACAAATCCCCTCCTGTAAAATAAATTTGATATATTGGTTTTATATGTAAATAACCGCCATTTTCCTAATGGCGGTTAGGATTTTAGGCAACAGAAAAGCCCCGGTACTTTTCGGTACCGGGGCTATTTGTCATCGCTCACATAAATAATATTTACTTGTAATTTTCAATTTTGCGGTTGTTGTTTTATTGGCTCTTTTTGTATTCGTAAACACTTCCTGGTTTTATATATTCAAAACCTGACTCCGTTATATTTAAACGAATGCCACTATTTGTTTTTTCAATCGTGCCACGGAACTTAAATTTATCACTATTATTGATGATTCCTTTATTAATGGAAAGTTTGTTGCCATCAATATTGGCATAGCCTTTTGCATCAGCAATACGGTAGAAGAAAATTTCTACTTCATAGCCGCCAGTCTGCGGATTGGCTTCTTTGATAGTTATTGAGTTCGGTGTTGTCGTGTTTGAAGAACCGGGTTTAAGTCCGTTCCATTTACCAAGAAATGTTTTATTAATTTCAGCGGCATTTGTAGCAGTCTTGTTGCTATTATCAGCAGTTTTTTTCTCGTCAGAATTATTTCCACAAAATGCGTTAAACGCAAATAATACAATACCGATAATAACAACCCATTTAAAAAGCTTGCTTAAGAAGCTCTTGTTACCGGATTCATTATTCGAAGATACCGATGAAACCTGCGAGTGCCCAGAAGGCGGCGGTGCCTGGGGTGGCAAATTTGCAGTCGGTTTACCACTCTCTTGGGTATTAGGTTCATCAACATACGGCGTACCGCACTTCGAGCAGAACTTTGACGTATCTTTCAATACATTACCGCATTTTTTACAAACTCTGCTCACAATCAACACTCCTATCTATAAAATCTATAAGTAGTTTTATTCCCAAACTAACTGTGTGCCACAGTTATCACAGAAAGCATCTTTATAATTTATCAGTTGTCCACATGTTGGGCATACATATTGCTGCGCTGATGCTGTGTCTTGAGGAGCTGTAGAAGTTTCTGATTGTTTCTCGGTCTCATCCCCCCAGCTTAATTTCGTACCACAGTTATCACAAGAAGCATCTTTGTAACTAATCGATTGCCCGCATATTGGACAAACATATTGGGACGTTGATGATGTTTCGTTTCCTGATTCTAATTCTGTAGATTTTTGTTTTTCCGGATAGCCAAAAATATATTGATTGATTTTGTCTATAACCGACTTATAAGGCTCTGTCCTTACCGCTTTCATTATTGATAAATGCTGCGGCTCAGCATAAACCTGAATTTCGCCTTTTTCCATTACGATAACGCGTAAATATTGAATTTGATTTAATGGAACAGGCCGTTTGTTTTCCGAGTCAATTAAAAACTCATTTGTTATAATCATCCCATCTTTAGCATTACCAAAGACCGTATTGTCATAAAGAATTAGTATATCACTATCTTGAATTCCTAAAGACTTTGCATATGAATTAATTACATTTTTTGCTTTCTTTTGGGGAATGGTGTCTAATATATAAAGTCTTTCTCCTAAAGACTCCATAGCCTCCAAATTTTCTTGTGATAAACTGTTTCTTATTATTGTGACACCTTGATCAACTTCTGCAGGAGTCAAATGATTTGAAAATACAGAAAGCAAAGTATTAAACCCAAAAACTGCCTCATTTAATTTATCAAAAACTTTAATATGTTCTTTTTTGTTGGTAAAAACTATGCGAACATTCGAAGGCTCTGTATAAAGCTCAATATATGAGCCATCTCGATTTATGCGTAAATATTTAATTTTATTTAACGGTATCAGTTTATCAGGTTTTAGACTAGAAATCAGATAATCATCTGTTAACAGGAAACCAACCTTTTCATTATAGGGATTCCTGTATAAAAATCTGACTTGACTCGACTCGAGATTGGTTTTTGAAGCATATGCCTTAATAGCATTCATGGCATCTTGTTTTTTTACATACTCCAAAATTTGCACTTCTTTTGCAGCTTCTCTCCAATAACTTTCATCAAAGGAATTCTTCATTTTTACAAACTTAGGATAAAAATCTTTATCGTTGGCATTTTGGATTCTCTTATTAAAAATATCCTTTCTTTTATTCAAAATTTCTTGATAACTAGCAGGAAAAGCAAAATCTGTCATTGATTTTTTCTTGTCAGCAGATTCGGTTTCCTCCAAATATTCTGATATTATTCTTTTGCTATCTTTTTCTCCTAAAGAAGCCGCTCTTTGGAACCAGTACTTTGCTTTAGCATAATCTTTTTTCAAACCAATTCTGGGATCACCCTTAATAAACAATACTCCAATATCGTGTAACCATCCACTATCGTGTTTTATAACGCCTTCTTTTTTACACTCAATAACATGTTCAACAGCCTCACAGAACGGTTGCAAATTTTCAATTACATTAACGAGCCATAAGAGATTATCACCAAAAAGAGAAATGCTCCAATTCTCATTGTTTATGACTAAATCATCACCTAACGTACCTTTATCAAACTTGATTTTTAAATTATGATAGCGAGCACTCTTATCTTGCTGCACAATTCCATCAGATGTTAACGCAATATAGTTTTCAATTTCAAATTTTCCTTTTTTTCCATTGTGGTAGTAAAGATAAATGTCGCTGGCATCTTTATACCAAATAGTATCACGAATCTCATCCTCAATTACTGGAGTTATATCCGCTCCTATATATATATGGCCATTCCAGTTATGACCAAATCCATCTGAAAGATACTCATCGTTTACTATCTTGCATAATCTTAAAATGAAAGCAATAAAAACACTGGAACTTCCTATGTTAATATTCAATTTTAAAGGAGTTTCCTGACAAGTTTTTTTAATTTTGGATTCCATGTCAGAGAAAAACGCTTCCCTTTTTTTTCTATAGTCCTGTACCTCTTCTAATCCGGCTGGCAAATCAACTGGCACAGCATACCTTGTCTTTAAACCATGAACAACTTCAAGGCTATTGATTTCAGTAAGGCCTTCTTTGCTGTTCAAAACTCTCGACAGCAACTTATAATATTTATCCCCTTTATACTTTTTAGCAAACTTGCCAATTTCATTAATAGCATTGAAAAATGGTTCTTCGCTAGCTCTTACAAATTCAGCAGAAAGAATACTGTGGAAGGTAAATCCATTATAATGCAAGACCGCACTGAATATTTCTTCAAGGTCAATTCCTAAATCTTTACCCATAGCCATTATTTTCTTTTCCTCTTTAGGAAATCTATGGATATAATCTATGTAGAGTTCTTCATCAAATGGAAATGCTTGAAATGCGTCTGCAAACGGATCTCTTAAGTCCACATCCTTCCCAAAAGAACCATCCTTTATATGTTTAAAAATAGTTGATTCCTTATTCTTATCAACATGAACCTTGCCGGTAATAATCTTGGCTATTTCTGGCAAGAGCAGTTCAAAACTGTTCCGGATTCCCTGCAGTAATGAACCCAATGAACTATTATACAAATCAGAACGAGCGCTGTTGGAAGCTATAGATGTAAAAATATTGCCAACCGTGTTAAATGCGCTATGAGCAACTCCTGTCCCAAGGTTTATCGCTCCAGCCATTGCCATTCCCTTGATAGCGCCCTGAATGCCAAAACCACCGCCCACTACGCGAAACCGATTCTCTTTACGAATCTCTCGGGCCAATTCTTCGTTCTTTTGTTCTTTGTTAATATTATTAAGATTGGATTCCATATCCAAATATGCAGAGACAAACGGCTCTCTTATTTTTTTCCATGTCCAATCATTAATTTGTGACGGTGAATAATCATAGATTCCATTTTCGAGTGCAATGTTTTTACATGATAAAAATCCATTTTCCAGCAATGAATAAAATGTGCCATATGCCTTTTCAGAAGCTGTTGATGCATCATCCCATTTTTCGTAATATGAAGAAAACGTATTTACTGCCTTCTTAGCTTCCTGATTCAATACTTTCATAATCTGAATATATACGGTATATTCTTTATTAAACCGAACAATCTTGTTCCCGATTTGATAACTATGTTTATCTTGATACGACGTAGCAGACGTCTTCTTTTCATACGAAGAAGCGCTTGCGGTTTCGTCCAAAGCAGATTTCTCCTTTTTCTTGCTCGATACAGATACATCTATCTTATTCCCACACTTATAACAAAATAAAGCATCATCCGGCAACTGGGTGCCACATTTCATACAGAACATTTTTCTGCCTCCTATCAAATTTAATTTAAATCGCTAACAAACATATTATACGGGTTTATTATCAGAATAATGGTGTCCTATCAGGACACAAATCTTGACCACAGACATAATCACTTCAGCAAATCGCGGTAATCGATCTCCAATGCTTGCCCGATTCGCATTAATGACTGTAAAGGAAAATCAGATTGCCCGTGTTCTATCGCAGAAATTTTTGCAACCGACATATTAGAGAGATTGGCGACATCTTTCTGTGTCATATTCAATTCACGCCTTCGTACCAATACGTTGAGGCCTACCCGAACATGTTCCTTGCTTATCATGAGAACCTCATCCATCTTTCACCGTAAACAAGCAAAAAATACACTCCGCTCAGCGCCTGAGTGTATTTTTCTTTAACCATCTTCTTCAATTTCCAGTATCATCTGTTTCCATGCCTTCTTCTCCTGTTTTGTAAATACAAAGAACGCAGAAACATCAATACCTAAACCTTCCGCAATATCAATCAGCGTAATGACAGACAATCCCTGGGTGTATTCACCACGCTCAATACGCCCCAGAGTACTTTTTCCGATATGACATTTTGATGCCAGCGCTTCCTGTGTAAGGCCTTTCAACGTGCGATAAAAGGCCACCTTGGCACCAATGCGCTTGCAGATCATGGATTTTTTAACCTTTTCATTCACGCGAATCACATCCTTACAATAATTATGGCACTAACCCGGAATTTTCGTAGTGCTAATTTAGGCTTTTAATTACCCTTATAAGGCGTATTATTACCCTTCTATTTTCCTTTTCCCTGAATGCAAACCCATAAGAGCAATAAAACGGCCCACAGGCGTTGTAACCCGTTGGTTAGTATCACATCTCCCCATGCTCCTTGAAACTGTAATACTGCCCGTCACCAATGACAATGTGATCCAATAACGGTATCCCAACGACATTCCCTGCTTCCGCCAGCGCAGTTGTCAGAGTCCTATCTTCCGTGCTGGGATACGGGTCGCCGGACGGATGGTTATGCGCTACCATGATACAGGCCGCATGGTTCACGATGGCGGGGGCATAGACCTCACGGGGATGCACTACGGCGCTGGTCAGGGAGCCTTCCGCAACCTGCTGTACGTGAATCACCCTGTTTTTCGTATTCAGCAACACCACTACAAATTTTTCATGGGTCTCATTCCGCATCCTTCCCATAAGGAACCGGGCTGCGTCCCCGGGGGAAGTAATATGTTCGTTTTCCAGTGTCCCGGCCTGCACTATCCTTTTCCCCAGTTCCACTGCCGCCAGTACTGCGGAAGCCTGCTCATCTGTCACTTCGTACTTTTCCATGATCTCCCCGACCCTGTGGCATCGTGCCAGTTGCCGGTACACCCCCTCCTCCGCCGTCATGCTTTCCGCAACTGTTTTTGGGGAACAGTTGCGTTTCCCCCTTCGCAATACCAGTTCCAACAACTCTGAATTTGTCAATACCTCCGGGCCTAACCGGGCCATACGCCTTTTTGTGTTTTCCGTAATCATAAATAAATCATCCCTTTCCTGAGCATTGTTTTTACATAGCAAAACCTGCCGCATGACAAAGCGGCAGGTTTTCTTGTTTCCGTACTCAGGATAATAATATCTATTTCAAGCAGCGCAATATACGGACAGCGAACGCCGATGTCGACTGCGTCCGGCGTCATCAAGGAAATGACGGGCGGGTATTAACCTGAAAACCCGGTATAGAAGAAAATCACGGATTGATCTGTCAGTTTATTAATACGCCTGTTAAATCCTCTATGACACACTTCAAAATACCCATTTGACACCCCGGAGAATTAGTGTTAAAATAATCAAAATTTAATTTAAACCTGCACTCCAAGGAGTCATCGAGACATGGCAACGTGTCTTGATGGCTCTTTTTTTCTTTTTTTCAGGTATTTTCCAAAATCGCAGGGTCGGTAATCATAAAAATATATTATTCATATGCCATGCCAAATAGATAAAGAAAGGAGGAGTGCCATATGACTGCTGACAAGACTGACACACAAACAGGATTACCAAAAGAAGCCGTAACTGTTGAGGATGTTGCCGCGCTAGCCTTCAAAATAGCGCAGGAGGTATGGAGCGAGGAAGAGATCCGGCAGAAGTTCGGACTCAGGGAAGGCCCGCCCGGGGCATCAGAAACAGACACACCGACAAGCCGGAAACGACAGAAGAAGCCTGCCTAAAAGCGGCTCACAGCGGATCAAATCACTTAACAAAGGATTTAATCCGCTTTCTTATTTCCCAAGAAAGGAGAAAAAATGAACTCTGACAACAAGGAAAAGGTTGCCGTATACTGCCGCGTGTCGTCAGAAGACCAGGCGGAGCGCGGCACCATTGACGTACAGAAGGACTTTGCCGCCAGCTTTATACAGCTATACCAGTACGAACTCGTCGATTATTACTGCGATGACGGCGTTTCCGGCACCATCCCCATGAAAGAGCGCCCCGAAGGCTCCCGTCTTCTAAAAGACGCTATGGGCAAGCTCTTTGATACCGTCCTTTTCTACAAGCTTGACCGGATAGGGCGTAAGACCACCATTATCCTTGAAGCCATCCAATCCCTTACCTCGCATGGCATCAATGTCCGTTCTATGACTGAACCCCTCGACACCAACACACCCACGGGAAAGTTCCTGATCACGACGTTAAGCGGTATTGCCGAGCTAGACCGGGATTCCACCCTCATGCGCATGCACAGTGGGGCGCTGGTTGCCGCAAAAAAGGGAAAATGGCTGGGCGGCATCGTGCCTTTCGGCTATCTGACCGATAAGGATGGGTATCTTGCCGTCAATCGTGAGAAGATTCCCGGACTTGAGTACTCCGAAGAGGATATCGTCAAGATCATCTTCAATCTCTGTGGCAACAAAAACATGAACTGCAGGGAGGTTGCCAATTACATCAACGCCCTCGGTGTACCCACCCGTTATATCCCTACAGCAAACCTTGTGCGCCGGAAGCATCCCGGAAAGCGTTTGCAGAACAACGCACCCTTGTGGGGGCCGAGCCGTATCCTGCGGATGATTCACAGTCCCCTGTACAAGGGATTCCGCACCTTCGGTCTCCGCGCAACAGTCAAGGACTATGATCCCATTGAGCAGCGGGTGCCGGCAATCGTGGATGAAGAAACATGGAACAGGGCCAATCAGGCCACATCCGCGCGAACCCTCACCTACACAAAACGGCGAAGGGCCAACCATCTGCTGCAGGGATATCTCGTCTGCGGGCAATGCGGTCACAGCTACTGTGGATGTGTCAGCAAAACGCAAGACAAAAGGACTCAGTCATACCGCTGCAACGGAAGAACCGCCTATAATCCCGCCTGGCGTTGTTCCGCTTCCGCAAGCATCCCTGCGGACTGGATTGAACAGATTGTGCTGGACTACTGCGCCACCATCCTTCGGGAAGGAACTTTTCTCGATACCACGGATACGGACACGAAAAAACAGGAAAGCTATATTTCATTGGAAACTGACACCATCCGCAAGGCACTGGCTAATCTCGAGCGTGAAAGGGATGCCATCCTGTCCCTGTATCGTAAGAAGCTCATTACCATTGACGACCTGACCCGTCAGTTGGAAAAAATAAAACAGGAGCAGGATACCCTGCAGAAACACTTGCAGGAGCTGCTGGAGCCTTCCGCGGAAGAAATCATTGCGCAGAACAAACAGACATCCGCAGAGTTTTTCAAAACGTTTCAAAAATGCTTCACCAAAGACTACGAACTTCAATCCCTCTCATTCCAGACCCGGCGGGATATCCTGTTCCTGTTCATCGACCGGATCATAATCTACACGGAAAAAGCTAGCGGTGATTCCTATTATGCTTCGTTACGGGCCGTACTGCAGGATAAACTGGGCAACTCCAAAGAATTTACTTTGGACGGGTCGTCAAACCTGCAGACCCAGCGGCATAAGATTGGCGCTTCCGTATCTACCCTTGGGGGAAAGCTCCGTTCCCTCAGGCTGAAACAGGGATACACACAGCAATACGTGGCTGACTGCACAGGACTAACCGTAACAACCATCAACGCCTATGAGAATCAGCGCAAGGCCGTGACCAATCCGGTATCCCAGCATGGCACCATACGCAAGCTGGCAGGCTTTTACGGATTGAAATATGAACAGCTCGCCATCTGGAATTACAAATGGATCGCAACGGATGACAAAAAATTATTCAACCAGATCCGGGATGTAAAAGGCGTTACGAACGACGAAATATTTATGGAAATGGGCGTCACCAAGCCTACATTCCGCAAGTACCTGAAGGGAAAAACTTCAAATGTTTCCCGCGACAAAATCAGGTCTTATCTGGAATCAGGCAGGAAGTGGCTAAAAAAATTAATGCAGTCCCGTTAGGGGCTGCATTTTTCCTTATATGAATTAAAATTTTGATTTCTTATGTTATGATCTTTGACCGATTCTGTAATACGATGCTCCATTAACACCATATCGTATACCGATATAATCATTCTTCAATCTTTTCAAAACAATAGATTGAAGAATATGTTTATGCCCAGCAACCTCTTGCAAAGATTGTGGTTTTAAATGAATAACGGCCCGGAAGGCACCACCCAACCAGGCCGTCTTAGGAGTGCGTAAATATAACCAACACCTACGCACTCCTATTTTATTATATTTTGCCGAGAAAGACAATGGAAATAGGCGGAAATGAAAATTTAGTTTGTAAAATGTTCACAATATGACCGGAAAGAATCATGTATAATAATCACATAACATTTACGGAGCTGATTTCATGAAAATTAAATGTATCGTTGATGACAGAAAAAATCTGACCAATGGTAAGATCTATGATGTAAAGGAATATAAGATCATTATGGGCAAAATCTATTACCGCATCCAGGATGACTCCGGTGAATATTACATGTATTCCAGAGATGAGTTCACTGAAGAGGTGCAGTAGCTTCCCTGCTTTATTTCAGGCTTCACTCTGGCCAGATATTCCTTGAACTACTTATATTGACAGAAACAAAAAGAAGACACTCCCAATTTAGTTTGGAAGTGTCTTCTTTAGTTTTGTATATCACTATTATCACAGATATTTGATCAAGTTATAAATACGAACCCCATTTCACGCTGATTTTGGGGCAGTATAATAATCCCACAGATTTAATCACGCAACTGGTCGAAATCGGTCACTTTAACCGCCTCAAATTCGAGACAGTTATTTTTTTGCCAAAAGGCAGACGCTTACAGCACACATGCCTATCATTGCAAGGACAAGAAAAACGAGTTGAAATTCACCAGTCAGCAGACACCAGGCCAACGCACCGAACCATAATCCGGGCATCAGTGTAAAACCGATCGTTTGGGACATTTTGTTCTTCTTTGCTTTCGCATACGAATAAGCGCCGAACGCTACGGCAACGGCTGGTATGATTATAAAATCCATCTTTTCACTCCTTACACCACGTCGGCCTGAAAAGCCATGGTCTATTCTATGATGCGTACTTCCTTGTTTTCTTCTTTGCGAACGACAACAGGCTTATATTTAGGGTTAAATTCCTTTAAAGCAAATGCTTGATCACGTTATAAATCCGGATCCCCTCTTCTCGCCCGTACTGCGACAACAGAGTCAGATATATGACCTTTTTACGTCTTTTCGCCAAATAATTATCCGATACAATAAATGCCGCTCCGTTAATAATATCATTATCAAGCTTTTCATTCGCCAATAATTTGCGAATGGTCTGCATCTTTTCGGTTTTTTCAGCGGCTTTCTCTCTTTCGGTCTTTATTTCAATGCATTCACGACGAGTGATCAGAACACCGATTTCGTCTTTCCAATATTTGATAACATGATCGAAGCCCTTATCCCGGCTAATGATTACGTATATAACATTTTTACCTTTGTTCTTATGGCTCAGGTAACCGAGATGTGCTACCAGATTCATATCCAGGGACTGCTTCCCGACCGGCACGTTATGATAATATAAATTCGCTTTATGTAAAAACGAGAGCGATTTAATTTTGGCATACGGAGCGTTAACTGAATAGAATAAATGGACACTGTCTTTTGAGGAAAGGAATTCTGCCCCTTGCAAGCCATTATCCTGGACATTCTCGTAATCGATCAGATAGCATGTTCTCATATTGATATATAACGCCTTTCTCTTTCCTTATTGTGTACCCAAAAAAAGACGAAAGCCCCAAAAATCGCAAAAGTCAACGCACACGAAGAAACGATAGAAGGAGCCAGCAGAAAAGCTCAATGAATTAATTTGCATTATACCATAGATATATAAAATATCAAAGAAACAGTTTTGCGGTTCTGCCAAGGTGAACAAGACTTTCTGATTACGTTTATCCCATCAAAAATAAAACCGGATTTCATGCTGTTCCAGACATTTAATGTAAGAATAAAGGCCAGAAGATTGAACCACGCAAGTCATAAAAAATACATAATTCCGTCAAGTTTCCGCCCAACTTTTTTATTATCATGATTACAGCAAAACAAGGATACGACTGCTGTGGATGATTCTATCAGGAGGTGAAATGAGATGAACTTAAACATTAAAAAAATAGTAACGGCTACATGCATGGCAGCTTTTCTTGCAACTTCGTTTCTGCCGGGAGTTACAGAAGCCGCTAACGGACGTATGAGCCTCGCACAGGCACAACAGGAAATAAAGAGACCATTACATCAAAAATATCCCCATTATAAGCAGAAACACACCCATAAAGTTTCCCCTAATCACCGTTTCAAATCTTCCCATCATGGCTTAAAACAGCACAGACCGGCAATGCATACAATGGGCCCTGTTTCCCGGACATGGGTTCCTGTTCGGCACGCCCATCCCCATCATATGAAAAAGCATAACACTTCTTCCTTTAAGGCACATGGCCCGCGTCCCATGCCGCCAATAAGGCATCATAAGTCTGAAATGAGGAGATAAACTAAAAGGCCTGCAGAATTTTACTGCAGGCCTTAAAATATTTGCAGATAGGTAATACAATACTCCATTTTCGCCGTATCGTATTCCATAGCATTCATTTTAAAAAAACGCAAAAAGAAAAGCCGCTTCAGCCTATAAACAATGCAGGCTGAGAGGCTCTAATAATTTTTAAATCGTGTTATATCCAAGTTATTCATAATAGCGTCAGGCTAAAATCCCCCACTCACTTTTCCATCTGCTACCAGCACGCCCTGTATGCCCTTATCACAGGCTTCCTGCACGATACGGGGTCTGTCATCGAATAATACGCAGTCATGGGGTTCAAAGCCCATTTCTATGATTTTATCTGCTTTGGTCACCGAGGAGTATGCCAATGAAATAATATCTTCAAAATAATCATTCAAGCCCCATCGGTCTAAAAAGGAAGAAACAATATTCTGACGTTGACTAGTGATAATAAACTTCCGATTCGGTAATGTTCGTACCAGTCCTACGATTTCAGGATAAGGGAGAAGTCCGGCCTTTTCAGCATGTTCCATAAATATCCGTAATTTGGTATCAATCGCAACTGGGATATCCATATCCAAACCATAGCGTTCTTTCATCAAGGTAAAGATAGATAAATCGCTGCTGCCAAGGTATGGTCCCCAGTCAGGGATACGGACACCGTATGATGCTAACACGGTATCTCGGGCATAAGTATGATATGGTTCTGTATCGGCCAATGTGGAATCAAAATCAAAGAACAATATTTTGTTTGATGGAATTCTGCTCATGACAATACCTCTTTCTTACATAATTCAATGTAAGATTTGAT
>Ga0256405_10002416_pt1 | contig 43081 bp, 42 predicted proteins | sample RumenRJG_02DNA_FD_189096 | JGI IMG/M metagenome (GOLD analysis project Ga0256405, IMG submission 189096) | Bovine rumen microbial communities from Lethbridge, Alberta, Canada - RJG_02 | ecosystem: Host-associated > Mammals > Digestive system > Stomach > Rumen | place: Canada: Alberta... | reverse complement strand
GAAAACATTGTGCGGCGCCTCCCCATTCATGCCATTATTGGCTTTTCATCATACGCTCAGCCCTGGTCCGGTCTTTCTTTACCATACGGGAGAATTCCTTGATCATCTCCCATTCATCATCATAAGCGCATATAGATCGCAACTTCCTTCGCCCTTCCGGCTTCACTGTGCCCTTCGGCCTGCCGGTTTGGTTAGGCCTCCTGCCGCCCCAGCCGTTCATGCTGAACCCTCCTCCCGGTTTTGCACTTGGTCACCACCGCGCTGCCCTCGCACGAATTCAAAATTTCCTGTTGCAAAACTCATCCTCTATGTCCCAATCAAAAATCCCGCTTTTTCGTTTTGCAGAATATTTCTCCTGCAAGCAGCTTGCAAGCAAATCCGCCAATTCCTTCGAAACCTTGCACGTCCCAGAATTTTCCATCCTCTCGCAAAACGCATCCTGGATGCCTTGCTGGATTTCCTTCAGGTGCCCCAGTTCCTCCTTGCTGCGATGCTCCTTCTCATAGACCTCACCCCCATCCTTCCCGAGGCACAACAGAAACGGAAAGGGAGAGGACATCATGGACTCTATGAGGAAATAGCTTTCCAGCAAACGGCATCCCTGCTCGTTCTGCATTGGCGAGGTCCTTGCCAGGAAAGGCTCGATATCCATGCCCCCATTCCATGGCTGGAGGAAATGGACGAAATAATATCCCTTCAATCTTTCCCCAAGAATCCTCTCCATCCAGAACTGGCAGGTCCCCGATGACACAAAATCGAAATACGCCTTCTTTTGCCGCCCCTCCACGCCATGAGCTTGCAGGGCTTTTTTATAGTTCCTTCGATACTCCCCTGTACGGGACAATATCATGCCTGCATGGCGGGAAATATAGCTCTTCCCGGATTCCCCCTGCTTCCGTGGCAACAACTCATCCTCCCGCAATCGAAACCGACGAACCAGCATCTCCTCCTCTGTCCCGGCAAAGGCTTGGGAGGATGCGAACATCACGTCCTCGCTGCTCTCCATGCCAGCCAGCATGCATGCTGTGCGGGAGGCAGGGACATAGCGATAGGCAAAGGGCAAATTCCTGTAACGGCTGACGATATCCAGAAGCTTTGTCAAGAGCCATCCGTCCCTTGCCCCCAGCATCAACAGATCGATACGGTCTGCCTCGCATGCCTCCACCAGCCATTCAAGGAAACTCCCCATCAAGGGCTCCAGGAAATCATGTCCCGCATCATAGGCGGAACGAGGTTCCAGTTTCCCTGCAGTTCCCTCAAAGAGAAACGGGTCTGCCATCTGGCGGGCAAGGAACCTCCCGATTTCCTGCCTGTCCTCCAGAGTTTCCGTGAACTCCAAAAGTTCGGAAGCCACGGAGTCTTCCAGCATTTTTCTGGCGCTGTGTATCGGAAAGACATCATCCACCCCGAACTGCCTGGCAAATCGGACATCCGCTTCCTCATCATCCCCAATATGAAGGATACGTTTTCCTGGATAGTGGCGCTTCAGGACTTGGAACAGGCCTTCACGCTTGAATGCGCCTTCCTCGCAGGATACGAATATGGCATCCAGCCCCTCGATATGATGTTCCCGCAGAATCTCCCCAAGCAATCCCCCGGGCATGTACATATCCGAGGTGCAGCACACTGTTTTTCCCTGCTCCATGCAATGCTGCAGGATCTCTGCCACTTCCGGCCTGAGAACCATCTGCCGCCGCTCCTCCTCAAGCTCGAGTGCCTTGAGCATGTCCGCTGTTTCCTTTGGGATGCCTCCAGACTCTGTCATCTTTTGGTAGATGGCATGGATGGTCGGGCTGCCCTGGAGGCTTTGCTCCTGCTCTGCCATTCTTCGCTTTTTGGCAAAAGGAAAGGTGCTTTCCAGGATCCCTTTTTCCTTCGCCTGTTTTTCCACCAGCAGGAAGATGTCCGTCGGATACAGCACCTTGCGCATCAGCAGGGTATCAAAGATATCAAAACTCACGACCTCTGCCTGCCGGATTTTCTCCATCAGCACATCTTTTCGATGTGCCTGATAAAATTCCATGGATACCGCTTTGCTCTTTTGGGGTTGCTGATCCATCCGCTTTCCATGGATGTCATACACCGGGATCCGGTACCGCCTGCAATCCTTGGCAATCCTTCGGTAGATAATGGGGACATTGGAAGCTCTCGCGAGAATCAAAATGGCCCTCGCATCCCTGTCATGAGCCTCCTCGCAGCCAATCACCGGAAGCCCCCATACGCTTTCCCCTGTCCTCACCTCATCCATAAGGGCGATGATGCGATACTCGGGAAATGCTTCCAACAGAATCTTCGTGTTCTGTCCCAATCCATAAATGACCAGTTTCTCGTGACTGTACTGCGAGAAATTCTTCTTGAACTCCGAGATGATATATTCCGCTTCACTCTGCACTGTGCCTTATCTCCTTTGCACACGATTCCTGGTGTTCCGCCTCTGGTATTCCCTTATCATTTCCCATTCATCATCATAAGCGCATACTGAATCCATTGCCTCTTCATTATTGTAATGATTTTGAGGTCTTCAGACGTTTGTGAAAAATGTACGCAACCATCAATCTTCTTGACGTGTTTCAATAACGACCGAAAGTCCCTCCATCACTCGTTTTCCCTCACGGGACACACAAAGGCTGCATTCCTGTCCTTCGGAAGATCATTCGTATCCAAACGCGGCAGGGAAAAGGCATTTTTTTTGGAAATCCTGGCAATATCCACACGCGTGGACACCCCAAGCTTGCAGCCCTTCTCCTTGAGGATCTCCACAAGGCTGTCATTGTATGCCCCATAGGGATAGGCCATGCTCCAATTCTCCAAGTCACAGCCGATGCGCGCCAAAAACTCCAGCGACTTCTCTACCTCCATCCTCTGCTTGTCCGGTGGCAGGGAGTCCAGCCAGTAGTGGTCATAGCCGTGGCTGCCGATGTGCATGCCGTGCCGCACCATGCATCGCATCTGGTCCTCGTTCATATAGAGTTCCCTGGAAAATGCCTCCTCGTCATCGGACACGTACTTCCGAAACAGCACATCCGTCATCACATTCCGCAAGTTCTCCGGCAGTTCCACCTGAAGAAGGCGCTTGATAAAAATGACCTCTGCCGGGTCAAACCGATTGGCCTTCGCCAGCTTTCTATAATAATGGTCATTGCTCTCCAAACGATACGCCTCCCGATGCTCATCCAGGAGACGATAGATATCCGCTACCAAGGGGCGGACATCCTCATTGGCAGCCAGGATAAAGTGAATCTTGTTGACATCCAGCACCTCATGCTCCGTAATGGCCTTGACCGGAGGGAAGAAAGCGCCCTCAATCCCCATTTCGTCCAAAATGGGGAATACATTAGTGTAATGGTCGGCATAGGCATCATCAAAGGTGAGCCATGCCGCATTCTCCGGGAGCTCCGCTCCGTTCCAGGCCGCTTCCATGAGATCCTTCGCACAGACGAAGGTATAGTGCTTGCTCATATAGGCAAGCTGCTCCTTGAAAAGAGATGTCTTGAGTCCCTTGATGGCAGGATACCTCGTGTAGGGAAGCTCCCGCACATAGTGGTACATTATGATGGAACATTTTTGCATGATTGCGCCTCCTTAAAGGGACCTCTGTTCATTGAACTAGAAACACAGCCCTATTGGCATATGGCTGTATTTCCGTCGATATTCCACTTTCTGCCGAAATTCATCGTTTCACGAAAAAAGATGGCTTCGTATGGGAGAATGGGAATTTTTGCAAGACATATTCCTTATGTATCTCCAGAAATTCCTCCGCCGCAATGGTCTCCCCTTCCACTGCCCCATAATCATCCAGCACCACAACACCCCCCCGCACAACAAGAGGATAGAGTACGTCCAATGCTTGCTTGGCTGGGTGGTACACATCCACGTCGATATGAAGCAGAGAAATCCGCATAGCCGGATGTTCCTTTACATACTGTTCCACGGTTTCCATAATATCCCCCGCCACAAGCTCAACGTTTCCGATGCCCTTATGCGCCAAACTGTCGTATATGTCCTCCTTCGTCAAGAATTCCTCGGCAAAGGATTCGTTCCAGCCTTGAATAAAATCTTTGTCGCTTTTGATATCAGAATCTTCTCTCGATGGGGGGGGGGGGCAGGAAAAGAACCAAAGGCGTCAAATCCGATAATTTTCCTGGATTTCTCGTTTTCCAGAAGTTCCCGAAAACTTGCAAACTGTATCAAAGAACCACCTTTAAAAACCCCACATTCCACAATGTCACCAGGAACATGAACAATCTTCTTGTACAGCTCATAATGGGACAGAATATTTCCTAGCCGATAAATATCTGATGTCAGATAAAATCCATTTTCATAATCGAATGCATTCTTGTTCTCGTATTTCATTCAACCATCTTCCTTTCTCGAATAATTCTTTCAACAATCATGAAATCCATAACGGAATCAATATCATGTGATCGCTCCTGTGGCATGATATATCCTGTCATCCCACAACCTAAAAGCCGTTTATACTTTCTCACAAAGTTCACATCAACAACATAAACGGCACCGTTCAATTGATATACCTTTGGCAGTTTTTGTCTTTGGTACATGGAATCGTAATCCACATCCAGAATCGAATGCATCACCGCATCCTCATCTATTTTATACATATAGAACGGGCTTCGTTCTGCCTCCGTTACACTGACACAGCTTTTGCTTTCGTGTTGAAAACAAAATTTAATGCATTCGTCAATGTCCTCTGTGGAACGAAGCGGTGAAGTTGTCTGCAGCAATACAATATAATCATAGTCTGGCATCTCATCTATAACATGAAGAACAACATCCACACTGGGAGTATCGTCCTGCGCCAAATCCTCAGGGCGCAGGAAAGGACAATATCCCCCCCAAGCCTCGGAAACCGTCTTGATTTCCTCATCTTCCGTCGAAACAATGCAGGTATCAATATACCGCGACTCTTTCGCAGTCTCAATTGTCCATGCAATCAACGGTTTTCCTGCTAAATTCCGTATGTTCTTACGAGGCACTCCCTTCGATCCACCACGAGCAGGAATAATGCCCAAGATTTTCTTTCCGTCGTACACAATAACTCCTTTCACCACTTATACCATAGAACACATCTGCCATCATCAAAAGCAAGCATTTCCCTGAGGATCCGCATGCGCTGCCCGAAATTCCGGTGCAGTGATGCGTTCCAGCATTCCTTCCAGACTCTCCCAGTTGCTGTGATAGGACAGGAACCGCTCCCGAGCGGATTTTTCCATTATAAATTTCTACCACATTCCTTCTATGGCACAACTTGCACTCCATGTTTGCACTCCTCCATTACCATGCATTTCTCTTCAGCACAACGCCTCCCGCATCCAGAACCACCAGTTCCCCGCTGCCATGCCTGGAATTTGAGGCAATGCCGATGCAATCCACATGTTCCAAAGGAACCGTATCTTCATCAAAAGTGTAGCTCCACTCATGAAGTGGCACCTGAAAATCCAAGTTGTCCACCACATACCCGCCGCCCTTGGTGCGAATACAAAAAAAGGGCGACGGTCCAAAGCTTTCCTCGCGTGTGTGGATATGGATGATATTGGTGTCCGATGTCATATCCACCGACATGCCCAAAGGTCTTCCGTCCAGTCCCAGACAGGAACGGGCCGCCACATCTGCTGTGGCATTTTCCCATGCTGCATCGGGGTTTGCTGCTGCCGCCCTTTGAATCATGCCGTAAGTTTCCTCGACATCCACTGCAAGGTCTCGAAAATCGTGGTCCATGAAAGCGAGCACAGTGTCTTTTCCCTCTGCCGCACGGGCAAAAGCTGCATCTACGTCCTCTTGGCGCATGAACCGAATTCTTGTCCCCACATTAAGGCATCGGAAAATCGTACGGTTCATGGCACCTTCCGCTTGGTAGTCATCGTGTGCAGGGTGGTAATGCCGCCAATCCTTCGGGGCACGCCGCCAGTCGCCGAAGCGCCCACTGTCCACGCCTTGCTCCCTGTCCAAATCCGTAAGACGAAATGCCTGGTTCGAGAAATCAAAGGGAATGTACTGTTCCAAAAACCAGTTCCAGTCCGGTCGTTCCGCATTGAGCCCCGCACGGAAGCAGATGGGGAAACTGTTGCGGTCAAGGATGCGCCGTGCCAGCACCTCCCACACGTGCGGAGAATTCAAAAGTGCGGTCGCATTGCGGTGCGCCTCCTTGCGAAAGGGCATCGCATGCGTATGCCATTGAAAGCTGTCCCCCCCCCGTGAACCTTTGTGTGTCTGATAAAACTCCCGGTATCGATCCATGATTGCATGGTATCCCATGTCGCGCCCCCGAGGGTTCGAAACAAACCCAACGAAATCATTGACAAAGTAGGTGAAGCGCCAGCCATTGCCTTTCGGATCTGCATGCGCCGAGCGAAACCCGGGGGAAGTGACGTGCTCCAGCATATTTTCCAGGCTTTCCCAGCTTTCGTTATAATGGAGGAAACGCTTGGAGAATGCCAGTTTTGCCATCTCCTCATGCCCGCCCAAGGGCAATGTCCCTTCCTGAATGCCCGCCAGGTTTTCCCTGCTTGGCTCCACCTCAATGCCGGTCAGCTGGCGGACGCGCTCGAACGTTCCCAGCAACGATTCATGCAGGGGACCCTCCGCATCCACGCAATGAACGACATAGACCTTTCCCATTCAAGACCGCCCCCCTTCCTGCAAATCATAGAACTGCTTTCTCACATCATCATGCTTTCTCAAAACCTGCCTCGTCACTTCCAGATATCTTTCGGATGCATGCTCCTGAAAATACGGATTCGCAATCTCCATTCCCTCACGCTCCTCTGCCAGACGAATCGCCTCGCAAATCCTTTCTGCCTTGCAGGGAACATCCATGACAGAGTTTCCCCGGATACGCCCATCCTGTCGATGCCCAATATTGACGGTCTGCGTGCCAAGAGACGGTGCCTCAATGAGCCCGGAACTCGAATTGCCGACCAGTGCCAGGGACTGCTTCACAAGGAAGTGGTAGGCATCGGGATGCAGATTGACAAAGCACTGTGCCTCCGGATGCTGTTCACAAAAGTCACGCAACATTTCCATAATCTCATCTGCGTGAGTGTCTGCATTGCTGCCAATGAACACCACCCGGTACCGGGACAGGAACTCTCCAATCGCCAGCAAAACCTCACTGAACTGCTTGCAGGGACGATTCTCGCTCAATGTTTCAGGGTGAAAAAGAATGGTAAGTGTCTTTTTGAACGGCAATTGCCGAACGGAAAGAGGCACATGGAGCATATTGATTTCCAGGCAGTTCTCCGCCCCCAATGCTCCGCAGCAGAAAACGCGTCCCGGATCCTCCCCCAGCTGCACCACCCGCCTTCGATACGCCTCTGCACTGGTGATGTGGTAACAACTCATTTTTGTAATGGAATGCCGGATAAATTCGTCATAGTTTGCATATGTCGCCTCGCCTCCATGCAAATGAAGAATCCGAATCCGCTGCATGGCCGCAGCTGTCGCTGCACTGAACACCTCATATCGATCTCCGAGAATGATGACCAGGTCATACCGATGTTCCTCGAAAAATTTCCCGAAGCCATCCAAGGCCAGTGCCATGCTGCGAATCGTGCCTGCCGGGGACTTCGTGGACACCTCAATGGAAAGACGCAGGTCAACCGGAAAACCATCCTGCTCAATCACCGAAAGGGCATCACCGAAACGGGGCTCCAGCAATGCCCCTGTCAGGAGAAGCGATACCTGGATATCCGGTTCCTGTTGCAGCAAGGAGAGATACCTCCGCACGATGCCGTAATCCGCCCTGGCCCCGGCCACATATCCTACCCGGTACATCACGATTCCTCCAGTTCATCCTGGGAAATCAGCTCGTCCTCCCCATAGCTTCGATGAGCACGCCTTCCCAGAATGTCATGCCACCGCATCGGACTCACGCCGTTGCCCGGACGCTTGCAGGAAATATTTTCCTCGCTGAACACCTCTCCTGCATGAATCTCCCGAATGGCGACAATCGATTTTCTCGCAACAATAATGTTCCCTCGCTCCGAGTCCGTCACATGCTTCCTCCCGGTGCCCCTCAGAACCTCCGCCCGGCGCACATTCCTGACCATCTGTCCCAATTCCTCCGGCGTGGCGGATGCCCTGTGATCCGGTCCCGGAAGGCTCTTGTCCAGAGTGAAGTGCTTTTCAATGCAGCATGCACCATAGGCCACGGCCATCACCGCTGCCACGTCCCCTACACTGTGGTCCGAAAATCCCACCTCCACATCCGGGAAATGCCTCTGAAGATCCCCTATGGCACTGACATTGACATCAATATCCGGTGTTGGGTACTCCGTATTGCAATGGAGCAGCGTAATGCGGTCCCCATGGCCTTCGAGAACCTGCAATGCCTGAGAAATTTCCTCCAGTGTCGCCATCCCCGTCGACAGAATGATATGCTTCCCCTCACAGGAAAGAGAGCAGATCTTCTCCAGAAAGGGCAGGTTGTTCAACTCCCCGGAGGGAATCTTCCAGGTCGTCTGCCCCTGCTTTGCCAAGAAATCGATGGAATCCATGTCAAAGGGCGTGGAAAAGACATCCAGCCCCAGAGATTCCGCCAATTCCTTCAAGCGAAGATACTCCTCCTGCGGCAGTTCCAGCCGCCTCGTCATCTCCAGCTGGCTGTCCGATTCCCCCGTCGTGATTTTTTGGTACTCCGCTTTGGGGGCAAACCTGGAAATAAGCTTGTCTGCGTGGAACGTCTGGAACTTCACGGCATCGACACCGCATTCCTTCGCCGCACGCACAAGCTTTTCTGCCAGATCGTACTGTCCGTTGTGATTGCAGCCGATTTCGGCAATGATGTAGGTTCTGGGAACTCCCCTCTCCCCCTTGATAACACAGGCGGGGCTGCCAGCCGCAGTCACATTGGAGCCTATGCTCCTGACGACAACAGAACCTGATCCAATGGTCGTCCACCTGCCGATCTCCAGCTGGCCATTGACAACGGCGCAACTTCCAATAAAGGTACCCTCTCCAACGCGAACATCCCCATTGAGCACCGTGTTCGTTGAGATGTTCACATGATCCCCGAGCACGCAACCATGCTCCACAAGGGATCTGGTATTGAGCACAGTATTATCCCCGACGCGCGCCATGCTGTTGACAACAGACAATTTCCCAATATAGACACCCTCGCCAATCTTGGCTCTCGGGGATACCAATGCCGTCTTGTCAACAACGGTTATGATTTGCAAGTTCCTGCGATGCAATTCATCAAAATATCTCTTCCTGGCCACATTATCGCCAATGGATATAAAGTAGCAGTAATCCTCCGGCCGCTTGATTGCGTCCAGGGAATTGCCAAAAATAGGATAGCCCATATGCTCTTTTGTAGACGGATACCGATATTCATCGATAAAACCGCAGACATTATATTGATGGGACGGCAAAGAATCTATAAGAGACTTTGCAAAACCTCCTGCACCGCATATAATTAAATTTTTCATAATATTTCACAAATCTCCCATTTTAAATACTCTTAAAAATCATTTTTTGATGAGAAAGACGAATATCAAAGAAAATCAAAGATTATTGCAATATTCCCCTCCCAAACATTTTCTGAATTCTTTCTGAATCTTCTTATAGCCTAAGTACGCCTTTTGCTGTATAATTATCGCAAAGGAGGTCAAGTTTGAAACAATGATAGATGTAAACCTGAACAGCCCTGTAGATGTACGAAATGCCGGTACAAAGGTGTTTACAATGAAACATTATCACATCTCAATCACACGTATAATTGCCTTTAATCTAAAATTTATTGTCTCCTTAGTGATACATATATTTCACTTTTTGCATCGTAAAATTTCTATGTATAAAAGCCAGTGCATTTTATACTCACAGTATTCAAGTTTTCTGCGCATATATATTTGTTACCCACCGCTTGAGATCATCTCCTAATGCGAAGAGTTTGTATTCGCTAGTCTTTTGTTCAATGGCATACTCTGCCGCCCATTTTATTTTTCTGTAGAAATTGTCGGCACTTACATTTCCAGCTTTCAGGTTAGGCAGAAAGCCATTGGCTTTCAACATTGAAACCATTTCCAACAAACGGCGTGGAAGCCAATTATTTCCTAAAAGAAACTCTACAGCTTTATCAGAAGCCTTGACAGCATCTTTTCCTTTCTTATCAAACATAAATCTGTATGTGACAAGATAATAAAGTATTTCCGTATTAAGTTGCGATACCTTGTTTCCTCTTCGATTTATCGTATCAATCACAATCCCAAGCAAAGTTTCACATATTTTTTCCCCTCGCCCAAAGTCCCCATCGCAATCGCTTGAAAACAACTGTTCCATCATAGCGATTCCAACAATCAGAAGAAAATTTACATTTCGTTCAATGCTGATTGAAAATTCATCATAACGATTGAACCATACCCTGTGCCGTGCAGCACTCATTTTATCCCATGTTCTTTTCCATGATTCCACGGGATCCTCAGATGCCAGGTATATATCGGCTATATAACGATGGCACAGCAACGGTCTTGGAGAAAATGCCCGAAACATTTCGTCCTCTAGCAAAATGCTATCTTCAAAGCAAGGAATGTAGTCTCCCAGTTTTTCCTCATCATAAAATTGCATTTGGACAAGAATATCCAGAAGCATTGACGGCTTGCCTGTCACTCCCAAAAGGCCGGTTTGACTAAATCTTTCGCGATTTTCCCTTAGTTTAAATCCCCTTGGCCTCAATGCTTTCAACCAATCTTTTTTTCCATAAAAATTTTTTACGATATCCGAACATACCTGTCCTATAGTTTCCACATATAAAAACGTTACCTCTTGATTTTTTACATTGCTTGAAAGCATATATTTTACATGACTCCAAACAAGAAAATAGCCATCATCACGATTCAGCAATGCTTTGCCGATTTTTTCAACAAAGTTTTCTATTTGCTTTTCATCCGGCTCTTTATTTATAGGATTATCTCTCAAAAGTTCGCTAAAAAGAAAATCCAGCATTATCGGTGCTGCAAAAGAGGTTACATCCCAAGTCCATTTGCCATTTCCATCTTGATTCGCACAGATAGGTGCCTTTTCCATAAAGTCAAACAGAATTCCATCACCGTAATTTCTTCGCACACATGAAAAAATTTCCTGGAGGATGACAGGTGCCCGCAACATATTGCAACGATTGGAAAATTCCTCCACGTTATGGGGAAGGAATTTCTCCATAACATCGGAATAAGCATCGAAATCAAAAGGAAAAAAATCATTGTTATAACCTCGCCAGACTTCTATAATATTCTTTTCCTCAAAAAGCCCTTTTTGATATGCTTCAAAACGTTTGCGCTCCCCATCTCCATAAATATACTTCTTAGGATTTAAGAATGGACATTCATTCTCCTGTCCCTCGCTGGAATTATTTGTACACAATTACATGCTCCCCTTTTTCCATGAAGAATTTCGCCATCCGATTTTCTATATCTTCCCACCCACGGCTTACTGCACTCAATGAGCCATGCATGCCGCCAACCGCCGCACCGCAATGCCATATCTCCCCGTCCATAATGGCAAATCGATCATGAACCTCAATCCCCTTGGAGGGAAGTTCCCCGATTTCAATAGTATGGGAACTGTACACTTCAGGATATTCCCTCTTCATCTTTTCAGCGGAAGATCTAAGCAAGTTCATATTATTTCTACCATATATGCGAATTTTCTTTCCCGTAACATCGCCTTTGCTTACTGTGATTTTATTCAATTCCAATATCATCCTACGGTAATGAATCGGTGCAAAGTAAGAATCAGCAAACAAAATCTCTTCGCTTCGATAGAATGCATCCCAGAACTCCTTGATTCCAAGACTTATTCCCTCCGGATTGTCCCTATCCTTTAATGCACCACTAGCCTCATCATAAATTCGATAATTTTGAAAAATCGCCCTGGTTTCGGGAAATATGTCGGAATCCTTTTCCATATATTTTTCGAAGCCGCTTCTTCCTTCTTGAGCATAGTCCCAACAAGGCCAAATGATTTTTTTAGTCAGCTTGTCCGTACTCCTATGTATACCAATCAACGGAGGTTGATTAAAGTTATGCTTTTTCCTCGTTTTCATTTTTCAACCTCACTTTATTTTCTATCCATTCCTCTAAGGGCTTTATATGCTTTCTTCTCTCCGATGTGTCTGTTTCCAATTCATCCAAATAGTCCAATAACTCCCGAGGATTCGGCAAACGAATCAGCATACTCGCCCTAGCTCCTATTTTGTTGAGTGAATTTCCGGAAAGCCAAACCTGATCATCAATAATCAAAAATCGGTCATGGATCATATTGGATCCTGTCATTACTTTGACTTGAATTTTGAATCCTTCTATCTTTTTTTCGATATCATGAATCTGATGAAGTATTTCTTGCCCGACAGTAACAATAGCTTCTTCCCTTCTGGAGTATTCACTTTCATCCTCCATTCGTTTTTCCCCTGTAATAATCGTAATACTGACCAAAGATGGTATTGCCAAGACATATTTCAACAATTCGAGTGTAGCAAAAAAAGGATCTATTATTATGATTCTCTCTCTCGCATGTTGCATCAATTCTCGAATGAATATTTCTGCTTCCTTTTGTGTTCCATCTTTGAATAAGTGCTGTCCGAATTTCTTTGCATATTTCCCCTGAGTTCTTTTTATTTGCTGAAAATGCAACCGATTGCCCCAGTCATCTTCTTTTTCATATGATTTAATTTTACCGGTCGATTCATACGAAGTTACCTCATAGGAAGATTTGCTGTCCGGCATTATGATTTTCCGGCGGGCATTTGCCACACGTACATCAATATCGAATCCCATGATAAAATTCCCAAAAGCAGACCATTCCAGAAGGCCTCGGGCATCATCATAAATGGCTGTGGCAAACTCCTCTGTATTGTCCCCGCTCAATGTCACATAGAAACTGCAATTTTCAAGCTCTGACAGTTGTTGCTCCTTTACACTGCGAATACCGAAAATGCCTCGTTCCATTGCCAAAAATTTGATGCCTTTTAAGTCAGATATTTCTTTGCCTTCTCGCAATTCAAAGCATACTGCCACACGATTTGGGGAATCCGGAACCAATCGTTCTGTCATGCAGCGAATCAACGGATTGGGCAGCACTAAATGCATGCTTCCTAAAAGCTCCGGATACATGGATATATCCCAAAGCAACCGCCCCTTCATCCATGCAATAGGCTTTTCATATTCTGCCACCATCAAAATCTGTGAAGATATCGTATTGGCCAGGAGATGGTGCATACGGCAGCATCCCCAGGATTCCGCCAAAAAAGGACAGAGGCTTTCATTATTGCGCTTATCAACAGTCAAGTTGGGCCAACGGCTAAGCTCTATGGGAATGCCCTTGTCATCCTCCTGCATCAGTATCTCCACCGACTCATGGGGCAGCACAAACTTCCCCGCCAAACGGCATGATTCGTAAATCTCAAGCGCATCTGCACAGGAGAGCCGTATCCTGCAAAAATTAAGCTGGATATCGATACACCCATCCGTTTCCTGCAACGACATGCTGTTTTTATCTATCTGGCTACACTCGTCAAACTCCTTGGGGAAAAAATCCAGCGACCCAAACACTAGGTAATTTTTCTCTAGGTATGTAGCCCACAGCAAAGTAAATAGAGCAAACCCATAGTCCTGCTCAACCTGCTCTTTCATTTGCATGCCATCTTTATCCATACCTATGAACCGCCTTTCTCCAAGGGAAGACCGAATACAAAGCCATTGATTCTTTAGCACCAAAAGAGGAATCCCTACTGCTGCGGTTTCCTCAACACAATCTCATTCAGCATCCTTCCAAAAACCTCGCTGCCCCTTACGTTGAGATGCTCCAAATCCCTGAACAGTTCCCTTGCCTTGGGAAGCGCAAAGGTGAAGTCGTAGCATTTTACAGGGAAATTCAGCTCCGCCGCATTTTTATGAACCCATTCAAAAAATGCCTTGTTTTTCTCTTCATCTTCCCTAAAACTCCACAATCCCGCAAAATCCCATCTTCCCCATGTCCAGCACCATGGCACCCCAGGTCAGCCCTACGCCAAAGCCTGCCAAGCAGACCTTGTAAGTATTTTCCAGCATTTTTTCCCCCACGTTGTAGCATATATCCGTAGGGACAGTAACGCCGCTGGCATTGCCGAAGTAGGTGACGATGTTGCTCGGCATCTTCTCGTAGGGAACCTCCAGTGCCTCGGCAAGCTTGTCCACCATGAACTTGTTGGGCTGGTGGACAAGATACCAGTCAATCTCATCCTTTGTCACGCCAATCCTTTCAAGGAGGCTGTTGATCAAAGGCGGCACCTCGGTTTGGACGAAGTAAAAAACGTCCCGCCCATGCATCATGATATGATCCTTGCTGCGGCGGTTCCCGTCGGCATCCTCCTCCATCTTTGCCGTTTCTGCCGTGCAGGGCATGCGAAATCCTCCCGCCGGGATGATGATCGTATCGGCCCTGGTGCCGTCCATCCTGATCTCCCCCTGCACCAATGCCTCCTCCGATGTACACTCCACCGTCGTTATGGATACGGCATCCCCCGACAAAGGATAGCTGTTCCTGTCCTCCCTGGAGACCTTGCGGCTCAGGACATCCCCATTGATGAGGACGACCTTTTTCACCTCCGGCTGCTCCAGCAAGGAAAATGCCTGCATCAGGCCCACCAGATACCCTGTGCATCCCTGGCTGACATCCACGCAAAACACATCCTCGGAGAGGCCCAGCCGCCCTTGGATCACATTGCTTGTGGCAGGGAGAAAGTAGTCCGGAGACTGTGTGACCACAACGAGTGCATCAATGCTCTCCTTGTCCAGCAGTCCCTCCCGGAAGAGATGCTCCATCCCGAAAACGGCCATGTCCGAGACGCACACATCTCCCTCTACCAAACGATGCCGGTCATAGCCCATGACCATTTTGAGCCTTTTCGTCCTTGCCCTGTCCGCCTTGTAGTTGTCCATCTCCTCGTCGAAGGTACGAACATTTTTCGGCACAACGGTGAGCACTCCCGTTATGCGCTTGTTTCGATACTCAAATCTCATCCGTCACACCATACTTTGCTGCAAGATGCCGGATTGTCTCCAGACTGCAAAAATTCTCCGGCACCACGTCCACGCCTTTGATCTTGATTCCGTACTCCTTGTCCATGGCAGCAACAAGCGTCACCAGATCAAAGGAGTCCAGATACCCGTCCTCCAGAAAATCCTTGCTTGCAGTAAAATCAAACTCCGGGCGTATCTCCTTCAACAAATCTATGATCCTCTTCATCCTTTGTCCTCCTCATACATCGTTTCTGCCAACAACACCAACGACCCTGGACATCTCCAAGAGCAAGTCCATCCCGTCCCAAACCAGGTCAAAATCCATGGTGCGCCCCATGGGCACCACCCTGTCCACTCCCTTGGGGCGATATTGCCTTACAAAGTCTGTCATTTTCTCTGAAGAAATGCCGTAGCAGGAAATCGTCTGGCAACGCTCCCCGCACAGGGGGAGAATTTCCTTCAGTTCCCTTGCACAATACTCCAAAAAGAATCCGCTGTTGCCCATATAGCCCGCAAGATCCTCCGTCAGTTCACGCACCTCGATGCGGGTCACCAGATTGTCCGGCATCCTTGCCAATGCAGTGCTCTTCGCTGCGCCAAGGATACACGCCTTGGTGAGCTTCTCCACGCTGCGCACATCTGCCAGTGTGTACCTTGGCTGCGCATAGTCATGGATTGCCCGCCAGAATCTTTCCCTTGCCTCCTCCATCCTCTCCCCTGTCCAGACAACAAGGCGGGGGGACGTACAGGCGTTCTGGTCCGTCAGATAGGTGTCATCATAGAATGCCTTGGCAATGGCTCCCGCATCCCCCTCCAAATAGGCATCCCCGTCAATCACTGCCATGGAGAAGCGGTCGGCAAAGGCGATCTCCTTTGCCCGTGGGCGCAACGGGGAGGAGCGTATCTCCCGGATGGTGCTGTCCCCGCCCCAGATGACGCGGACATCCGCCAGGGAGGAAAGCCAATCATTCACTGCCTTCTCATGGCCATAGCGCACCATGCAGACCCTGCCGTCCAGCCCGTGATGCTCCCCAAGGACATCGCGGATGGCATCAATGATCAGGTCTGTCTGCGGAAAAGATTTCGATGGCAGACGGACAATGCTGCTGTTCCCTGCCAAAAGCGCTGCGCCAAAGGAATAGGCGAAGTTCACCGCCACGTTGGACGGGGCAATGTGAAAGGCAACCCCACGCCCGATGCGAAGCTCCTCCCGTCCCTCATACCGGCTCGCCATCTGTCGAAGAGAGGCACGCCTGCACCAAAAGGCAAAGGTCACCACGTCCGGGTATGCCTTGCAGCCTTTCATGGAAAGCAATCGCCTGGAAAGTGCCTCCAAAAACGCGCAGGCCTCCGACGAGAAAATATCCAGCGCGGGCAAACGGCCCATCGCCTCCGGGGTGCTCTCGTCCCCCACCATATACTCAATCGGCAACCGTTCCATAGGTATCACTGCACCCCCTGATCTCTGCATTCTTCAGCCTTCCCAGCACACGGAAATACTTTCCCTTCCGCCCGCAGGGGCAGTCGTCCACCCCCAGCAGGACACCCTCATCCTCCGTCAGGAGGGAGTGCCCGGGATAGGATGCGGGCAGGGGCGACAGTACCTGGAGGATTCCCCGCTCCCCTATGCCGCAGGGAGAAAAGTCACTCCCCCTGCGAAGGATGATGTCGGAGTAGTTGCTGGCATGAAGGTGCCCCGCCTCGCACTCCATATAGATGCAGCCCGTCTGCTCCACCATGCCGTAGTAGTCATGAACCCTGCGGATACCGCATACCTCCCGCAGGGACGAGCGGAACTCCTCCGGGCTCATCGCCTCCTGCGCCAGCTTCTTCCACCCGCCCCCATGGATAAGGATCGCATGTTCCAGGGGCAGCTTCTCCCCGGATTCCTTCAGCGCACGGTAGAAATGCTGCCAAACCATAAAGGTGAAACCGAAAAGCAACACCTTCTCCCCCCGATGCTCTGCCAGAAACTCCCGGACAGCATCCAGTCTAAGGTGCATATCATCATCCAGTGCATAGACCCTTTTCTTGCCGAAAATGGAAAAGCCCAGGATACCCGCCCCCCTTGCGGAAAACATGGCGCGGTTCTTTACCACGGAGGGGCAGTCGATGATGAGCATGGGAAGTCGTGCCGAGCCGGTAAAGTCAGAGACAATCTTTACCAGTGCCTTTTGCTGGGCTGCAGCCGTTCCCCTGTCCAGGAAAATCCTGCTGACCCTCTGCCCGGTCGTGCCGGAGGAGGTCATGGTTTTAAAAACTTCCTCCTCCGGGATGCTTTTCAGCTCCAGCTCCTTGAACAGCCCAACAGGGATGAAGGGAATATCCTCCAAGGATGCAGCACCGCCATAGCCCAGCATGTCCAGCATGCCCCGGTAGGGAGCGCATTTCCTGCGATGCTTCTCCGTCAGGCGGATGAGCTCCGCCGTCATTGCCGCTTCCTTCTCTTCCTGGGACGCACCGTAAGGCTCCCCTTCCAAAAGCTCCTCATAGGTCATAGTATCTCTCCAATTCACGGTAAAGTGTCTTCCCCGATGCGTTTTTGGGGATTTCTTCCAGCCGCCGCACTTGGAACCCCGTGGGGTGCAGCCCCATTTTTTTGCTCAAATAGGCGACGGCCTCCCCCTCGGCCTCCGCATCCGTGAGGAAGATCACCATGCAGTCATCCCTGCCCCCCACGGCGAATTCCCCTGCCGGGAACCTCTGCCGCAGAAGATGCTCCGCCTCCTCCAGGTTCGTCCTCTTGCCGAACATCTTGAGGAACCGCTTCTTTCGCCCAACGATGGTATAGAAGCCTTCCCCGTCGCGGGCAGCAATGTCCCCCGTGGGAAGCCGTCCCCCCATTTCATCCCCCTTGGCAAGATCTTCCCCGCACTCGGCGTAGCCCATCATCACATTTGCCCCGTAGTACACCAGTTCCCCCGGCGTACCCGCTTCATCAATGACTGCGCCATCCTCGCCCACAAGCTCGAACCTACCGCCGGGGATGGCGATGCCCATGCTGCCGCACTTCCGCAGGGAATCGGCAGGGGGGAGGTAGCCCATGCGAGCCGTTGCCTCCGCTGCCCCGTACATCACGACGAACCTCTTGTCCTGCGCCTCCGCATATTCCGCAAACTTTCGGTGCAGCTCCGGGTCCAGTTTCCCCCCGGCTTGGGTGATGGTGCGAAGGTGCGGCAGGTCCATGCGGAAGAACCGCAGCCGTTCCAGCATCCCGAAGGTATAGGGAACCCCTCCGAAGTTCGTGACTTCCTTCTCCTTGAACAACTGCCAGAACTCCTTCTGGAACAATGTCTTGTCTGTCACCACAAGGGAAGCCCCGACGGAAAGATGGGTGTTGAGGATGGAAAGGCCGTAGACGTAGTGCATGGGAAGGTTCGTGATGGAACGCTCCTGCGCATCGATCTCAAGGTACTCAATGATGGATTCGGTATTCGCTCGAAGGTTCTCGCAGGAAAGCCGCACAAACTTCGGGCTTCCCGTGGAGCCGGAGGTGGTCATGAGGAGGGCCAGGCCCTCATGGAGCGGGAAGGGATTCCCCTCCCCGGTCTCCAGCAACACATAGCCGCCCATGGAAAGGTGCTCCCGGAACTGCGGGAACTCCTGCGCCCGTTCCTCCGGCATCCAAAGAAAAGAGGGGCGGTAGACCGCCAGGAGGTTCCCCAGCAGGCCCCCATCCAGCCCCGCATCCACCATGGCCGGGACAACCCCGTGGTTCATGCACGCAACATAACCTGCAATGGAGGCAGGCGTGTTCGTGCAGAGAAGGAAGATAAGGGAACGCCCGCCGATGGCATCGGCGATTTCCTCCGATGCCCCGAGAAGCCTCCCGTAGCTCCAACTGCCGGATTCCGTGTGCATAGCAACGGCATTGGATGCTTCGATTGAGAAAAACATGGAATGGATCAACTTCCTTTGTTGAAGTAGACTATTTTATGAATTTTCTTGTATATCCAGAATCCTGATGGTACAATAAAAACACAGAATTCTTTCCACAGGAATGGAGATGACATCGAATGCTAACGATACCAATCATCCGCCAGCGCATTGCACCAATCTGCAAGCGATATGGCATAGGAAAAGCCTATCTTTTCGGATCTTATTCCCGCAACACCGCCCACAAGGACAGCGATGTGGATCTGCATATCGAGCTTGGCGCAATCGAAGATCTGTTCACTTTGAGCGGCTTCCGACTGGATATCATGGATGCCCTTGGAGCCGAAGTAGACCTTATCAGCGAACTCCCGGAGTCCAAGGAATTTCAAGATGACTTGAAAAGAGATGAGGTTCTGCTATATGAGGCTTGAAACGAAAGACAAGCAAATCCTGGAACATATCATCAGCTATTGTGACGAAATCCGGATGGCCGTTCACAATTCCCCATCCACCATGACCGGGGCAACTCCATGGTTCATACACGCAACATAGCCCGCAATAGAGACAGACGTGTTCGTGCAGAGAAGGAAGATGCGGGAACGCCCGCCGATGGCACCGGCAATTCTCTCAGATGCCCCGGAAAGCCTCCCATAGCTCCAGTTGCCGGATTCCGTATGCATGGCAACGGCATCCCATGCTTCGATTGAGAAAAACATGGAATGAATCAGCTTCCTTTGTTGGAATAAAGTATTTTATAAAATTTCTCACCCAAGAAAATTCACAACTGGAATCAATCCTTTACGGGAATAGCGTACAATACCAGTTCACTGTTCGTAAAGAAATCTGTGTGTTTACGCAGATAAAGTTTATAATGGATGCCTTTGCTATGCAATCCACAAAGTAAAGGAGGTATCACAATCAAGTCATTCTTCCGATGATAAACGCAAATCGCCAATACTGGCATATTCACCTCGATGACACTTTTTGCCCCTTTCAGTGCTTCTTGCTCATTTCCCTCTATGTCCATTTTAATAAAAGTGACCTTGTCGTCTCCAACGATATGATCAATGGTATCCATTTCAATTTCTATATTTCCAGTTCCATTTTCACTTATGCGCGATGTCGCTTTATTTTCTTTTGACTCAAACGAGATCTTTCCTGCAAAACTACCAACTGCCTTCTGGATAACACGGATATTTCTATAGCCTCTGCCTGCAACAAAACTTTCTAAATCCTTGGCATTATCTGGCTCTGCTTCAATGGCATACACAGTATCGTAAATTCCATGAGAGCATTCAATAAACGACTCCAGAGTATCCCCTGTAAAAGCTCCGCAGTCAACAAGTGTGCCACCGAGGAAGGATTGAGTAAGCCCATTGAAATATGGTGAGCAATCTGCCTTCTCATAATAAGCATATGCTGCGCCACTACACATACCTTTCAAATATGCCACAAAAAATTCCTTGGATAAATCATCGGCAAGCATTTCAAAAACTTGATGAAATTCCTCCTTGTGTTCCTCCATGAACTCATATGACATATCTTCGTTGTCATTCGCTATTTCTTTTAGGCTATATATCTCATTCATAGGGTTGTTCAAGAAATTCCTAGCATTTTGAAAGGCTTTAAAACCCTCATCACCTATCTGCGATCCGATTCCGATAACATATACCCCCCCCATTTGATAGGTAATTGTCATCCAATACCATTACAGGCTTGCCAAGATATTCTCCGCTGGATGGAAAATATTCCTTCCCCGTGATGTACCCATTCACTTCAATTCCGTGCCTCGCCAGCAATTCCGTCGCCCTTTTTCCTGTACTCCCTGTACCGTAAACTAAGACTGGGCCATGATGCGAAGAAATTCGCTCGTAAATCATCTCTGATGACATCGCAACTTTTTTTACTTCATCAAGCCACATATACAACATATCCTTTCTCATTTCAAACATTTCTTTTTCAATCCCTAAATGACCAAAAGCGGAATATCTTTCATTTCCCTATCTCTGCAACAACATCCATTATCTTTCCATATATCCCAGCTTCATCCAGATGATACTCCGCCAGCAATGCCTCATGGGATGCCCCGTGCGGATATTCATCCGCAAATCCCATTCTGTAAACCAGTGGATGATTGGGCCTGTCTGCATAGAATTCCGAGATCGCACTGCCCAGGCCACCAATGATGCTGTGTTCCTCCACCGTGATGATTGCCTTGGTGCAACCGGCCAGATGTTCCAACAATTCCCCGTCGAGAGGCTTCACGGTATGAAAATCATAGACCGCAACATCCCTGCCATGCTCTTCCTTGTGCCTCTTGGCTGCCCTCATGGCATGATGCACCTGCGGGCCATTGGCAAGGATGGCAATCTCCCCGCCTTCCATGATGGGGACTGCCTTCCCGATGGCAAACGCATAGTCTTCCTCATATACCATCGGTATGCCTGTCTTGTCCATCAGCCGGATATAGACCGAACCGGGATAGTCCGCCGCAGCCTCTACCGCCTTTGCGACCTCCATGCAGTCGGCAGGGGTGACCACCGCGATATTCGGGATGGAGCGAAGAATTGCAACATCCTCGATGGTGCAATGGGTGAAGCCCAGTTCCCCATAGGCTGCTCCCCCGGCCAGCCCTGCCATCACGACCTTCTGCCCCATGTAGCCCTGGTTGACACGGATCTGCTCCAGGCAGCGCATCGACTGGAAGGGGGCAAAGGAGGTCGTGTATACCGTATACCCCTCGCTGGAAAGCCCCGTGGCGATTCCCATCATGTTTTGCTCGGCGATGCCCACATTGATGACCTGGTCCGGCAGCTCCTTTTTCATGTTTGCCAACCCGGCGGAATTCACCACATCAGCCACCACGACCACTACCTCCGGGTTTTCCTTTGCCAGCGCATGCAAGGCCATCCCAAAGGTGGGGCGCTGGCCAATGACCGACCATCGTTTGGCGTTCTTCTTGCTATAGTCCATCCTCATTCTCCAAATCCAAGCTCTCGAAGCCCCTGCTCATAGAACTTCTGTGTCACTACGGCGTGGTGCCAGGCATTGTCGTTCTCCGCAAAGGAGAGCCCCTTGCCCTTCACCGTGTCCATGAGGACGGCCAGGGGCCTGCTCCTGTCTGCCTTCGGGGCCAACGCCCCGCACAATGCCCTGGCATCATGGCCATCCACCCTCTCCACCTCCCAGCCGAACGCCCGGATCTTTCCTTCCAAATCGCCCAGCGGCATCACCTCGTCCGTGGCCCCGCTCAGCTGAAATCCGTTGCAGTCCACCAGTGCCACCAGATTGTCCAGCTTGAAATGGGCCGCCGCCATGAATGCCTCCCACACCGAGCCTTCGTTGCATTCCCCGTCTCCCATGATGACAAAGACACGATTGGCAAGCTTTTTCTTCCTGCAAGCGATGGCAACCCCTGTGCCTAGGGAAAGCCCCATGCCCAAGGAACCGTTGGTGAACTCGATCCCCAATGCCCTGTTCCGAACGGGGTGCCCCAGAAGATCGCTGTTGTCGTCCTCGAAGGTTTCTTTCAGCCCCTCGTCCATGATGCCCGCTTCCACAAGGGAAGCATAAAGCCCCAGGGAGGCATGCCCCTTGCTGAGAATGATGCGGTCGCGCTCCGGGGAGCCCATTCCCTTCTCGCGCAGATTGGCCACACCGAAATAGAGCGCTGCCACGGCATCGGCGATGGAAAGGGCTCCGCCCATGTGCGCCGCATGCCCCCCTGCGTGTTTCCCCATGTCAAGGATATGCTTGCGGATCCGCCTGGCATGTTCCTCGATGGCCGAATAGTCCTGTTCCATCACTTGCCTCCCGGGACAAACTCGCGCATGATGTCCGGCAGACCGATCTTCAGGTCGGCGGACAGGGCGAACTCGCCGCCCACGGTCGCCTCCGCATGTCCCTGGGCAACCCCCCGGCGGAAGGATTTCAGATGCGCCTCGATGATCACCGTGTCCCCCGGCTCCAGCTTCCTGCGGAAGCGCAGGTTGTCCACATTCAGGAATGCCGTCTTCTTTCCCTTGTGCTCCGGCAGGGAGAGGAAGGTCATGATGAACGTCTGCGCCAGAAGCTCCATCTGGATGAATCCCGGCACATTCGGCTCGTCGGCAAAGTGCGCCGGAAAGAACCACTCGTCATACGTAAAGTTCTTCTTTGCCCGGGCATACTTCCCGGGGACAATCTCCTCCATGACATCCAGGAAGAGAAGCGGGTAGCGGTTCTGCTGGAACTGCTGGATCCCATATGCGCCGATGTTGTGCATGGGCTCGTAATTCGTCTCCATTCGCTCAGGCCTCCCCTCTCACTCGATGGTCACATCATACTTCTTCAGAATCTCGATGCCCTTGGCAAAGGATCCGAACTCCACGATGTCATCCGTCGCGAGCTCGATGTCAAAAGCATCCTCGATCCCGGCCATGAGCCCCATGTGCCCGACACTGTCCCATGTGGGGATGGCCTGGTACTCCAGCGTGGGAGCCTCCTCTGCCGTCACATCGAGATTCTCCACAAAAGCTTCCACATATTTTTCCCTGTTCGTCATAGTATCTCTCCTTGTTCCTTCTGTACAAAATCAGCGGAAGGGGTTCTCCGTCGCATAGCGTTCGTTCCCCTGCCTGTTCCAGTCGATATCCCCGGTGCCTATCCCCAGGTATTGGAACACCTCGTACACCGTGCGGCCATAGTGCCCGAAAAGCAGCGCTCCATGATGGGGGAAATGCTTCCCGACCAGCACATGCCGGTAGAACCTCCCCATCTCCCGGATGCCGCAGATGCCGATGCTGCCGTATGACCTTGTCGCTACCGGGAGGATTTCCCCCTCGGCCACGTAGGCGCGCAATTTCGCATCTGCCGTGCCCTGCAGCCGGTACAAGGTGATCCCCCCTGGCCGGAGATCCCCCTGGAGCGTTCCCCCGGCCATATCCGCCGGGAGGCTCTTTGCCATCATCTGATGGTGGCGCAGCCTGCAATCCTTCAGCTTGCGGGAGGATGTGTTGCCGCAATGGAAGGCCATGAAGAGATCCTGCAAGCCATAGGGTCCGCCCAGGAAGGGCTTCCCCTGGATCTCCTCCTCATACATGTCCCTTGGGACGGAGTTGTTGATGTCCAGTATGGTTGCCGCATCTTCTGCAACACATGTGCCGATGTACTCCGACAAGGCCCCATAGATGTCCACTTCGCAGGCCACAGGATACCCTTTCCCGGCGAGCCTGCTGTTGACATAGCAGGGGACAAAGCCGAACTGCGGCGCGAAGGCCGGCCAGCATTTGCCCGTCAGGGCAACGTATTTCCTGTCTCCCTTGTGCGTGCGTATCCAGTCCGTCAAGGCCAGCTCGTACTGCGCCAGCCTGGGCAGGATATCCGGCATGGCATTGCCGTCGCCGAGCTCCTCTGACATTTCCCCGACGATTCCCTGGATGCGCTTGTCCCCCTCATGCTTCTGGAAGGATGCCAAAAGATCCAGTTCAGAGTTTTCCTCGATCTCCACACCAAGGTCGAAGAGGGGCTGGATGGGCGCATTGCATGCCAGGAAATTGTTGGGGCGGGGGCCGAAGGAAATGATCTTCAGCTGACGCAGCCCCTCGACAGCGCGGGCAACGGGCAGGAACCCGTGTATCATCTCCGCGCATTCAGAAGGCTCGCCCACAGGCCACTCCGGGATATAGGCCCTCCGGTTCCTCAAGCCCAGGGCATAGCTGGCATTCAGCATGCCGCAGTAGGCATCCCCCCGCCCCTCCAGCAAGTCCCCGCCGCTGTCCTCTGCAGCAGCACAGAACATCACAGGCCCCGGGAATTTCTCCGCCAGCATGGTCTCGGAAATCTCCGGGCCATAGTTGCCAAGATAAATGCACAGGGCACTGCATTCCTCCTTCTGGATATTTTTCAATACCCTTCCGACGCTGACCTCATTGTCAACCACACATATGGGGCACTCGTACAGGTCTTCCCCAAGGTATTTGGCGCAATAGGCTTCCACCACTTTCCTGCGCCGGTTTGCCGAAAGCTCCTCCGAGAACCCGTTGCGGCTGGCGGCTACGATGGCAATTCTTATCTTTGGAACATTTTTCAAACTCATCTCACATCCCTTCAAGTTCTGTTATAAATCAATTTACAATCAAGTTTATTCCTTTCTATTCAGTTTTTTGAATGCATAAAAATTTCATCAGTAACTCCATCAGCTTGAAGCCCCATACTTCTATTCCATCTGCGAGTTGCGTCATTTCCGTCCTCAATCCATCCTATCACTTTATTTACATCACAATGCATCTTAATGCATTGCCGCCATAGGATTCCCCCCGCCGGCACTTTTTTCCTATACTCCTCCATCGCCGCTACATATCTTCCATGGAGGGTTTTCCCAATTTTTTCAAAGGACTGAAATGCAACCACCATGCCATTTTCAGGCAATCTCGCTACGATAATCCGCTTTCCTTCTATTGCCTCCGCAATTTCATCCACATCAGGATTTTGATCTTTCAGTGGGTCAAAATATTGTTTAATAATCTTTTCAATCTGCGGTAAATCACTCATCTCTGCGAATACCACATTTTGCTCTTTTCTCAAACGAGGAACATTGAGCATAGATACTCTATTGAGTTTTGCATACCTGCAAAATCCACTTTCCAACAAGACATCTTTTATAGGATCATGCATTCCGTTTCGGTCAAGAATACTTGTAATCACCGTTTCATCTGTTTGCGAAAACAATTTCCCAAAATCCTCCGGCAGACAGGACATATCCTCGCACAGGAAATAGCATCGGCTACACCGGCTCCGTTTTCGGAGGAGAAACATCGCATTCCCCGTTTGATACGTGCGAACCTGCCCTTTGGCAATCCATCGTTCCGAAAATTCACGATTGATCAGCAAGTTCCCATTAGCGGGGCTGCATCTGGCACTAATGGCATCCATTTGCCTCCGAAGCTCCTCTGCACTCGTTATGGTCTCAATCCCCATGTCACTCCTCCACCTGCACATATCGTTTCTTCAAAAGACTCCGGTCAATTTTCCCGTTAGGGTTCCGAGGCATCTCCTCCACATGATGGAAAGCCGTTGGCAACATGTACTTGGGAAGAATCTTCCCCATCTTTTCGCGAATCTCTCGCGTGGGCATCTCCTGCTTGCTCTCATAGACAAGGAGGATTTTCTTTTCCTCGCGATCATACAGGACACAGGCATTATCAATACCATCCAGCCCCACGGCCACAGCCTCGATCTCTCCCAGTTCAATGCGATATCCAAGGTGCTTCACCTGAAAATCCTTGCGTCCCAGGAACATGACCTCCCCATCCTCCCGGCGGCATACCATGTCCCCCGTTCGGTAAATAGTCTCCAAATAACAGGAATTCAGCGGATTCTGCACAAAAGCTTTCCCGGTCTTCTCCCGGTCGCGGTAGTATCCCATGGCAAGGGACGTACCGCTGATGCAGAGCTCCCCGGGCTCGCCATCCTCGCACTCCCTGCCCTCCTCATCAAGGATGTAGGCTTTCGTGTTGGGGAACACCCGGCCAATGGGAAGCTCTCCCCTTTCGATATCCTCCGCCGTCACCCGATGGTACAGGCAGTCCACCGTGATCTCGATGGGGCCGTACATATTGATGAACTCCGCCTGCGGAACATGCTCCATCCAATAGGAAAGATGCTTCATGGGGAAAACCTCCCCGGCAAACAATACCTTCCGCAAGTCCTCCAGTGAATGCTCTGCCAGGATATCCATATTTGCCATATTCACCATGACGGTAGGAACCCAGAAGATGAAATCAATATGCTGCTCCTCCAGAAAACTTGCCAGCCTCTCCGGGAACATGGCAAGACGCTCGGGTATACAGACAAAAGTGGCCTGCTTCCAAAGGGTCAGATAGAATTCCATGGTGAAGATATCAAAATACACCGGGGAAAGGCTGCCGATGCGCTCCCCATGCCCAACATCCAGCACCCTGCAGGCCTGATCCAGGAAGTCGATGACGCTTCGATGATTCATGATGACTCCCTTTGGAGTTCCCGTGGAGCCGGAGGTGTTGATGATGCAAAGGGGATCCGTGTCCACAACTCCCTTGATTCTTTCCTTGATGCAAACGAGATCGTAGGAATCCGCCTCGATATCCTCCAAGCAAAGAATCGGTACATTTCCCGCGCAACCTTCCAAGCGTTCCACCCATTCCTTGCCGGTCAGGATGCAAACGGGCTGCAATTGCTCAAGGATGCGCCGTGTACGCTCCACCGGCTGCTTGACATCCAAGTTGCTGTAGGCATTCCCGCTATAGAGAACTGCCATATCCGCTGCCATCTGCTCTGAGCACTTCGGCAGGAAAACCGCCATGGGGCGGCCTGTCGCTGAAAAAGTGCGCACCAAGCGCTCACCAAGGACACCTCCCCTGTCGAACAACTCGCCAAAGGTTGTTTCCCCCTCCTCATCCACCACGGCAATTTTTCCACGGATTTTCTCATCCGGGATATGCCCCAGCCAATACTCGACCACGTTGATCTGCATAAAGATGCGTTCCTCCCTCAATCCGGGCAAAACATCTTTTTCAGCCTCACCCGGTCAATCTTTCCGTTTTGGTTCAAGGGCAGGGAATCCAAGCGATGGCATTGACGAGGGACCATGTAGTCCGGCACCAATGCCTGCAACTTCCGCCGAAGTTCCCCTTCCTCCATCCGCCCTGCATAGCAAAGAACAATCTGCCCTTCCTTCCCATCATAAAAACAGGAATTGCCTTCCACCTCATCCAAGGAGGAAACCACCGTCTCAATCTCCCCCAGTTCGATGCGATGCCCCATGTGCTTGACCTGGAAATCCTTCCTCCCGTCATACATCAGCTCTCCACGCTCATTGTAATGAACCAGATCCCCTGTGCGGTAAATCAGCTCCGGATAGTCCAGATTCAGCGGATTCTGCACAAAAGAGGCCGCCGTCCTCGCCGGATCGTTGTAATACCCATAGGCAAGAGAGCTTCCTCTGACGCAAAGCTCTCCCTGCGCTCCCCCCTCTACCAGGCAGTCCTGATCGTCCAGGACGAGGACACTGGAATTGCGGCAGGGAATGCCAATCGGCAAAGGATCCACATCCGGGAATTCCCGATCCACAAGATAATATGTGCAGTCCACAGTGATTTCCGTCGGCCCGTAGAGATTTGCAAACAATGCCTCCGGCAATCTTCTCCTCCACTGGTTCAGCTGTTTGTTCGGCATGACCTCGCCTGCAAAAAGAACTTTTTTCAGGCAGGAGATGTCACATTCATCCAGCACATCAAAATTTGCAACAGCGCAAAGCACGGAAGGCACCCAGAATACCATGTTGATGCCATGATCTCTCACATACTCCAGCAGTCGAAGAGGAAAACTGAACAACCTTCTGGGAATGATGTGCAACGTAGCACCGTTTCTGATCATCTGGTAAATGTCCAACACGGAATTGTCAAAATAAAACGGTGCCTGGTTTCCCAAAACAGCATGCTCATCCACCTGAAAAGTCTCCGCAACCCACTCCGTATAATCCATAACAGAGCGCTGGCCGATGGTCACGCCCTTTGGGATGCCTGTGGACCCTGACGTAAAAAGGACATACAGGATATCCATATTGCTGATTCTGTCCGCAAGGCTTTCCAGTCTTTCCTCATCCACCTCGACACGGAGCAGGGTTTCGTACAAAAGGACTTCTGCCCCCCCCGAATGCACATGCCCCATTCGGAGAAATGTTCCTCATCCGTCACAATGGCAGAAGGATGAAGAACATCGATGATTTTCTGCAAACGCGCCCGAGGCATCTTTGTATCAAGAACGGTATAAAAGTTGCCTGAGTACGCTGTCCCCAAAAAACATGCAATAGCCTCTGCCCCCTGTTCCAGAAAGACTGCCACAGGCTGATGAAAGATTCCCTTCCCTGCCAATGCAGATGCAATTCTTCTCGCTTTATCACGTAATTCGCCAAAAGTCATGGAACCCTTTTCATCCACTACGGCAACCTTGTCGGGAAATCGTATGGATGTATTTTCCAAGTAACCTGTAATTAGTCTTGGCATATATATCCCCTTTCAACATTTCTCCGTGATATACATGGGCACACGAATATCAATTAAAACTTGGAGGTTTCTCCTGTAGGAATGGCATACAGAACCAAGTCGTCGTGGCTTGCAAATCTGTGCTTGCGCAGGTAGAGCCGATACCGCTTTCCCTTGCTGCGGAACGACTCGATAAACGGGGGAATCTTGATCAAATCGTCCCTGCGATGATATACACAAATTGCCATCGCTGGCATATTCGACGCAATGATACCCCGTGCACCCTTGAGTGCCTCCAACTCACTTCCCTCAATATCCATTTTCAGAAAGGTAACTTCATGAGTTCCAAGGATGTTATCCAGTGTGTCAATCTCAATTTCCATATTTCCGGCTTCACTGATGCGTGACCCTGTGCAACGTCCTCCATCAAACAAGAACTTTCCCGCAGAACTACCAACCCCTTTCGGAATAATATAGACATTCCTATAGTTCTTTTGATCTATAAAATTCCGTAAAGCTCCAACATTTGTAGGGTCAGCCTCTATCGCATAAATAGAATCATAATTGCCGTTTGAACTTCCGATAAATTTTTCTACACTATCTCCGACATAGGCTCCACAATCAACGAAGGTGCCACCTAAAAAACATTGCGTCAATTCATTAAAATATTGGTTTTCATCTGCATTTTCGTAATAAGCAACACCACTAACCATCCCTTGCAAATAAGCCAAAAATACCTTTCTAGATTTCTCATCTTCCAACATCTCATAGGATTTGGAAAACTCTTCTTCATGCTCCTTCACAAAATCGTAGGAAATGGAATCGTTATCATCAATGACCTCATGTAAGCTGTACAAATGAATGGAAGAATTTTGTTTCAAACACCTGATGTTTTTAAAGATTGGAACATCACTTTTTGCATCACGCTGTGCGCCAACCCCTAACACGAATACCCCCCCGTAGGACATATATCCATCTATGGGGTACACAGGCTTTCCAAGATATTCCCCGCTTGCAGGAAGATACTCCCTTCCTGTCACATACCCTGCAACCTCAATACCGTGCTGATCTAGGAGTTCCGTCGCCTTCTTCCCGCTTCCACCTGTGCCATACACCATCACCGGCTCACGGTGGGAGGCTATCCGTTCGTAGACCTCCTCCGGCGATACCGCTACCTTTTTTACCTCGTCAAGCCACATATCTGTTCCTCCTCTAGCAATGAGTGATGCGTCCGGCAGATGCATCGTAGGTGTACTCATGCCGCAGCTCCTCGACACAATAAGGAGCCGTCAGGAAATAGCAGGGATTTCTTTCGATGATGTTCCACAGTTCCCGATATGCCTCCGCCTCGTCTATGCAGGAAACAAATCCATTTCCCAAGCGCACCCTTCTCAAAAGACCGCACTCCACCAAATAATCCTCCAAATACGTTCCCTCACGCAGGGTAACGCCGGTGCAGGCAGTGTGCATGTACTGTGTTCTTTTATGATGCTGCCCGAATTCGTCCACCACTTCCCCTGTAAATGGCATATCAAAGCGGTATGGGACATCCATCATTTTTTCTACATAATGCAGATAAGTGAAGCAGTCATGCAAACGAGCACCCAGAAAGAGAATTTTTACATTTCTCATACTATGAAGAATGTCCAAGCCGCTTCCTTTCCCCAAGGAGTGCTGGCTGATATCCGAATATAAAATTTCCAAATTCTGCGGAACGGAGAGGGAGAGCAAGGGATCCATTGTGCGGTAACGCCCCGGCTGTTTGCGCAGGTACTCGTTCAGACTCCCCATAGGAGTACGACTTTTTTTCACATCGTAAATTTCACCGTTGCAAAAGCTGTAAGTAAAAGTCGGTACAATGAGGTTCTTCACCCCCAAACAATCAAGAGCATTGGAAAAAGCCCGCAAGTATTCCTTCCTATTAAAATCTAGCGGAATCGTTCCAAACGTGAGATCCGAGTGCAAAAACAGAGTCTCGCAATCATCGGCTCCCACTGCCTTGAGTGCCTGGTAAACATCCTCCTCCCTGTATTCTTTTTTTTCATCATCAAAGAAAAGTGCATCCATTCGGAACTCTCCTTGTCTATTGTCCTAGCCAGCCTCCATCTACATACATAGAACGTCCCGTTATCTGCTTCGAGAAATCGCTGAGCAAAAAAGCTACCATATAGTTAACATCCTCTGGCTTGCACATTCCTAAGAGAGGCTTATGGGAAAGATACTCCCTTGTCTCCGGCAATACATCCTTTCCCATGGGAGTGTCAATACCACCAGGCACAACACAGTTGATACGTATGCCTTGGTCGGCCAGTTCCACAGCCATAGTCTTTGTGGCTCCTTCCAAAGCGAGTTTGGATGCCGCATAAGCACTCATACACTTTTGCGGATAATGGGCATTCACGGCAGAAATACCGACAATACTTCCGCCGTTGTTATATTTCCGCTTAGCATACAGTGCAGCTAACTGAAAAAAAGAAATAAGATTTACATCCAATATATCTCGAACAACATCTACGGAAAGCCCTCTCAAAGGTGTCGCCTGTGCAATACCGGCACAATGGACAAGCCCATCTAGTTTTCCGTTGGCAACAGCCTCCTCAAACACAGACGCATACCTTCCAAAATCTTTGAGTTCGAAAACTATCCGCAAATGCTTTTTCGGGGAACGGCACGATGCCAAAGTATCGCACAATCTTGCCTCGTCTCTGCCGCAAGCTACAACACTCGCCCCAAGTCTATCCATCAGGATGACAAGTTCTCTTCCAATTCCGGAAGAAGCACCTGTAATGAGAATTCTTCTGCCTGTCAAATCCAACATATTTCTTTACTCCATCAAAGCCAAGGCATCCCCGACAGTAATCAATTTTCTTACGTCCTGTGGCGTAACACGCTTTTTGCATTTTGCCATGAGCAATGACATATAGGATAAAGTAGCCAAAGAATCCCACTCAGAAAACCCTGAGAGCAAATCCTCCATATGAAGACTTTCCGCATCCACATCCATCGCCTCTGCCAGCAATTCCAGTTTCGCTGTACTTTCCAATTGACATCCACCTTTCCTAAAGCTATGGTAAACCATTATCAAGCATCTTAGTTCGCCCTATCCTGATCCGTATCGCCTCTTGTCACGTACCACTGCGTCAAATTCAGCGGATTTATCCTATCACGATATTCTTCCGTTAAATGTATGAAGCCATTCAATTCCATAATCTCATGGTCAATTGGATGGAATCTGCTTGGTATCTTGATTTTATCGTTCCATGGAGGCAGCTTTCGAAACCCAATGGATTCCAGTCCAAAGGCTGTGACATCGGAAAAGCAATAAAAATCCCATAGAAGCACATTCTTGTCAAAATCAACAATTCCACGAGCTAATTCTACGGATGCCCCCACATCGAAGGACAAAAATTCCAGTACGCGTCCAATAGAAAATTGACCGTCCAGAATTGGTTCGATTCGTATCACCGCAAGGCCCAAGCAATTTTCAGCCTTGTCTTTTACTGAAAGAAAATGGTACTTGAGCACGGGAGACTCCATATATCTCCATTTCAGGAATTTGTAGCTTTTGCATATCCCTATCGTTTTTGGGGCAATTACATCAAAGTAGTACTTGTCCCAAGACTCCTTCGATAGCATATCTACATCGACTGTATATCTTCTTTGAAAATCAAGCACACTTGCAGTAGGAAAATATGATGACATTTCCTTGTCGGCAAGAAGATGCTCCGTCACCATCTCCTTATCTATCACCAATATCCATCTATTCATATTGTCTACAATATAAGATCCACGAAGTTCTTCCAGCAACTGAGCCGTTTTACTGAGCCCCATCCCCACGAGCATTTTGGTATCCCATATATCGTCTACAAAAGCTCCCATATCCAATCCATTAACTGCTTTCCCAGTCACCTTCTTCGTCATCCAGATAGTACCAGTCTTTGCTCTCACCCGTTCCCCCAGAATATTGCCCTCAAGAGGTATCACTCCATTCAACCCAACTAGCTCATCATCCACCCACATGCCCACAAAGGAATAATTTTCTTCCCCTGCAAGTTCTGCCCTCCATGGTGTGTTTAGCGTCAAATGCTCAAGTACCGTTGGATTTCTCACATAGATGTGATTATGCTTCCAAAGCTTTTCAATAGCATCCAAAAGAAGTGGCTTCTCAGATTTTTTAAAAAAACGAATTTCTTTTTTCATATCTTGTTCCTGCCAATTCATAATTGTCTCATTCACTGGAATCCTTACTTGATTTAAAAAACATGACAAATTCCCTATAAGACATATTCCATCAGAATCAAATTGCATCATTGAAGTAGCAACGTACACATAATTTTGCACTAAACTTCAGCCTTCAATCGTGCATTCTGTTCCAATGCCATAAGAAGTCTCCGTTCCGTGGCATGAAGAATCTCTGACAATGCCATTACACGTTCCTGACGTTTTCCCAATGCCCTAATCTCCACTAATTCCTTTGTGTATTTCAAATGCTTTCGGTACTGAAATTTTCTTGCTATTTGCATCATTTTTTCGTCCGCAGTAAGGATATACAGAAACTCACGACACGATGAATTTTTCTTCTTGTCCGTAATCTCCAAACATTTAGGAAGGAAATAACATGTCTGCCCACGTACAATATCCAATACTGATTCATTCAGTTCATCCAAAACAATCATACTCTTTTCATGTTGCAGTGCCTCTTTCAGTTCCAAGAAAGAAACTCCTTTCCCACAGAAAAAGGAAAAACACCCTTCTGCTACATCCCTAGAGAAATTCCTTTGAAACATAGAATCCCATCTTCGGAAAATATCCTGATTGATTCCCAACAACTCTAACTGGCATATTATCTTCTTATTCACTTGTTGATAAAGTTCCCATACAGCGTAGAGCCGATGAATCTTTCCAAATCCGCCACGATTATACTCCCCACAGAGATCAACTATTTCCGATATCTCCATGCTGTTCACAGAAGTACTTCCGAAGGTGATAATCTGAGTACGTGAATAATCCACGAAGCTCATAAGTAATTCCATTGGGAAAAGATGTGGTAGAACAGTTGCATCGGGAAAATAGTATTGATATTCTGTCAAGTCATCCGGATGTGGTTTAATCACAAGATAAGACTTCGTATAAAAATAATCCACCGTAAGCGTATTACGCAGAATCTGCTCCTCCCATGTCAGGAAATTCATATTAGCCGCATGATCGGTAAGAAAAATCGTAGTACAATCCAATGGAGGGAGTTGCAACCCCCGACACCCAAAAACAGTACAAATCCTGTCCACATCCTCCATCGACAGTTTCCGCAACTCCTCCATGACATTGAATCGAAGAAGCCGTGGATCAGCGAAACGTCCCTCTCCCGTATCAGCCTTCGGCGGAATATAAGCATAAATTCTGTCAATATACGGGCTTGACCCATCGTAAAGCCCATTAGCCTCCGTTACCTCATACATTATGGGATAAAATTCACGCTGGCTTCGTTTATGTGCCTCTATATCTTCCCATATCCCTTTTCCATCTTCTATATATGAAAAGTGTATCTTTTTGGAAACCAAATATGAAGCAAAATGAAAGTGCACTCCAGCGCAATAAATTTCCTCGAAGTTTCCCAAGGAATACGGAAGTGATTTCTGGCAAAATGCATCCCCCATCTCCTCGATACTCTTCATGGATGAGGTTATAAGTGTCTCTGTATAAGGATACAACACAACCAGATTAAAAAAACCATATTCCTTCAACCTTCTGTATTCCGGAAATTTTCTCACGATAAAATCTGGCAGAATACACACAGCCATTTTCCCTGATGCATGCAAAAGTCTCAAGCATATGCAAACCAGTAATTGATAAATCGAAATGGCATGATACAACACCATAGCGGATGATCTTCCTTTCGCAACATGACCGAAATCAGTGCTTTGTCTCAATCTGGGCACGCAATTCCTCATTCTCCTCCAATACTTGCTTCAGCCGTTTTTCAGTAGCCTCCAGTTGTCCTTGAAGTGCTACAATTTCCATCTCTTCCTCTGTCATAACATCCATTTCCACATCCTCCTTAGAATATTTTAAGTGCTTACTATAGTGAAGCATTTGAATTCTATTACGTACCCCATTATCATTCGTGAAGACATAAATTAACTCTTTCCACGTTTTATTATTTTCATGATTATGCACCAAAATTCTCTTGGAAAGCATCGGTAATGAGCAGAACATACTTGCATCTAGCATGCTCTCCTCCGGATATGTAAAAACAATAATGTAGTTCGCACGATTGATAACTTCCTTTAAAGCATCTACATCGACACAACTACGATCTAAAACGATAAAAAGATTGTTTTTAGAAGGCACCTCATCCACATTTATCTCATCAATTCCCCATGCAGAGAAAAAACCGGGAGAAATTTCCGGGTCATGAGTTCCAAGGTTCCAAAAATCCCAGGGCCTGTCCTTGGATGCTTCTGCATAGAGACATCTAATTGCATAATACTTATGTGCCTTCTGTATCCATTCATAGAATCTATATGGCTTTCTTGTTTCGGCTGGAAAACTCACCACATTTTTAAACAGCTTCGATATGCTTGATGTAGAAACCCCAATAGCCTGAATATTATCAAGATTGTAGTGAAGCATAATAAGTTCCATCGGGCAATTACTAGGAAATACATATGCATCTGGATAAAGGACTTGATAATTTGTTTTATCTGCCATATGTGCCTTGATCAGCAACCTAGATTCTTCTTCTTTAAAGTAGTCCAGAACTAAGGATGTCATGGAACCAACCCCGTTCATCGTATCAAACAATTCTGCTATCCCAAAAGCCATCGGTGCAAGAAGTGTACAATGGTCAAGTTGTATATCATCAACACCGGATGGAAGAAAAACTTGATCCAATCTCGAAATTTCTTCGGAAGTTAAACTCTCCAGTAAATCATTTTCAGAAAATGGAATCACTCTAGGGTCGGATACCTCAATTCCTGTGGGGATATCCGTAAAAATCTTGTCAATACAATGGCTACTAAGGTCGCCGATTCCCAAATTCTTGATCATATTACCGGCTGCGCTATTTACTGCAGTGAAACCTTTAAGCCATTCGAGCCTCGTGAAATACCAGCCCGGCGAATCCTCCACAAAGTTGTAATGTATATTATGAATGGTTAAATATACATGAAATGGTACATCCATTGCCGATACATATATGGTATCAAATTCCTCCAATTCTTCCAGAAACAAGTTGCGAAACATCCAATCTCCATACTTCTTGACAGACGTTACATCCGTGGGATATGGACGCCAGAAATTTTTATATCCACATACTTCATCAAAAATTTTTTTCAAATCTTCATCCTTCGGCCATCCGATAGGAAACCATTCCGGATATAAAATAGCCCCTTTCTCCTGATTATTTCTCATCTTGTGAATGGCAAAGATAAGAAGCATATGCATATTCGTAACTTGGTATAATATCATCTTCTGCCCACCCTATGCGTCAATGTTGCCTTTGCTCAAATGTCCGGCATGCCATACTGTCCCAAGCGTCAAGAATTCCTGTTGTCAAACGATAAGAATTCAAAAATTTCGTATAATATGCAGGATATCTGCTCATTTTCATGAATGGAGAAATGGCATCCCACCCAGAAATTTTCCTAAACATCGAATACGCTTCCGGCCTTTTCCTGTATTCTTTGAAAAAGTCCAATATCCCGGACATGACATCCTTGGATATGCATTGATTCTCAACGTACGGATTACCAAATCGAAGTTTTATGCCTCTCTCGCCACAGCCAAATCCCGTCAATTGTGCATTGGATGAAGCGAACAGAAGAGAAAATAGCCACTTCATGTCCTCATTTTCTTTAAAGTTGCTTTGATTGAACAGTGTACCTCTAATATATTGAAAGTCCGAAACATATTCTTCAGACTGGTTTTTTTCATCCCACCGACTGCTATATGCAAAGAGATGATTTTGAGTTCCTATTGTCAAAACATCCACCTCACATGGCAACCCCCACTGCTTAGTTATGAGATATTTTAGACCTTCTCCAGACTTCCCATATTCGCTCACATCCACCACAGCAATATGAGAGGCACCTTCTACGAATGTCTGAATATAATTCTTGGCAATATCATTCTCTATTTCATAACAAGCAACGATTTCTTCCCAATTTTCTTTAAGAAATCTCTCAACCTCTCCTGTGCTGCATGTACTCATCAACTGCTTTAGAAGAAAACGGTACCCCTCTGTACGTCCCAGCAGTCTTTCAAGGCCCAACATCCTAAAATACTCTTCAACTGTCAACGAACTCCGTTCCCATGGAATTTGGTGCAAAAAATTTTGCAGGAACCACCATCGGTTGCATTTAGCCATGAGTCGTATTCCAACTTGATTTGACCATTGCACAACATTTGCAGGTACGCCAAGGCAAATCCTTTTGCTGATTTTTGGAATCACATCCGCGTCGCTAGACAAGAACAATACCTTGTCCACATGATTTCTCTCAAAAAACCGATGCATCCACAGACAAAACCCTAGGGCAAGTATTCCACCGTAGATAAATCCATACTCATACGGTATACTATAAACAATTCTTTCTTGATGCAAATACTGGTTCACAAGGGTCTGATAGGCTCTATTGATCTCTTCCGACAACATGGACATTCTGTATGGACTGCCAAGGCTGTCAACATCTTGATAATGATAGGCCTTGACCCCGTTGGCGCGAGGTCGTTCCACATCTAACTTAGGATGCGGTCCTGCATACACATACTTATGAGATTTTCCAAAAACATCTCTCATAAGCCGATACAACATCCCGCTGGATTTGGTGGCAAGATATTCGCATGATGTCAAGATGTGCTTGATATCCTTGTATCCACATTTTGAAAGAATCCTAACTAGGTGTTCCTTACGAAAATAGGTATCTTCCAGAAGGACAACACTTCTCCCCATGCCAGATAAGATTTGGCAAACTTCAAGCATGTACGGATTCGTTGTGCATAACTCTGCTTCCGTGTTCACTTCCACTTCACATGCCTGCTCGATATCCAAATCTACTTCCCGGCCTACTACCCGATAAATATCCTCTAACGTAACCTCAGCTATATGAAGTTTTTCCTGCATCTCTTTCCTTGCAATCTGCTCGGATTCTATGCGTATATCTGCAAAATCAAGGATACCCAACCTCTCGCCAACCAAGGAATACAGCCATTTTCTGTTTTTCGTCGGAAAAACCAGCATGTTCCAGATACCCAACGAGATAATATCATCTTTCTTTAACGTATTTATCACCAAAACATTAGCACACCTGTTGGGATGCAACCGCCTCGACAGTTCCGATTCACTTCCACCCAAGTAGGGGATTCCTGGCGATTGAGGCTTTGCTGCCTCCCTCACCACCAATTCAGTCTGCACGATCATATCGTCCCACAAAATACGGCTCTCCTCGATGCCCATCTCTGCAAGTTGCTTTCTGATGGAATCTACGGCAGAGGGAGAACCATTAGCGATGACGATTCTCCGCTCCGTCTCCTTTGTAAGAGATTGGGGCGGTTTCACCGGAACGAGAGCATTCTTCACTGCGTTCCATTTGCTATCCACAGCGTACTCTACCTGGCAAAAACCGGTTTTTTGAAGCTGCTTGGCGTAGTTCCGCCCGACCTCTCCCATGCCCCAGAGGACGATGGATTCTCCCTTCTCTACACTTTGGAAGGGAAAAATATGATAGTAGCCAATCCGCTTGACAGCCTTGCCCTGGCTGGTGATATTGTCACTCACCACAATGCTCTCATCGATGACCAGGTCACACCAGAGAATCCGCTCGTCCGGGATTCCCCACCCTGTCATCTGCTTCCGGATCTCTCCCGCCGCTGCACCATTGCCGTTGGCAATGACAATCTTTGCATGCTTCGGTGCTTGCTTTACATAGGAAACGGGCATTACCTTCACCAAAGGATTCTTGCAGGCAGACCAGTTCCGATCCACCACGAATTCCACATTGCAGTACCCCGTCTGGAGGATTTGCTTCATGTAGTGCTGTCCGACCTCCCCCATGCCCCAAATGACAATGGAAGATCCCTTCTCCACTTCCTGGAAGGGAAACACATGATAGTACCCAACCTGCTTCATTCACGCCACCTCGTAGTCTTCCTTCAAATCCCTCGCCGGGTTCACCCACAAAATCCTCTCCGCAGGCACGCCCAGCTCCTCCAGTGTCTTCCGTATGTCCTTCGCGATCTGCTCCCGCTCGATGGCAATGAGCACCAAGTCGTAGCTGCCCCGATCCATCCCGGCAAGCTGTGCCGGGGTGACGAGGGTCACATCCTTGATGCCCGTGAGGTCCGGCTCCCGATCGCAGAGGGCAACGATGCTGGCCTTGCCGGACTTCCTCGCCTGACGAAGGAATGTCCTCCCCACCTCGCCGCCGCCATAGAGGACGAGACGGGTACTCTCAGGGATTGACTCCTCCGGGAAACGGAAGCGCGGATCCTCGCCGTCCTGAGTGCCCTTTGCATGCTGCTGGACCTGCCACTGCCAAAACCTGACCAGATCAAACCACTTGCTGTTCCCGAATTCCTCTTCGAAACGGATTCCCGCAAACAAGTCCAGCTCCGCCTGCTTGGGATGGAGGAGGAAATAGTCCAGTGCCAGGCTTGCGTCCTCCCGCTGGAAATGCAGATGCCGGAGGTCGCTTCCGAAGGTATCCGCCATATCCCTCACAAAGTCCAGGGCACCCTCCTGCAGGGCGCGAATTCCCTCCATTCTTCCCCGGGAGTCCTCGGTCTGCACCAAGGAAACTCTGCCGTCCCGGATTGCGATCTTCTTGCAGGCAGGAGCTATCTCGCTGATGAGCATCTCCCTGACCATGCCGCAAATGACCGGGGAATAGCCGTAGAACGTATGGGGGACAAAGCCGGCCTGCTCTCCCCTGCGAAAGGCCAGATCCTCAATGATGTGGATGCAGTAGGGCGTGATGTCGAATCCCAGATGCCTGAGCGTATCCTCCACCCGGCAATGGTAGCCGATGTCAAAGGTGGCTGTCCTCCCCCCAAGCAGGGGCATCAATGCCTCCTTCATTTCCCTTCGGTATGCCGCAAAGCGTTCCGGCGCGTAGAAATTCTTCTTGAAGAACCTGATGAAGGCATTCCACTCCTCGAAGGAAGCAAACTTCTCCTCGTAGGGAAACCCTGCCTCCTCGCAGGACTCTGCCAATATGCTCCTTTTTCCCTCCGGGATGAACTCTGCGAACCACTCCGCCACCTCCCTGGGAGACTTGGCTGTCACCATGATGCCCTGGGAAATCTGCCACCAGTCCGCCTCGTCGGTGATGCGAAGGGGGAGCGTGGTCGCCCTGTTGAAATGGCAGTAACGGACGGCGGGGAAGGTTTCCCCGTAGCACGGCTTCAGCAGCTCAAAGGCTTTCATGGGAAGGTAGCCATCCCTTGCCATGAAACAGAGGTTGTCAACTCCCTGCCTCCCTGTCTCCCTGTGCAGCCAGTCCGCCACGGCAAAGAGGTGCATCCCCAGTGCGCCGTAGCCCAGGAGCGCAGCGTCCCCGTTGAAGTCGCTGTCCGCACGGAAGGAGCGAAAGGGGTTGTCGAAGAGGCGGTTGGCGACAAGGGCAAGCATGGCACGAATCCCCAGGAAGTCCCTCAGCACCCCGAAACGGTTCAGGAAGGACTCGCCGTAAGCTTTCCGGAACACCTCCCCGGAGTATCTCCCGGATACGGTATTCATCAAAAGGTCGCTGCATTTCGGGAAATGGATGGCCTGGAGGCCTTGGCTCCTCGCCTTCCTCACATCCGCAGTCTCATTGTCCCCAATGTGAAGGATGCTTCCGGGGGATGTTCCCAGATCCTTGGTAATGTACTCGTAAAGATGCCCTGTGGCCTTGGTGAGGCGCACAGCAGAGGACAGGTAGAGCTTGTCGTAGCCGGTATAGCCGTTTTTGTCCAGAAGCCCCTCCACCACTTTTGGGGGCAGGTACATATCCGATGCGACAATCACTTTCTTCCCGGCACTTTTGGCAAGGCCAAAGAGTTCCCCGGCAAATTCCCTGGGACGGCAATAGCGCATCTCCAAATCGATCTCCCATGACTGGATGGTCTGCGCCATGTCGGAGGAAAGTTCCAGCATCTCCGCCAGGCACTCGTAGATCTCCTCCAGCGTGACATCCTCGCCCCGGGAGGCAAAGCGATGCCGCGCAATCTGTTCCGCCTCTGTGCGGTATTTCTTGAAGTCCACGCTGCCCATGGCACCAAGAAGCCCTGTCACACGGGCATCCATCAGCTCAAACAGGTCGGCAGGGGCGAAAAAGGGCCGAAGGAGCAGCGTATCGAAGATGTCGAAGCTGACAACCTCCACATCACCGGACAGTATTCTGTTTTTTATCTCCTCAGCCGACATCCCCATGCCACAAAACATCCCTTCAAATCTCGTTCAGCAACCGATAATCCAGATACCCCGTCCGCCACTTCTCCCGATGATAGGCAAAGTAAACGGTGGTCAGCAGCTCCCCCACATGTCCAAGATATCGGTCAGGACGCTCGATCCCTTCCGCCTCGTATTTCTCCTGCATGCCCCGGAGCACAGCGAACATGAAACGGCAGTAGTCAAGATAGATCTCCCGCTTCGCAATCAGCATATTGTTGGGGAAATGTATCTGCTCCTCCAGAAAATCTCTTGAGAACCTTGCCATCCCGGAATCCTCCTGCTCCATCAGACGGAGCATGTTTTCATAGTCCATCTCGTCCATGGTGGTGACCGGAAGGCCTGCGAAGAACGTATGGACATTCGGGAAGGTCAGCCTGGGGGTAGTGAGCAGCACATCCACCCTTTCCCCTGCCATGGCCTCCTTCCATTCCTCCGTCAGCACGAAATGGCGGCGATAGTGGCACAGGCCCAGGTATTTGGCTCTTGGTGCTTTCTGCCAGAGCCAATAGGCAACGGTCAGCTCCGAATACAGGTGGTTGTACCCGGAGATATTGTCACCTTCGTCGTCATACTCCATTTCCCCGGAGCGTGGGCCTTCATAGCCAGCAGCCCCTCCCAGCACAGGATGGACGAAGCCCGGCAGGTTCTCCAGGCTGACCCTGGCATCCTTCCTTGAAGTGGCCATGGCTACATAAAGCTCCTCTTCCTGCAGGTACTCCCGGATATGTCCCAGGTCTTCCTTGCTCAAGGGCACCTGTGTCATGGGGTAAAAGGTGAACTTCTTCCCTGGATACCCCTTGTCTGCAATCTCCAGCATGGAATAGTCATGGGGACTCCGCCGTACCGTCAAATCCGGGCAGGCGGCACTGATTTCCTTTATGCCCTGCTCTCCCAAAAGTTCCGTCATGCGATGCAGGCCTATGATTTCCTTGGGAACTATCCCGAGATCTTTCAGCAGGGATATGACCTCATGATGATGTTTTTCTTGGAGTGCCAAATGCACGTCTGCCCCGGGATACCTTGCCAGGGCCTCCTGTATCTCCATGCAAGGCCTGCCGCAATATGTTTCTCCCTGGCCGTCCAGTTTGGTGACGGCAAAGGCGACAATCTCTGTCTCACGTCCCCGGGCCTCCAGATAGCGGCAGTATTCCTCAGCAATCAGTCCCCTGCCATAAAGTATCAACATCCCACAAACTGCCTCCCGTAAAAATCAAATCCCCCAAATGCTCTCGCTCTCCATGGCGTCAAACAAAGCCCGGCAAACATAATAGTCCACAGGATCCGTGATCTTCATATTGTGCCTGGGACTCCTCACCATGTGCATGGGAACCCCGTACATGTGGCAGAGATGCGCCGAGTCGATGGACTTCCGGCCTTCCTTCTGTGCCCGGCAGTAGACCCTGTAGATCTCTCCGAAATAGAAGGACTGGGGAGCCTTGGCGACGTACATGTGGTCCCGCTCCGGCACATGGCGGATGCTTATTCCGTCCCTGCTCTCCACCACGCTCTCCCTGACGCCCTCGCAGGTGATGGCACTGCCGTGTTCCCGTACCGCCCCGATGTTCTCCGTGATGAGTTCCTGGGTGATCAGGGGACGGACACCGTCATGGATCAGCACGATGTCGTCATCCTTTGCGAAGGAGCTCATGTGCTCCAGCCCAAGGTAGATGGAATCGTGCCCCGTCTCCCCGCCGGGGACGATGCTCTGCACCTTGTCGATGCCGTAATGGTCCGCCATGCGCTGCATCTTCTGGATCCATTCCTTGACA
>Ga0256405_10002415_pt1 | contig 43083 bp, 31 predicted proteins | sample RumenRJG_02DNA_FD_189096 | JGI IMG/M metagenome (GOLD analysis project Ga0256405, IMG submission 189096) | Bovine rumen microbial communities from Lethbridge, Alberta, Canada - RJG_02 | ecosystem: Host-associated > Mammals > Digestive system > Stomach > Rumen | place: Canada: Alberta... | reverse complement strand
TCCTCGATCCTCGCGACACCTACGCAGAGGCTGCACAGTGGGATGAGAAGGCTAAGGATCTGGCCGGCCGTTTCATCAAGAACTTCAAGAAGTATGAGACCAACGAGGCAGGCAAGGCTCTCGTAGCCGCAGGCCCTCAGCTGTAATTCGCAGCAAGGCCTGCCAAAACAGCGGCGGACCGGCTGCAATCGCAGTAAAATGACAACTAAGGCAGTGAAGAAATGATTTTTCGTTTCTTCACTGCCTTTCTTTTTGCTCTTTTTTATTGATGAAAATTATAATACAATCATTTTGAGGAAGTATGTTTTGACAATTGGGCAATAAGCGCCTATTATAGTCGGATGGAACGAGTAATGGAGGCATCATGATGAATAAATTCTTGAATAATCCCGCGTTTGAAGGGATCGAGCCATTTGAATCCAAGTTATGGCTGTCGTCTCCCACGATGCACGGCGACGAGCAGAAATGGGTGGATGAGGCGATCCAGACGAACTGGGTCTCTACTGTTGGGAAGAATATAGATGAAGTTGAGCAGCAGATCGCTGAGTATGTAGGCGTGAAGTACGCGGTCGGCCTTTCCTGCGGCACATCTGCGCTCCATATGGCTACTAAGCTCGCGGGGGAGAAACTGTACGGACAGGCGAAGCCCAACCAGGGCACGCTGCAGGGACACAAGGTTTTCTGCTCGGACTGTACATTTGACGCCAGCATCAATCCGGTTGCTTACGAGGACGGCGAGGCGGTCTTTATCGATACGGAGTACGACACCTGGAACATGAGCCCGGAGGCGCTGGAGAAGGCTTTCGAGATCTACCCGGACGTCAAACTTGTCATCATCGCGCACCTGTACGGCACGCCCGGCAGGATGCAGGAGATCAAGGAGATCTGCGACAGGCACGGCGCGCTGATCGTTGAAGACGCGGCTGAATCTCTGGGGGCAAAATACAGAATGAATGGCAAGTGGGTCGAGACCGGCACACTGGGCGATTACAACGCGATCAGTTTCAACGGCAACAAGATCATTACAGGATCCGCCGGAGGAATGTTCCTGACCAACAGCCAGGAAGACGCGGAGAAAGTCCGCAAGTGGTCCACTCAGAGCCGTGAGGACGCGCCCTGGTACCAGCACGAGGAGATCGGCTACAACTATCGCATGAGCAACATCATCGCCGGCGTGATCAGAGGCCAGATCCCTTATCTGGACGAGCACATCGCGCAGAAGAAAGCGATCTGGGAGAGATATGAGAAGGGACTTGACGATCTGCCGATCAGCATGAACCCTTGGGACAGGAAGAACGCGCAGCCCAACTTCTGGCTCAGCTGCATACTGATCGACAAGTACGCTATGGCACCCTCTGTCAGAGGCGAGAAGGACTATCTCTACAAGAGCGCGAGCGGAAAGAGTTCCCCTCACGAAATTCTTGAGGCGCTGGCTGCTTTTAACGCAGAGGGACGCCCGATCTGGAAGCCGATGCACATGCAGCCGATCTACAGGATGAATCCTTTTATCACCGTAGAGGGCAACGGACGCGCGCGCAGCAACGCCTATATCGAAGGCGGCGGGATCGACGTCGGCGCAGATATCTTCAGGCGCGGACTATGCCTGCCCTCGGACAACAAGATGACGCCCGAGCAGCAGGATATCGTCATCGACATCATCCACAGGTGCTTTAAGTGACGCGGCGGCCGGCTGACCGGCGTAGAAATCGGAGAATATGAAATCTTATAAAGACTTGATGAATTCCCTCACTGACGACGATATCCTTCGCCAGATGACGGAAGAAGAAATAAAAGAGCTCAGGGGCGTTTTCCTGCAGACTTACAGGGACCTCGCGGACTGCTGCAAGCGGAACGGCCTCACAGTCATGCTGCTGGGAGGTTCGTGCCTTGGAGCAGTGCGCCACAAGGGCTTCATTCCCTGGGACGACGACCTGGACGTTGCTATGACCAGGAAGGACTTTGACCGGCTCAAGGAGATCTTTGACCGGGAACTTGGGGACAAGTATGCTTTGTCCTCTCCGAATTATAAGGGAAACGCCAAGAACCGCTTCCCCATGATGCTCGTAAAGGACACCATGATGATCGAGGCGGGCGACAACCCGGAGGAGGAGACCAACAAGATCAAGATCGACTTCTTCATGCTGGAGAATATTCCCGAGAACGCGGTCGTAAGGACCCTTAAGGGGCTCTGGTGCACGGCTCTCATGTTCATGGCCAGCTATGAGGAGACCTACGAGAAGAACGACGAGTACCTCAGGCGCTACATGTGCAAGACGCCGGAGGGCGAGCGCGAGTACAAGAGAAGGATGTTCCTGGGAAGATTCTTCTCTTTCAATAAGTTCCAGAAATGGGCGGACATCGTGGATAAGGCCTTCCAGTATCCCAGGGAGACAAGACTTCTGGGGATCCCGTCGGGGCGCAAGCACTATTTTGGCGAGATCCTGCCCAGAGAGGCCTATGTGCCGGTCTCCAAGGGCGAGTTTGAGGGCATGACTGTGGATCTGCCCGGCAATACGGACATGTATCTGTCCAATCTCTACGGAGACGACTACATGACGCTCCCGCCTGTGGAAAAGAGGGAGCGGCACCTGATCATGGACGTCGTGTTCGCGCCAAAAAAGTGAGCGATTCCGGTTATGGACGCCCTGTGCAGGCGCAAAAATGTTCCGCACATATACAGACTCTTAAGGAGACAGCCAAGTTATGAATTACTACATTCGGGAAACGGTTTTTAGCGAGGACGTTAAGCAGACAGCCGGCTCCAAGGCCAGGGAAGACATCAACGAGATCGCCGAAAAGATGGGCTTTACCCCCATCGAAGTGGAATACGACTATTCCCTGAGAAATAAAGAAGGGTTCCTGACAGCGCTCGCGCAGCTGTCCGAGGACTGGAGCAAGGCTCTTGCCCAGGTTGGGGAAGGCGACACTGTTTTGATCCAGTATCCGCTCAACCACCATCCGGTGGGCGTTCCGGGAATGCTGAAAAAGCTGCAGAAGCGCGGCGGTAAGGTGATCATCCTGATCCACGACATCGACTACATCCGCATGAACAAAAACAAGACCCCTTTGGACAAGCTCAAGATCGCCAAGGTCAAATACGAGGATCATTCTACCATCAAACGCGGCGACGCCGTTATAGCCCACAACCGGAAGATGATGAAGTTCCTCCTGGGCATGGGCGTAGAGAGAGAGAAGATGATCTCTCTGAGGATCTTCGACTACCTGATTCATCAGGATTTTGACTATGTCTCAAGAGATATGAACGAGCCTGTGATCGTAGCCGGCAATCTCAGAAAGCATAAGGTCGGCTACGTCTACTCACTGCCGGACAACCAGGAGTTCAACCTCTACGGCGTGGATTTCGAGGACGAGGGAAGAGATAATGTCCACTATATCGGTGCTTTCGATCCCGAGGAGCTGACCCGGAAGATGCAGGGAAGCTTCGGTCTTGTATGGGACGGCACGACCTGCGATACCTGCGACGGACTGTCGGGGAACTATCTCAAGATCAACAATCCCCACAAATTCTCGCTTTACCTCTCTTCAGGTCTTCCTGTCATCGTATGGGACCAGGCCGCGGTCGCTGACTATGTAAATAAAGAAAAAGTCGGTATCACGGTCAGCAGGATCAGCGAGATCCACGATGCGATCGCGAATATGAGTGAGAGCAGCTACAGGGAGATGGAAGCGAACGCAAGAAGGATCTCCCGCAGGCTGATCGGGGGAAGTTACACGAAAAAGGCGCTTGCCAAGGCTCTGGATATGGTTTCAGGGCAGAAGGATTAAATGAATTCAAGGATTTTCGACATATATCCCAGAATACCGCTGTTCACGACGTTATTGTTGTTTACAATAACGTTCTTTGTGTACGACGATTTCGGGATCAGGATGATCCTGGGGTACGCTGTCCTGATGTATGTGACCCTGATGTATCTTGTTTTCAGGAACAACAGTATCCGCCTCACAAGGATGAAACTGCTGTATCTGCTCTTCGCGTCGAATCTGTCTGCACTGATACTGATCGGAAAGACGGACGCCTCCAGCATTACTTTTGTGCTCAGCATTGTGCTCTGTGCTATTGCCGCAGTGATCGGAGACATCAGGCGGACGGAGCTGAAAGCGGCGTATTGGATTCTGGCAATCTTTTCGATCCTGTCCACCGGCTATGTGATCGCCGTCAGGGTTTATCCGCCTCTGTACACTAACGGGACCAGGCGGCTCATTTCTTCTGCTTCCAAGCTTATGAACGATGAACTGCTCAAGCAGGGATATGGCATCTCGCTAGGGGGAAATGTAGTCTTTATCGACTATATCCTGATGCTGTTCGGCCTTCTGACTTTCAATATCGTAATGGCCTATAAAAAAGAACTGAGACACAAGCTTTTCTATTGGGGCTGTCTGGCAACCTGCGCGGTGGGAATGCTCTTTGTCAACAGAAAGAGCGAACTTTTGTCATTTCTGATCGCCCTGGCTTTCTGCTATCAAATACAAATGGGAATAAGCACCAGGAAAGAAAAGAAAAAGGTTGTGAAGATCACAGCTGTCATAATCGTTATGGCCGCAGTGGGGCTGGTCTTTTTGGGAGCATCCGGTTTCCTGGAAAGATATATGACCTTTTTTGAGAGACTGATCGGAAATATGGGAGGCGCGGAGACCAAGGTCGATCTGACTTCAGAGAGAGGCGTCCTGTGGGCTCTTGCACTCTCGCTCTTTCAGGAACATCCGATCCTCGGGATCGGATGGGGGCATTTCCATGAGCATCTCCCTGAATCATTGAACCATCTTGATAATGTACATAATAACTACCTGCAGCTGTTGTGCGAGACAGGGATCGTGGGATTTTTGCTGGTCGTGATCCCTCTTATTTTGGTGCTCAAAGAGACAGTAAGATCGATCAGGGCAAACAGAAAGAGAACAAACAGAGAGCCGATGCTGATGGCCTTAAATATCACATCTTTCGGGATGCAGATCGCCTTTCTTGTGCTCAGTTTTCTTGACCCGTGTCTGTACAAAATGCTGTTCTGGGCGATCTTCGCGATCGTGGTCATGCTGGCTGACAGTACGGAAGGCGCCCTGAACGAAACGCTGCAAATCTCTTAAAAGAAGGTAAGAAATGGTAAGTCTTAAGATCAAACTGCCGGAGGGCTATCTGGACGAGGAAGTCCGGGACGACTTTACTGTCACTAAGGAGCAGAAAGAAATATGGGCAGTGGAGCTTGACCTGCTCGCGGAGCTGAACCGCGTCTGCGACCAGTATGGGCTGACTGTCTACGCGGACAGCGGGACGATGCTCGGCGCAGTCCGCCACAAGGGCTTTATTCCCTGGGACGACGACATCGACCTGACCATGAGCCGGTCGGACTATGAGAAACTGTGCGAGGTCGCGCCGCAGGAATTCAGGCATCCCTATTTCTTCCAGACAGAAGAAACAGATCCGGGCTCGGGACGCGGTCACGCCCAGCTCAGGAATTCGGAGACGACGGGAATCCTCAAAAAAGAGCAGGAGGTCCGCTATACTTTCAATCAGGGGATCTTCATCGATATTTTCCCCTATGACAACGTGCCGGACGACGTCGAGAGACGCGATGAGATGGTCCGCAGGATCGAGGAACTGCGTAATAAATCCGTCAGTTACGCCAAACTGTTTTATTCGAAGAACCCCGGAATCGGATTCCGGTGGTATGTCGCCCATGCGCTGCAGATCGCGATCAAAATAGTGCATGCGAAGTACAACAACAAGTACTTCAGGGAAATGGAGAAGGCCAAGCTTGCCTGCAGGAACGAAGACACGCGATATATCGCCAATCTCTACCGCCTCTGGGCTGACGACCCGGAAGCCTGCGTATGGGATAAGTCGTGGTATAAGGAAGCGATTGAGGTTCCCTTCGAGTTTATTACGATAAAGATACCCGCGGGGTACAACGAGTACCTGACAAAGACATACGGGGAATGGCAGAAATTTGTGGTAGGAAGCTCGGACCACGGAGATATCATCTTCGACACCGACCGCTCTTACAAGGAATACCTGTAGACCGGAAATTGGAGGATAGGATCAGTGAAAATTCTGAAAACCGTGAGCATAGTCGTGTTCATAGTGTCGGTTATTCTTTTTGGAGGATATCTGGCTAAAGAAAACTCTCAGGATCAGGCGGGACCGGAGATTTCTTTAGATTCAGATCACATACAGGTCAGTGTGAAAGATGATAAAGAGGCTCTTCTGGCGGGCGTCACTGCGTCAGACGCCGGGGACGGAGACCTTACCGGAGCTGTTTGCGTGGAGTCTGTGGGACCCTTCGACGAAGAGGAAAACAGAGTTGTTAGATATGTGGTCTTTGATTCGGACGGCCACGTCGCCCGCGCATTCAGAAAGATGAGCTATACGGACTACACAGCCCCTGTTATTGAAATATCAGGACCTCTCACCTTTTCCACTGACAGCACAAACCTGGTGGAGGGAATTACTGTGATGGACTGCCTCGACGGAGATATTACAGGCAGCGTCCAGATAATTTTCGCCGACGACACGAAAACGACCCGGCCCGGGATATATCCCGCAAGGCTCAAGGCAAGGAACAGCGCCGGAGGCACGGCAGAGCTCCCTGTAACTTATGAGATCTACGATCCCGCGGAGTACAACAGACTTCCCAGACTGACGCTCAATAATTATCTACTGCGCCTGAAAAAAGGGGACAGCTTTAACGCGGCTGATCAACTAAGCTCAGTGGTGATCGGCGGCACGGAGTACCAATTTGTCAGGGAGAACGGAACTTACGGCGCTTCAGGGGAAAACGCCGATATGTCAAAACATACAATAGACCAAAGCCTCGTCACCATTACCGGCGAAGTGGATACCAATACAGCCGGGTGTTATGAAGTCGACTATTCACTGAAAGACGATGTTTTCAGTACGGGAACAGGGACAGCCAGACTGTACGTTGTGATCTCGGAAGGAGGAGCGGAATAAAATGCAGGAAAACAATGGCGCATCCGGACGCATTCCCAGAGAGGAATTCAGGCTGGATCTGTACAGCGTGCTGAGCGATATAAAGGAGCAGTGGATAGCGATCCTGCTGCTGACTGTTTCAGCGGTCCTTCTTTCTTATGTTTTGCTCTCAGCTGACGCTAAAAATACTTATACAACTACGGCTACCGTCGCTGTCCGCTACGCGGATGAGAATCCTGACATCAATAACGCCACCGTGCCGGATATAAATTCTGCTCTGAAATACGCAGGAGACTGCGCGAAGACGCTTGCGACGGTCCTCAGCAACGGCAGTATCAGAGCTACTGCAGCCAAAGAGAGCGAATTGGCGGGCCTTAGCGGAAGCATCACAGCAGCGGCCATTGCGGAAACCAATCTTTTAGTGATCAGGGACACTTCGGGCTTGCCGGCCGCATCTCTCAAGGAAACGGAAGCATTACTGAATTATCTGCTGAAATCTGAAGATCAGCTCCTCGGAGGGATCAAGGTCACTGTGGTGCAGCAGCCCCATCTGAGGAAAAACGCAGTCGACAAAGGAAAAATAGTAAAGCAATCGATCGCCATGGGAATCGCTTGTCTGTTTTTCCTCTGCACTTTACTGGGATGGCGTTCTTCTTCCAGATACACGGTTCGAAAGAGCTCGGAAGTTAAGGCCAAAACCGGCGCGGATCTACTCGCGGTGATCCCGCGCGAAAAGAATGGGAAAGCCGGACTTCTGATCACGGATCGTTCCATCGCGAACGCGTTTGGGGAAGAGACTCGCAGTCTTGCAGCTCGCCTGATCAACGAAATGGAGAGAGACGGCCGGAAGGTGCTCCTGGTTTCGAGCGCAGCTGAAGGAGAGGGAAAATCGACAGCGGCAGCCAACATCGCTCTTGCCATGTCTGAGATGAACAGAAAGGTAATCCTGGCAGATCTGGATTTCCGGAACCCTGCGTTGGCCAAAATATTGAATATGCAGGAGAATGAGTCCGCGGATCTGATGCAGTTTTTGGTAAACGGCGCGAAGGATACCGGCTCTGCGGACCTTGACGGACTGATCAGGCCTGTGCCCGGAACCGGTCTGTCCGCGGTCCTTAACAGCAAAGCCGCGCCGCTTGCAGTGGACAGGTACGCTGTCCAGATCAGAAAGTGTCTGGAACTTCTCCGTGACAGAGCTGATTTTGTTATCATCGACACGTCCGCGGCGAAGGCTGTATCCGATACGGAAGCGCTGGCCTCGATGGCAGATGCATCAGTCATTATCGTCCGGGAAAACTTCGCGGAAGTGGCAGATATCGAAAAGACAGTCACAGTTCTTTCAAAAGGCGGCCATATGATCGGATGCGTGTTCAACGACGCGCGCAAAAACGCCATTTCTGCCGACGCCGCACAACTAAGCAACGGAGGTCGATATGCAGGATAATACAGTACAAATCGATAACAAAATCGATAATAATGAGGAGATCGTTGTCAACCTGTTCGTCCTCGCGCGCAGGGTCTTTAAAGAACTGCGCCGCAGCGCGCTGATCATACTCCTGCTGATGGCGCTGACAGGTACGGCGTGCTATTTTGGCGCAAGAGCCTCCTATAAACCCGTTTACGCGGCGAGCGCGACATTTTCGATCGACAGGGTCTCAAACCTCAGATACAGGTCGGGCGGCGATAAGTACCTGATCATAAACAAATTAGGAACGTGGTTTCCTTTTTTTCTCAGCAGCGACGCCATGAAGAGCGCGGTTATGGACGATCTGGAGTTCCATGACGCAGAGGATTTTGATGTCGAAATCGCGGCGAGCGCCGGATTTGCCACCAACCTGATCGGACTGGTGGTCAGATCGAAAGACCCGCAGCTGGCGTACGACGCGCTTCAGTCAGTTCTGCGTAAATTCCCGACGATCACAGAGCATTCGATCGGTGAGGTGGATTTCAAATTGATCAACATGGGCGGAGTTCCCACTTCGCCGTCCGTGAGGCCGACAAATAAGAAAACGGCAGTCATCGGAATGATCTTTGTTCTTGCTGTTGCTTTGATCTGGACCATATTCAAATGTGTGTTCATTAAGAATATTGTGAACGGTGAAGCCCTGTCCAAAGTCCTTGATACAGAACTGCTGGGAACGCTGCCTTATGTTAAGTGCCCGCGCGGGAAAAAGCCTGCGGCGATTGATTCTGTGGATTGCCCTCCTCAGATGGCAGACGCAGTGCACACCATCCGCCTTCGCCTGGAGAGAATCTCGGGCGAACGAGAGGCGAAAACAATCCTGGTAACCAGCACGCTCAGTTCAGAGGGAAAGACCACAACCGCGGCAAATCTTGCCATCAGCCTTGCAAGCCATCAGCATAAAGTACTGCTGGCAGAAGGAAATCTTCGGAATCCCTCCGCCCTTGCCGCTTTGGGCATGCCTCAGGCGGAGAAAGGAATGGCGGATCTTCTTACCGGGAGCTGCGAAGCGGACGAGGTAATGATCCCCTACAGCAACGACGCCAACCTTACGGTGATTCCCGGAGGAACTCTGAACGGACTGCCTGCCGCGCTGTGGAGCAGACCTGAAGCAGAGAAACTGTTTAAAGAGTGGAGAGAACGCTTCGACTACATTATTATTGATTCTGCGTCGGCAGCTTCCTGCTCAGAGAGCGGGCTCATCGCCCGTCTCGCGGACGGATGCATCTATGTGGGACAGGAAGACCGTGAACTGGCTGACGATGTCCGAAGGGGCGCGGAAACGGTCGCTTCTGCCGGATGCGGGATCCTCGGATGCGTATATAACGCCGGCCATTGAGCGGTTTTGCCGCGGTGCGCGACCGCGCGGCTTGGAGCAGAACTGCGATTACAGTTGCAGCCGGGCACAAGATGATGTATGATTAGGTAGTTAAAGAACCGATATGAACTTAAGGGGACGGGTCTTTTCCGTCCCCTTCATTTAAACACTGATGTTCACCAAATACACATACGGGAGGATTCATGAATTTATTTGAATCGGAAATACTGAATAAACTATATTTTGAACCGTTCGTAAACCAGAGGATCCTGGCTGAGACGACCGGATGCAGCGTCGGAGCTGTCAATAAGGCTCTGCGGCAGCTGACGGAAGCGGGCTATCTGGACGGACAGACGCAGCTGACGGATAAAGGACGACAGGAAGTCCGCGGCAAAATTCCGAAGAGCGCGATCATCCTGGCAGCAGGCTTCGGAATGCGGATGGTCCCGATCAACACGTCGACCCCCAAAGCACTCCTCGAAGTCAACGGAGAGCCGCTGATCGAGAGGACGATCCGACAGCTTCACGAGGCCGGCGTCACGAACATCACGGTGGTGGTCGGTTTCATGAAAGAGCAGTTTGAGTACCTGATCGACGAGTACGGCGTCGACCTGGCGGTCAATTCGGAGTATTCGAAGAGGAACAACCTCCACTCCCTCGCCTATGTCGCGGGCAGGATCGACAACTCCTACATCATCCCCTGCGACATCTGGTGCGCGGTCAACCCTTATTCCCGCACAGAACCCTATTCCTGGTATATGGTCAGCGACAGGATGGACGAGGACAGCACTGTCCGGGTCAACCGTAAGCGCGAGCTCGTGACGATCCCCGAGAAAGAAGCCGGAAACGCCATGATCGGCATCGCTTACCTGACAGGGAGAGAAGCCCAGATCGTCCGGGAGAATCTTCGCAGGATGGACATGGATGAGGACTTTGACGACGAGTTCTGGGAGAGAGCGCTTTACGGAGGCGGTTCTGCCGCGCAGGCTTCTCCCGATTTCTCAGGGAAACCCCGTTTCCAGAGAGACCGTATGATCCTTCAGGCCAAAACAGTGAGCGCCTCCGATTTTGTCGAGATCAACACTTATGAGCAGCTCCGTGAGCTGGATTCCGGCTCCAACCACCTTCAGTCCGACGCGATCCACACGATATGCGGGGCTCTGGGTTGCAGCGTAAGCGATATCTCAGACATCAGCGTGCTTAAGAAAGGCATGACCAACAGAAGTTTCCTCTTCAGCGTGAAGGGTTCCAAGTACATCATGCGGATCCCCGGCGAAGGGACAGACAAGCTTATCAACCGCCGGCAGGAGGCGGATGTGTACAGGGCGATCAGCGGTCTCGGCCTCTGCGACGATCCCGTCTACATCAATCCGGACAACGGGTATAAGATCACTTCTTTCCTGGAAAATGTGAGGGTCTGCGATCCTTCCAGCGAAGAGGACCTGAAGCGCTGTATGAAAAAACTTCGGGGCTTCCACGAGATGCGAATTTCTGTGGATCATACCTTTGATATATGCAGGCAGATCGAGTTCTACGAATCTTTGTGGGACGGAGCGCCGTCCATTTATAGAGATTACCTTCGGACTAAGGAGAAAGTACTGAGCCTGTGCGACTATGTGGAGAGTCTCGACCATGATTGGTGTCTGACACATATCGATGCGGTGCCGGATAATTTCCTGTTCTACAGTTCCGGCGGCGAGGTCGACGAGCAGCTTCAGCTGACCGACTGGGAATACGCGGGGATGCAGGATCCGCATGTGGATATCGCTATGTTTTGCATCTACAGCCTGTATAATCGGCAGGAATGCGACAGGCTGATCGATATTTACTTCGAAGGGCGATGCAATCGTTCGACGCGGACCAAGATTTATATCTATATTGCGATGTGCGGGCTTCTGTGGTCGAACTGGTGCGAGTATAAGAGGAAGCTTGGCGTGGAATTCGGGGAATACAATTTGAGGCAGTATCGCTATGCGAAGGATTTCTATCGGGCGGCTAAGGAAATGATGGAAGCAGCGGAGTCGTGGGATTGATGAGTATTCTGATTGTTCGAAATCTCGTTGATTGAGACGAGAGTGCTCAATGAATATTTATGCAGTTTTCTGTATGAGGCATATACCTTTGTCAGAACCCTTTATTCTTTTGAATCCGGAATTTTTAAAAAATTATGCATAATATACAGAATTTTCCTGGTTTATGCAGGATATATGCATAAACTATGGGGATCGATATTTTGATTATTGAAGCAGGGAGGCTCTCCGAGGGCTCAGGGCGCTGCCCTGAGAACCCGCAAGGGACCAGTCCCTTGACCCTTTGCCCGGGCGCTGCCCGGACCCGTCCTCGCCGGAAGCAGGAAAGGAGCAGGGGCTCCTTTCCGGGACAAGAGGATGATCCGTGAAGCTTATGTCAAGGGACTTTCGCGGCATATCCTCACGGGCGGCTCCGCCGGGCGCTCCGGTATTCCACGGTTCCCCTGACAACGCTTCCGCTCCTCGGCCGCGATGAGTTTATGCAAAAAATATGCAGTGTTATGCAGGAAGAGAGAATTTTCGTAAAGATTTTCGAATAAAGGGTTTTTCATAAGGTCATATTCGAAACTTGAGAGTGAATATTCTGAATAATTTGTGTATATTAGGGGATTCGTGAGGCGATAGGAAAGCACGAGCGGATAATAAGACAGTGAGACAGCAAGGAGGCACAGCAGATGTGTGAAGAGAATCATATTGTGAAGCGGGCCATTATAATGGCGGCGGGTTTTGGAAACAGGATGTACCCGCTGACGCTGACGACGCCGAAGCCGCTGGTGAAGGTTAACGGCGTGAGGATGATCGACACGGTGGTAGACGGCCTGCGGAGCAACGGCATCACGGAGATCTATGTGGTGGTGGGGCACCTGAAGGAGCAGTTCTACGAGTGGGCTGCGGAGCGGCAGGCCGAGTGGGCGAAGGAAGAGACGTGCGAATGGGCGAAGGAGCAGCCCGGCGTGCAGATTATCGAGAACCCGGACTACGCGACATGCAACAACATCAGTTCGCTGTATGCGGCGAGGGAGCATCTGGGGGAGTGCATTATTTTGGACGGGGATCAGATTATTTATAATAAGGAGATCTTGGATCCGCACTTTGCGCTGTCGGGCTACAACGCTGTCTGGTGTGAGGGAGAGACAAAAGAGTGGCTCATGGAAGTGGAGGACGGCGTCGTGAAGTCCTGCTCGAGGACGGGCGGGCGGCACGGATGGCAGCTTTACAGCATTTCGCGGTGGACCGCGGAGGATGGGGCGAAGCTGCGCAGACACCTGGAGCAGGAGTTTGAGAGCGGGAACAGACAGATTTTCTGGGACGATGTCGTGATGTTCTGTCATTTTGATGAGTACAGGCTGGGCGTCAGGGAGATGCAGGCAGAGGACATTATCGAGATCGACGGGATTGATGAGCTAGCACAGGCCGATCCGAGTTACAGAACGTATCTGGACAGCCTGGACGGATGAGTGCCGGCGGAAAGCCGGAAATGGAGGTTCAATATTATGAGCAATAACATGGTAACTGCAGACAGCAAGAGAATCGACTGGATGATCACACTGGTGCCGTTCATTCTGATCATGGCGCTGGCGGTCTATCTGTTTATTTTCCCGGAGCAGGCGAATGGAGTGATTTCGCAGGTGCGCTTCTTCTTCGGCGATACGGTGGGACTGTATTATCTTGTGATCGGCGTGGGAGTGCTGCTGGTATCGCTGTTCCTTTCGTTCTCCAAGTACGGGGATATCGTGCTGGGAGAGCCGGATGAGAAGCCGCAGTACAATTTCTTTACCTGGGGTTCCATGATGTTCACCTGCGGGCTGGCGGCGGATATTCTGTTCTATTCTTTTGCGGAGTGGGTCATGTACGCGACGAATCCGCACATCGCGGAGATGGGATCGATCGCGGAGTGGGCAGGCGTTTTCCCGCTGTTTCACTGGAGTTTCATTCCCTGGGCTTTCTATCTGGTGCTCGCGGTAGCTTTCGGATTCATGCTTCATGTGCGCAAGCGCAACAGGCAGAGATACAGCGAGGCCTGCAAGCCTGTGATCGGCGAGAAGAACGCGAACGGGCTGCTGGGACGTGTTATTGATCTTTTCGCGCTGTTCGCGCTGCTGGCCGGAACGGCGACCACTTTTTCGGTTGCTACGCCTCTGATGGCGAGCATTATTGTCAAGCTGTTCAATATCAGCATCAGTCGCACGGCTGTGACGATCATTATCCTGCTGATCACTTGTGCTGTTTATACTTATGCAGTGCTGCATGGTTTTAAGGGCATCAGTTTTCTGGCGAAGCTTTGCATCTATCTGTTTTTTGGCCTGTTGGCGATCGTGCTGGTCGTCGGCGGACAGGGACGGTTCATTGTGGAGAACGGATTCCAGAGCCTTGGAAAGATGTTCCAGCATTTCATCGAGCTGAGCACTTATACGGATCCGGCGAGGACCAACAACTTCCCGCAGGATTGGACGATCTATTACTGGGCCTACTGGATGGTGTGGTGCATCGCGGCTCCGTTCTTCATCGGCAATATCAGCCGGGGCAGGACGATCCGGCAGACTGTGCTGGGCGGCTATGTTTTCGGCGTAGGATCGACCATCGTAAGTTTCATTATCCTGGGCAATTACAGCCTGGGGCTGCAGATTGAAGGAAAAGCGGACTTTATCGCGCAGTATGCGGCCAGCGGGGACCTCTATCAGCTGATCCTCGACATTGTGGATACGATGCCGGGCTCCTCGTTTATACTGGTGCTGACTATGCTTTGCATGATCGCGTTTTATGCGACCAGTTTCGACTCGATCACTTACACAGCGGCCTGCTACAGCTACAAGAGACTGGAGGAGAACGAGAAGCCCCACACGATGATCACTCTGCTGTGGTGCCTGCTCCTGATCGTGCTGCCGATCGCGCTGGTCTTCTCTGAGAGCAGTATGAACAATATCCAGAGTGTGTCGATCATCAGCGCTTTCCCGATCGGCATTATCATGATCGTCATGATCTGGAGCTTTATTAAGGACGCGAAGGCCTATATGGAGGGAAAACAATAAAGTTTTGGTGGAAAAAAAACTCTTGATAACATACAATAAGTACATTATGATAGACAAGTTGTGCGATGATGTTAAAAGAGGCATATAATGAATATTAATGACAGCGATTTGGAAATAACGCAAAATGAGGCGAACGAAGGCCCGAACGCACGGGGCGGGCTGCTGAGAGGCCACTGGCGCACAGTGGCGGTCCTTCTGAATATCTATGATATCGCGGCAGTTAACCTGGCTTATTTTCTGGCCCTCTGGCTTCGCTTTGATCTGAAATTTTCTTTGATCAGGCCTGATTTTCTGGACGCCTGGATGAGGTTTGCACCGATCTACACAGTCTTTTGCATTGCTGTGTTCTGGGCTTTCCGTCTCTACAGGAGTCTGTGGAAATTCGCCAGCTATTCAGAGCTGATGCACCTGATCGCGGCGACGGGCGTGACCGGGATTTTCCACACGATAGCGATCACGCTCATTTTCCAGCGTATGCCGATTTCATACTATTTGATCGGTATCACGCTGCAGTTCATCTTCATGGCGGCGATCCGCTTCTCCTACCGGTTCTATATTTTGCTGAGCAGTCAGATGAAATCGGACAGCAACGAGGCGAGGGTCATGCTGATCGGCGCGGGAAACGCAGGGCAGAACCTTATTCATGACATTATGCGCTCCAAGGAGCTTGATGAGAAGGTGTGTTGCGTTATCGATGACGATCCCAACAAATGGGGGCGCTACATCGACGGAATTCCGATCGTCGGCGGAAGAGATACAATTATTAAGAACGCGGAGAAGTTCAGGATCGATAAGATCTATCTCGCTATACCCAGCGCATCGGCGCAGCAGAAAAGGGACATTCTCGATATCTGCAAGGAGACCAACTGCGAGCTGAAGAACCTGCCCGGCATGTACCAGCTGGTGAGCGGCGAGATCACGGTGAGCAAGATGAAGAAGGTTTCCGTGGAAGACCTTCTCGGCAGAGAGCCGATCAAGGCCGATATGAAGGAAGTCTTTGAATTCATCAACGGCAAGAGGGTCATGGTGACCGGCGGAGGCGGCTCCATCGGAAGCGAGCTCTGCAGGCAGATCGCGGCGCATAATCCCGCGATGCTGATCATCTTCGACATTTACGAGAATAATGCGTATGATATTCAGATGGAGCTGAGGGAGAAATATCCGAAGCTCAATCTCCAGGTACTGATCGGCTCAGTGCGCGACAGCCGCAGGATCTTCAGCGTATTTGAACAGTACAAGCCGCAGATCGTCTATCACGCGGCGGCTCACAAACATGTCCCCCTGATGGAGGACAGCCCCAACGAGGCGATCAAGAACAACGCGATCGGCACTTATAAGACTGCCTACGCGGCAATGGTGAACGGCTGCGAGCGCTTCGTTCTGATCTCTACGGACAAGGCGGTCAATCCCACCAATATCATGGGAGCGTCCAAGCGCCTGTGCGAGATGATCATTCAGAGTTTCGACGCTAAGATCAAGGCCGGAAAGGCGAACGAGATCCCGCAGCTGTTCACACACTCGGGTATCGAGAACGCGGATAAGGACGGCACGGGAGAAGTGTTCCGCAATGTGAAGACGGAGTTTGTGGCGGTTCGCTTCGGAAACGTTCTGGGAAGCAACGGCTCGGTAATTCCGCTCTTCAGGAAAATGATCGAGAACGGCGGACCCGTCAAGGTCACGCACCCTGAGATCATCCGCTACTTTATGACAATTCCGGAAGCGGTAAGCCTTGTGCTTCTCGCGGGTACTTACGCCAAGGGCGGCGAGATCTTCGTCCTGGATATGGGAAGCCCGGTCAAAATAGATACGCTCGCAAGGAACCTGATCCGCCTGTCGGGCTACAAACCTGACGTGGACATCAAGATCGTCTACACCGGACTGCGTCCCGGCGAGAAACTCTACGAAGAGAAGCTGATGGCTGAGGAGGGACTGACTAAGACCGAGAACGACCTCATTCACATCGGAAAGCCGATACCGTTTGACACCGACGAGTTCCTGGCGGAACTCAGAAACCTGATGTTTGTGGCCTACACCAACAGTAAAGACATCCAGGAGCAGGTCAGGAAGATGGTATCTACGTACCATCCGGAGTAAACTGTAATATATGGACAATACTAAAGGCACTCACTTGAGAATGCTCCAGAGTGCATACAGAGAAGGGCTCCGATGGGGCTGCATCATTCTCACCGAGTTCTTTATAGCATGGACTCTGATGCAGTACGTGGCGAAAGAAAGGGAGTACCTTAAATACCAGAAGTGGATCGGCGTTGCGATATTAACGGCAGCGCTGATTTACGTGGTTATAGCGGTTTTTACAGACAGAGAAGAGCTGAGGCGGATCGGCGCGTTCCTGAAGAGTATGTGCAGTTTTGAGCAGATCATGCTGATACTTATCATGCTCTGGTACATACTGGGGTGCGCGGTGAGATCGCGTCTCGACAAAGTTCCCCTGTTTTCTTTCAACGACAACCGGCTGTTCATGTTCACAATGACAGTATTTTTGTTCTTTCCGTTTGTAAACCTTATGGGGAAGCGCGCAGGGCGCGTGATCGACGGAATGATCCACTTTACTTTGCCGGCTTATTCGATATTTTTAGCCTGGTGCATCGTAAAGTTTTACAGGGTGGAACTGATCTACTTCCCGTCCGGACTCAAACTGACCCTTTGGAGAAAGGGCGTTTCCATGACGATCGGCGGGAATATCAATATCACCGCTGCAGCTTCTGTGATCCTGTTCGGACTGTGTCTGTATATGATCCTGACTAAGAATAAGATCATCCGGATCATTTACATCCCGGCAGCTGTCATTCAGTTCATGACGGTGATCCTAACGGGTTCCAGGACCAGTTTCCTGGCCATTACATTCATATCGATGGGTGCAGCGATCCTGTTTACATGGGATGTCCTGAGGGATAAGGAATTCCGTATACGACTGGCAGCGGCGGTTCTGTCGGCGGTTCTCTGTGCGGCAACCATTTTGGCAGCACAGCGCGTTCTGATCAAAATGTTCGAACACGTTTACCCTGAAAGCACGAAGTATGATGTAAAGATTGAGAAGCCGGAAACCGAAGAAAGCGCTGAGCAGGCTGCTCAGATCATCGACCAGTCGATGTATGGCGCGAAAGCGCGCGAACTGCTGCGGCAGGCAACAGGTTCACAGTTCATCAGGCAGAGATCATCAGATATTACAGTCCGGGCCGCAGGGAATCTGCCCGGAAAAGGCTTAGCCGGAGAAACTGGCAGCGGCGATATTGAAATGGAAGAGGGTCCAAGAAAGATGAACGACCTCAGTTCGAGGACGAGCATTTGGAAGTGCGCGGTACAGATCATGCTGTCAAGCCCCGGACATTTCCTCTTCGGCGTGTCGCCGTGCTATACAGCGAAACGGCTTCAGGAAGCTACAGGGCTCGGCAACGAGATCACCCACGCCCACAACGGGATCCTGCAGATGGGAGTCGGGCTGGGCGTTCCCGCGATGCTGCTCTTTATACTGTTTGAGGCCTCACTCGTCATCCGGTGTCTCTTCATTATACTGGGAAAGAGGAACGGCCTGATCCGCGGCTGCTGGATCATCCCGGTCGTCATACTGGGAATTCTGGTGATCGAACTGGTCGAAGCGATGCTGTTCGCCATGCCCCGCTTTAATATCCCTGCTTTCTACATGCTGGCGGGATGCTGCGTCATGATGGACAGGAAACGGAAGCTTGCGCTCAAAAAATAGGAATAGTGGGAGATTTGCATATGAAACATAAACCCTACGGACCATATGAGAGATTTGTGAAACGCCCTCTGGACTGTTTACTGGCTTCATCAGCTTTGGTCGTGTTAAGCCCTGTCATGCTCACTGTTTCCGTGCTTGTGAGAAAAAAACTCGGTTCCCCGGTCCTTTTCACGCAGGATAGACCCGGGAAAGATGAAAAGATATTCAAACTGTATAAGTTTCGGACAATGACTGACGAAAGAGATGAAAACGGAGAACTTCTGTCCGACACGATCAGGCTGACGCCGTTCGGGCAGAAGCTTCGCGCCACCTCGCTGGATGAACTGCCGGAACTTCTCAATATAGTCAAGGGAGACATGGCTATTATCGGGCCAAGGCCTTTGCTTACGCAGTATCTTCCGGCATATACAGAGGAAGAGAGGCACCGCCATGACGTCCGGCCCGGGCTGTCAGGGCTCGCGCAGGTCAACGGCAGAAACTTCGTGCCGTGGGATCAAAGGCTCGCTTATGATATTGAATATGTAAATAAGATCACGTTCCTGGGCGACGTTAAGATCGCAATAAAGACGATTAAAAATGTCTTGGCACAGGACGATGTCGCGACTAACACGGAAGAAATTGATGAGGGTTATCTGGACGAAATAAGAGGTGTTCGAGGAAGAGGTTAAGATGATTACAGTCTACACACTTAATGACTTTGAACAATGGGATAATGCCGTTCGCTCTTTCAGGGACTATGACGTCTATTGGCTGAGCGGATATGTGAAAGCTTTTCAGATCCACGGAGACGGCGAGCCGCTTCTGTTTTACTATGACGACGGAACGACCCGCGGCATCAATGTGGTCATGAAAAGAGATATCGCCAAAGACACGCATTTCAAAGGCAGCATTCCGGAAAATCACTATTTTGACATTTCCACTCCGTATGGCTATGGAGGCTGGATCATTGAAGGTGAGAATACGGATAAGCTTTTTGCGGCTTATGAGGATTGGATCAAGAGAAACGGGATTATTTCCGAGTTTGTCCGTTTCCATCCTCTGATCGAGAACCATGAGAAGTGCAAGGATTTCTATGAGGTGATCCGGCGCGGACAAGTTGTTCATATGGATTTGCGGGATCCTGAACTCATCTGGAGCAACATCATCAGCAAGAACCGGAATATGATCCGAAAAGCCGTCAAGAATGGCGTCAAGGTCTATAACGGACGGTTTCCGGAGATCTATGAAAAGTTCCGCGAGATCTATAACGAGACAATGGATAAGAATAACGCCGAGAAGTATTATTACTTCAAACCGGAGTTTTACGATTCACTGTTGAATGATCTGCCGGATAACGCGCAGGTTTTCTGGGCTGAAAGGGAAGGAAAAGTCCTTGCGGCGTCGATCATGCTGCATGCAAACGGCCGTATGTTCTACCATCTGTCGGGCTCTATCAGAGAATACGGGGTCTATGCCCCAACGAACCTGATCCTGTACCGCGCCGCTCTATGGGGATGCGCAAACGGCTGCAGGACCCTGTACCTCGGCGGAGGCCTGGGATCCGGCGTAGACACACTGTTCAAGTTCAAGAAGGCTTTCTATAAGGGAGATGATATTCATCATTTCTATACCGGAAGGAAGATTCACGATCCCGTGGCGTATGAAGAATTAAAGCAGATTCGCGGAGGCACGATCGAGAACAACGATTTCTTCCCTGTTTATCGGGGATGAAGAGATCTTGCGACGCAAGGAGAACAAGATGGACGTAGTCATCATCTCAGAGTTTTGTGAGGACTTTTCAAAATCGGATAATGAAAGATTCTTCTATATCGCTAAGATGCTGTCGAAAGACTATGAGGTGGAACTGATCGTCAGTGCTTTCCGGCATACGACAAAGAGTCACCGGTATACGCCGGCAGACGAATGGCCGTTTAAGATCACATTTATTGAGGAACCCGGATATCCCAGAAATATCTGTTTAAAGCGGTTTCACAGCCACTATACCTGGGGAAAGAATGTAGAGGGGTATCTTAAGAAGCGGAAGAAAAAGCCGGACGTAGTTTATTGCGCCGTACCGGGACTTACAGCCGCCAACCTCGCGGCAAAATATTGTGAGCGGGAAAAGATTCCTTTTATTATCGACATTCAGGACCTGTGGCCGGAAGCCTTTCAGATGATAGTCAATGTACCGGTACTAAGCGATATTGCTTTTTCCCCGTTTAAAGCTCTCGCAGACGGGATCTACAAGCGGGCGGACGCCATATGCGCAGTATCGGACACATATTGCGGTAGAGCCGCAAGGGTCAATAAGAAAGTGAGCGGGACTACCACAGTGTTCCTGGGAACCGAACTGGCTGTTTTCGACCGCTACGCCGCCGAAAAGCCCATACTTGAAAAGAGGGACGGTGAGGTCTGGCTGGCCTATTGCGGAACCCTCGGAAGTTCCTACGACCTGACCTGCGTCATTGACGCGCTGGACCTTATGAAGGAGCCGAACCTCAAGTTCATCGTTATGGGCGACGGCCCCGACAAAGAAAAATTTGAGAAGTACGCAGCACAGAAGAAGGTAAACGCCGCTTTTGTGGGACGGCTTAAATATAACGAGATGTGCAGCCTGCTTAAAGCCTGCGATATTACGGTAAATCCGATCGCCCATATGGCTGCGCAAAGCATTATCAACAAACACGCGGACTATGCGGCCTCCGGGCTGCCTGTAGTCAGCACACAGGAAAGTGAAGAATACAGAAATCTGATCGACGCTTATCACATGGGCTTTAATTGCGGAAATAACGACTGCGAGGACCTTGCTGAGAAACTGCAGATATTGGTGAAAGACGAGAGCCTGAGAAAGCAGATGGGTGAAAACGCAAGGCGCTGTGCCGAGGAAAAGTTTGACAGAAGAAATACTTACAAGCTTCTCGAAGAACAGATCCTGCAGACCTGGAAAGAAAAGCTTTGAGCGAGGAGAAACTATGGCACATAAGATGGGGTTTTATGAAAAATACATCAAGCGCCCGCAGGATTTCCTGTGTGCGTCGGCGGCACTTGTGGCCCTGAGCCCGGTCATGGCAGTGACTGCGCTGTTGGTCAGACAGAAGCTGGGAACCCCCGTACTGTTCACACAGGACAGACCCGGGCTGGACGGCAGGGTATTTAAGCTTTACAAGTTCCGGACAATGACGGACGAAAAGGATGAGGAGGGAAATCTCCTCCCCGACGAGCTGAGGCTTCCGGAATTCGGCAGGAAGCTGCGCTCCACTTCCCTCGACGAACTCCCGGAGCTGTTCAATATTCTGAAGGGCGACATGAGTGTTGTGGGCCCAAGGCCGCTTCTGGTCCGTTACCTTCCCAGATACAACGCGCATCAGGCCAGGAGGCACGAAGTCAGGCCCGGCTTTACAGGCCTCGCGCAGGTGCACGGAAGAAACGCGATCTCCTGGGAGGACAAGTTTGACTGGGACGTGAAATATGTCGACAACGTGACTTTTCTCGGGGACTGGAAGATCGTGCTGGATACGATCGGGATCGTCCTCAAGCGGGAGGGAATCAGTTCAGATACTTCCGCGACAATGGAAGAGTTTATGGGCAATTAAGGGAGGCACTATATGAATATTCTGGTTACCGGATCAGCGGGATTTGTCGGACGAAACCTCGTTGAGAATCTCAAAAATATACGCGATGGGAAGAACCGCACGCGTCCCGGCATTCAAATTGACAACATCTATGAGTACGATCTGGGAAACACTAAGGAGCAGCTGGACGAGTTCTGCAAAGACGCAGGGTTTGTATTTCATCTGGCAGGCGTGAACCGCCCGAAGAACCCGGAAGAGTTCAGACAGGGCAATTACGGCTTTTCCTCTGTGCTCCTGGAGACACTGAAAAAGCACGGGAATAAAGCCCCTGTGATGCTGTCCAGTTCCATCCAGGCAACGCTCGCCGGACGCTTTGGCACATCAGAGTACGGATTATCCAAAAAAGCGGGAGAAGAGCTGTTCTTCGACTATGCAAAAGAGACCGGCGCGAAGGTATTGGTGTACCGTTTCCCGAATCTGGTCGGAAAGTGGGTGCGTCCCAACTACAATTCCGCAGTCGGAACTTTCTGCAACAATATCGCAAACGATCTTCCGATCACAGTGAATGATCCGAGCGTGGAGCTGGAAATGCTCTTCATCGACGATCTTGTAGAAGAGATGTTTGACGCGCTGGAGGGGAAAGAACACCACTGCGAGTTCGAAGGCGTAGAGACGATCCCCGATGAAAACGGCCGCTACTGCTGTGCGCCCGTGACTCACAAAGCGACACTGGGCTACATTGTTGAGTGCCTTCACACCTTCCACGATCAGCCGGGAACCCTGATCATGCCTAAGATCGCGCCCGGTTCCTTTGAGAAGAAGTTATACTCCATGTATCTGTCATATCTGCCCGCGGAAAAGGTCGCGTTTGACCTCAAGATGAACTGCGATGACCGGGGAAGCTTCACGGAGCTCCTAAAAACCGTCGATCACGGACAGTTTTCAGTGAATATCTCGAAACCGGGAATCACGAAGGGACAGCACTGGCACAACTCCAAATGGGAATTCTTTATCGTTGTAGCAGGACACGGACTGATCCAGGAACGCAGGATCGGAACAGATCCGCAGACCGGAAAGCCCTATGAAACGATCGAATTCGAGGTCAGCGGAGACCGCATCCAGGCGGTGCATATGCTTCCCGGATACACACACAATATTATCAATCTCAGCGAGACAGAGAACCTTGTCACGGTCATGTGGGCGAACGAGATCTTCGACCCCTCACATCCGGATACATTCTTTGAAGTAGTCTGAGACAGGCGCAACATAGCGGAGACGCAAGCAAGAAGCCTATAAGGAAAGGACGGGCGGATGAGCAAATTTAACGCAGCTTGGAAAGAAAACGGGAAGCTTAAGCTTCTGATCATTGTCGGAACCAGACCGGAGATCATCCGTCTGGCAGCGGTGATCAAGAAATGCCGGAAATATTTTGACACGATACTTGCCCACACCGGACAGAACTATGATTACAACCTGAACGGAGTCTTCTTCCGCGACCTGGAACTGGATGATCCCGAAGTGTACCTGAACGCTGTCGGAGCTGATCTGGGCGAGACAATGGGAAATATCATCGCGAGCAGCTATCAGCTGATGGTAGAACTCAAACCGGAAGCGGTTCTGGTACTCGGCGATACTAACTCCTGCCTGTCCGTGATCGGCGCTAAACGCCTTCACATCCCGATCTTCCACATGGAAGCGGGAAACAGATGCAAGGATGAGTGCCTTCCGGAAGAGACAAACCGCCGTATTGTCGACATCATCTCTGACGTCAACCTGGCATATTCCGAACACGCGCGCAGATATCTCGCCGACTGCGGGCTGCCCAAGGAGCGCACATATGTGACCGGCTCCCCGATGGCAGAGGTTCTGCACGCCAATCTTGAGAAAATCGAGGCTTCCGACGTACATGCGCGATTAGGGCTCGAAAAAGGAAAGTATATCCTTCTCTCCGCCCACCGCGAGGAGAATATCGACACGGAGAAGAACTTCGTGTCCCTGTTTACTGCGATCAACGAGATGGCGGCAAAATATGATATGCCGATCCTCTACTCCTGCCATCCGCGCTCAAGAAACAGACTCGAGGCGTCAGGATTTAAGCTGGATCCCAGAGTGATCAGGCATGAACCCCTGGGGTTCCACGACTACAACTGCCTGCAGATGAACGCGTTTGCGGTCGTATCAGATTCGGGAACACTGCCGGAAGAGAGCAGTTTCTTCACATCGATCGGCCATCCGATCCCCGCAGTCTGCATCAGAACTTCTACGGAGAGACCAGAAGCGCTGGATAAGGCGTGCTTTATCCTCTCCGGAATCGACACGAAGGGACTTCTCCAGGCAGTCGATACGGCTGTGGAGATGGTAAGGGATGAGAAAGACGGCGGCGCTATCCCGGTTCCGGACTATACAGATATAAACGTCTCGGACAAGGTCGTAAAGATCATTCAGTCCTACACAGGCGTAGTTAACAAGATGGTGTGGAGAAAATACTGATATCGTTTGGAACGAAGCCCCGGATGGCGGACGGATAAGGAAAAGAACTGTATGAACGTACTCTTTTTAACACTTTTTAATTTTCAGACACTAAGTGACAGAAACATTTATACGGACCTTCTGCGTGAATTTGTCAAAGATGGTCATTATGTTTACGCAGTTTCCCCCGTTGAGAGGAAAGAGAAGAAGAAAACGCACCTCATTAAAGAGGATCACGCGACGATTCTGCGCCTCAGGACCGGCAATATGCAAAAAACGAATATTGTCGAGAAGGGAATCTCCACACTGACTGTCGATACCTTGTTCAAGGCGGGGATCAACAAATACTTCAAGGACGTCAAATTTGATCTGATCCTTTACTCCACGCCTCCGATCACATTGGTAGAAACCATTAAATATGTGAAGAAAAGAGACCACGCATTCACTTATCTGCTTCTCAAGGATATTTTTCCGCAGAACGCGGTTGACGTGGGTATGCTCAGCACAACGGGCGTAAAGGGCGTGCTCTACAACTATTTCCGGGCAAAAGAGAAGGAGCTGTATCAGATTTCTGACAAGATTGGATGCATGTCAGAGAAGAACAAGGAATATGTGCTCATTCACAATCCGGAAATCATGGAGTCCAGGGTAGAAGTGTGTCCGAACAGTTTCGATGTGATCGACAAGAGCGTCGATCCTGAGACACGAAACGCGATTCGGGAAAAATACGAGATTCCGCTCGATAAGAAAGTGTTCATTTACGGCGGAAATCTCGGAAAGCCGCAGTGCATTCCGTTCATCATCGCGTGCCTGAGAAAATGCAGCCGGATGGAAGACGTCATGTTTCTGATCATCGGAAACGGAACGGAGTACGGAACGCTGGAGAAATATGTCAGAGAGAATCCCGGCAATGTGAAACTATTGAGATTTCTTCCTAAAGAGGAGTATGACACTCTGGTCGGAGCCTGCGACGTAGGAATGATCTTCCTGGATTACCGATTTACGATCCCCAACTTCCCTTCACGGCTTCTTTCCTATATGCAGGCAAAGATCCCGGTCCTCGCGGCAACGGATGTGAACACGGATATACGGCAGGTCATCGTAGAAGGCGGATTCGGCTGGTGGTGTGAGAGCCGGAGCACAGGAGCCTTTTACAAAACAGTGAAACAGATACTCGAAGAAGGAACAGAGGGAATGGCTGAAAAGGAATGGGCTTATCTGTGCGACCATTACAGTACAGCCATCTCGTACGAGATCATTAAGAAAAGCATTCAGTAATGCATAGAACCAATACTTACAGACAGGGAGCGAAGACATGAACGAACGGATGAGATATTTTTCAAAACTAGGAATGCTGACTGTCCTGTCTCCTCTGAGGATGCAGAAAATACACAGAAACCGGGTAATCCTCAACAATTGTCTGGCTCACAATTACGCTGATAATATTAAACCGATCGCGGACCGTCTCGCGAAAGAGTATCCCGGAAAACTTGAGATATTTGTCGCGGTGGACGATCCCGGGAAGTTTGAATATTTAAAGGAAAAAGGGATCACGCCGATTAAGATCGATTCACCGGCCTATTATAAAGTCGCGATGTCCTCCGCTTTTTATGTCACTAACAGCGGCGGCTATTCATACCTCCCGCTCAAGAAGGGCCAATATGTGATCAATACATGGCACGGCGGAGGCGCGTACAAAAAAATCGGAATGGACGCTTACAGAGTCGGTAAATACTATGAAAAAGACCTGAGACTGACAGCGAAGAAGACAAGTGTGTTCCTTGCGTCAAGCAAGATGTTCGCGGACCTTCTTTCGCCCGCCCTGCTGATCCCGAGAGACAAATTCAGGGAAGTCGGTCTCCCCAGAAACGATATTCTGGTGAAGAACGATCCGGACCAGATCCGGTCGATCAGACAGAAACTGGGTATTTCCGAGGATGAAAAGCTTGTTCTCTACGCGCCGACTTATCGCAGACCGAACGATGACTCATTCGGCCAGTCCATTGCGATCGACTACGGTATCGATCCTGAGAGAGTGTGTAAGGCACTATCTCAGAGATTCGGAGGAAAGTGGCGTTTCGCCATGAGGCTTCACCCTCAGATCAAGGAGACGGTTGGTTTAGACCCGGAGAAAGTTCTCGACCTTACGAAGTATGACGATATGCAGGAACTTCTGTTAGCCGCGGACGTCATGATCAATGATTTCTCATCATCGATGTGGGATTTCATGCTGACCGGAAAACCCAGCTTCCTGTATGCGAAGGATCTGCAGCATTATATTGAAACTACAGCGGTATACACGCCTGTTTCCGAGTGGCCCTTCCCGAAGTCAACTAACAATGATGAGCTGGAGAAAAGCATCCTGGAGTTTGACGAAACGAAATACCGCGAGGATTGCGACGCACATTACAAACATCTGGGAGGCTGCGAGACAGGCCGCGCGGCAGAATATGTATGTAAATATATCGCCAAAAGAGCTAAGATCGATAAACAGAAAGGTTAACTGATGAATATTGCGTATTGCAGTTTGCTCCTTCCTGAGGAGAAGAAAATCGCAGAGAGATCGAAAGGACATCTGACCGGAGTTTCGCTGCACAAGTTCTCAAGATGCTGCATAAAGGGACTCGATGAGAATCTTGATAGCCCGGTCAAAGTGTTTAATATCATTAATACACTCAATTACCCCAAATTTCCTGAGCTGGTCTTCCCCAATGAGAACTGGTCTCACGCGGAAGGGGCGAATGACCGTCATATCGGTTATATCAATATCTTCGGTATCAAATATATAACGCAGGAAAACAATTTGTACGCCGCGCTTTGTAAATGGATCGATTCACTGAATGGAGAGCGATGCGTCATCTGTGTCCATCATATTTATTACCCGATGATGAGAGCAGCACTCCACGCGAAAAAGAAATACGGGGACAGAGTCGTGACCTGCCTCTTTACGGGAGATATGCCCGGACTGCTCGGATTAAAAGCGCAGTACAAGGATAACCTGAAGCAAAAAATGATCGACAGGATGAACGACAAGATCCTTCGGATGGCGAAGGAATTTGACTGCTTCATCTTCCAGACCAAGTATATGGCTGAGGGATTCGGCGTCGAGGATAAGCCTGTCTATGTAATGGAATGCGCTTATACAGAGCCGGCTTACAGTGTCTCCGATAAGTGGAAAACCTATAATCCGGACCACAAAAAGGCGGTATTCTACGCAGGCTCACTGAGAAGAGAGTATGATATCCTGCACCTGATCAGGGCCGCAGGCCTGATAAAAGACAAAGACTTTGAATTCTGGGTAGCCGGCGGCGGAAACGCGGTGGAAGAGATCAAGGCAACCGCGGCTAAAGATAACCGGATCAAATATCTCGGATTTATCACACCGCAGGAAGTACTGGACAGACAGGAAGCCGCAACGGTTCTGGTCAGTCCGCGGACCTCGGCACATGATTTTGTAAAGTACAGCTTTCCAAGTAAGACGATGGAATGCCTTGCATCCGGCAAACCGTACATAGCGCATAAGCTTCCCTGCGAGCCGGAAGAGTACCGGAACTATATACAATATCCTGACGACGAGTCAGACGAAGCGCTTGCGCGTAAGATTGAAGAAGTCTGTAATCTGAGTGAAGCAGAAAGAAAAGAACTGGGAGACAGGGGAAAGAAGTTTATTGAAGAAGAAAAGAACCCTAAAGTGATGTGCAGAGGCATCGTGGAACTTTGGGAGTCTATGCTGGAGAAGTGACTCGAGGATGAGACCGGATAGTAAGAAACACTTATATCTGCCGATCGCGGTGATTGCCGCGTATCTGATTTTCACACTGATCCTGTATGAGGCAGGACCGTTTAAGTGGGTGACTTATCATCCGCTTCGGTTTTGGAGTTTTCAGATTCTCTATATCGCCGCGCTTCTCTACGGATGGATGATCGGGACCAGGGCGTCTGTTCCTGATCATAAGTGGGAAGACTGGGATAACAAGAGAGTCGCAAATATAATCAGTCCCCTCATCACCATAAATTTCGTGTACGAACTGATCAACGCGCACCGACGGTTTTCAATCACAAGTTTTGACCTGAAGAAACTGATCAAGTCTATTTTGTCCGGCGCCTCCTCGATGGGCAGCGCATACAGCGCGTTTCAGTCAGGCGTCGACCAGACCAGTTCCGGCGCGCTGGGCGGCACGGCAGTGACACTGTTTAATCTGTGCTGGGCTTTTCTGGCGTTTAATGTGCTTATTTTGGGATTTATCCATTTCAGGAACCTCTCAAAATACAGCAAGATCGTTCAGATCCTGACAACAGGGCTGATCATTGGAGAGTATCTCGGCACAGGAACCAATATCGGCGTCTTCCGAGTGATCCTGATTTTCGTGATCTTGTATCTGATCCGGGTGATCCGGAAAAACAGAGCCTCTCTTTCAGCGGGAAGCAGGACTAAAAAGAGGAACAATACCTATAAAGTGTTTATCTTCGCGGCAGGGGCAGCAGTCTTCGTACTGGTGCTGTTCAGCAGGATCATGCAGAGCAGGGGAGGTATTCTCCTTTGGCAGTCGAACACCTATAATGTCGGCGGCATTTACCTCAATAAAAACTCTGTCTTTTTCAAGATCCTGCCATCAGGACTTTACATACTCCTGATCGCGCTGAGCGGGTATCTCTGCCAGGGATATTACGGAATGTCTCTCTGCATGAGAGTTCCGTGGGAACCCGGATTGGGCATCGGCCACTCGATGGCACTGATGAAGCTTTTTGACAGGTTCTCTTCAATCTCCCACGACAGCAGTTATCAGTTCAGGATCGCCGAATTATTCGGCTGGGAAGAAGGGGTGAGATGGCACTCTATGTACAGCTGGATCGCGAATGACCTCACATTCTGGGGTGTGATCCCGATCATGTTCTTTATCGGAATGCTTTACGCGATGGCTTATAAGGATGCGGTCGTAACAAACAACCCTTACGCAAAAGTTGTGACATACTACTTCACACTACTGAGTATTTTCATTCCCTGTAATAATCAGTTATTTCAATCAACATATACTTATTTCGCATTTGTCTTCGCGCTTATACTCTGGCTCGGGACACGGGGAAGAAACCAATTCAGAATTGTGCTAGGAAGGAGAAACTATTGGAGAAAGGTAGCCAAAACAGAACAAAATACAGCATGTTGAACGCGCTGTCAGCAATAGCCCTCACATTGGTCAACGGTATCTTCGGTATTGTTGTCACGAGGCTTGTGATCAGCAGGTTCGGCTCCGATTTCAATGGGCTCAACTCAACCGCGAACCAAATCATCAACGTACTCCTGATCCTGGAAGGTGGTTTCACACTGGCCTCCAATGTGGCGCTGTTCGCGCCGATGAGCGCCGGAGACTACGGCACTTCCAATTCGGTCTTAAAAGCGACCAGGAATAAGTTTAAGAGGATCGCAGTTATCTTTCTGGCAATAGGCGTTACAGTTGCGTTTTTGTACAGCCTGGCAGTAAAATCGGCTCTGCCCAGAGAATTTGTATTTACAGTTATCCTGATGGCGGTTGTCCCACAGGCCTTCAACCTGTACTACACGACCACATATCGGGTGCTGCTGCAGACCCAGCAGCGGGAATTTATTATCAGCGGTTTCACCGCGCTCACGATCGGACTAGGGCATATAACTAACATTATCCTTATCACTCATGGCGGAAAGATGTTCATGGTACGCCTTGTCACCATGATCTTCGCAATTCTCAATTGCTTCCTGATCACGGGGTATACAAGGAGAAAGAACCGGTTCCTGGATTTCTCAGTAGAAGCCAGACCGGAGCTCATAAAGGGAACCAACGACGTAATGGCGCAGAAGATCACAGGCGTGATCTACACATCCTGGCCAATCGTATTTCTGTCGATCTCACCGAGCGGCGGAACAATGCTGGCCAGCGTATACGCAGTCTACAACAATGTTTTCGTAATGCTCAAAGCCCTCCTGCACGGCGTTATTGACGCCCCCAGGCTGGGATTCGGACAGATGCTCACAGAGAGAAAGCGGGAAGAGGTCTGGGGAGCGTTCAAGGAATATGAGTTTGTGGCAGTATTTTTTACTTACATTGCGCTGACCACAGCCTATGCTTTGATCCTGCCCTTTGTCGCGATCTATACAAGGGGAGTATCGGACATCAACTATTATGACACTACGATCGCATTGCTCATGGTCATAATCGGCTCAGTAGAGATGCTGCATATTCCAAGCGGCCATATCATCAACATGTCGGGGAATTTCAGAGTCAGCAAGAATTTCCAGATCCTGGCCTGTGCGGTCCTAATCGTATCGATGTCCGTGCTGGGTACGGTTTTCGGCGTATACGGTATGCTGGGATCCCTCCTTCTTGTAGCCATCCTCCTTGCAGTGCTGGAGATCGGATGGGTTCACACAAAGTTCTTCGAGGGCAAAACAGCGGAGTATATTCTTATGGGCCTGCCCTTTTTATTCTTTGGCGCTTTGAGCGCTTTCGCGGAGAGTTTATTGACAAAGGGAATGAGCAGTGTAAGAGGATTCCTGCTGTATGGCGTTGTGCTGACGGCACTGAACTCCGCGGCCGCACTGGCAATCGGGCTACTGTTTAGCAGAAATGAAACAAAGAGGCTTTTTATAAGAGTTTCCGGTTTAATAAAAAGGTTTACGAAATCATAAGGAGGACATAAAATGTCAGCATTCAACGGGGCAACTTTAATGATCACAGGCGGAACCGGCAGTTTTGGAAATACTGTATTGAAGCATTTCCTGGCTACCGATATCGGGCAGATCCGAATCTTTTCACGCGACGAGAAGAAACAGGATGATATGCGCCATGAACTTCAGGCAAAATATCCCGAACACGCAAATAAAGTGAAGTTTTTCGTCGGTGATGTGAGAGATCCCAGATCTGTTGCAGACGCTATGCCCGGCGTAGATTTCATCTTCCATGCAGCTGCTCTCAAGCAGGTTCCTTCCTGTGAGTTCTTCCCGATGCAGGCAGTGAAAACGAATGTAGAGGGTACTGATAACGTACTGCACGCGGCGATCGACGCAGGCGTCAAGAGGGTTGTCTGCCTCTCGACTGATAAGGCGGCTTATCCGATCAACGCCATGGGTATTTCCAAGGCAATGATGGAGCACGTTATTTTCGCGAACGCGCGCGTTGCCGCAGAGAGGGGAAATACTGTGATCTGCTGTACGCGCTACGGAAATGTTATGTGCAGCAGAGGCTCCGTAATTCCGCTGTTTATCGATCAGATCAAAGCCGGAAATCCGATCACGATCACAAATCCCGATATGACCAGATTCCTGATGAACCTGGATGAGGCCGTCGAACTGGTCCGCTTTGCATTCATGCACGCGAATCCGGGCGATCTGTTCATCCAGAAGGCAGACGCTTCTACCATCGGTGATCTCGCAAAAGGCGTCCAGCGTCTGTTTGGCGACACCGGCACGAGCATTATCGGTACACGCCATGGAGAGAAACTGTATGAGACGCTTATGACCAGAGAAGAGCGTCTCCGCGCAGAGGACATGGGCGACTATTTCCGCGTATTCGCGGACAACCGCGACCTCAACTACGACAAGTATTTTGTCCAGGGCAAGGTTATGACAGAAGCAGAAGAGAGCTACACCAGCCATAACACAAAGCTTCTCGATGTTGATGGAGTAGTTAAGAAGATCCTTACTACGGATTACGTCCGGGAGCAGCTCGGAAACCTGAAGTGAGAAGGGATTGACCGTGAACTCAAATTCCATCAGTAAGGAACCGAACTGCCTGAATCTGATACGAATAGCGGCAGCTTTTCAGGTCATGTTCGGTCATACGATCACACACTTGAAAGTCCCGATCAACCAGACACTATTCAGGGCGACATATTTTTTGAGAGGCGTTCCGATCTTTTTTGCCATGAGCGGACTACTGATCTGGCTTTCCGTGGGAAGATCGAAGTCATACAGACAGTTCCTGACCAAAAGATTCCTCAGGATCTTCCCAGAGCTGTGGGTATCTGTACTCGCCGATATTTTGGTGATCATGGCCCTTTATCGCGGCTGGACCGCTAAAAGCCTTATACTGTTCGGGATCGGACAGGGAACGGTACTGCAGTTCTGGACGCCGAGTGCATTGCACGGATATGGAGTGGGAACGCCGAACGGCGCGCTCTGGACAATGGGAATTATCATTCAGTTCTACATTGTGGTGTGGTTCGTCTATAAGATCATGAAAGGACGTGCGATCGGGCAGTGGCTGATCGGATTTGCGGCGTCATTCATCATCAGTTTCGGAACGGACCGCTTCTTTCACAATATTGTGGGCGGTACGATCGCAAACCTGTATGAACAGACTATTGTAAGATATTTCTGGATCTTCTACATAGGGATGTTTATTGCGGAATTCGGGAACACACTGCTCCCTGTTCTTAAGAAATACTGGTGGGTGTTTCTCGTAGCTGCCTTTGTCTTTTTCTGGTCAGGGTTTGACATTATTTCGGGGTACTACCTGCTCTGGAGCCTGTTCCTTGTATTCGGACTTACCGGGTTTGCGTACAGATATCCCAATATCTACAGGTTTACAGATATATCTTACGGTCTGTTCCTGTACCATATGATCGTAGTGAACGCGTTTATCACATTTAGATTGACCGGGAAGTGGTCGTTTGCAATCTGTTCCGGGGCACTGTCGTTTCTATTGGCCTACTTATCGACCGTGATTGTGGGAAAATGGGCAGCCGGGATAAAAAGGAAGCTAACTTAATAGCTGCAGAAAGGATGTCTTTGTGGAGAGTAAAGGAATTATTGAATTAAACGCTAAGGATATGCTCTATCAGCTGTGCAGGAAATGGAGAACTCTGCTGATCTGCGCGTTGTGCGGGATCATTCTCATGGCAGGCCTCAGCTGGACGCGTCCAATCGTGATCATGGGCGAATCATCCGGCCAAACGCTGGACAGCACTTTTGAACAACTGTCGCAGCTTAAGGCCAAACTGTCGGGCAGGGAACTCAATGAAGTGAGAATGACGGTAGAGTCTTATCTGACTTTCCGGAGACTGTTGTTATACAACGGGGAACGCAGTGATGATTCTATCCTGCTCAAGCTCAATCCCCGCATGATGCCGTCGCTTTCCCGTTCCTATGCGATCAGCAACTATGAGACAGGGAAAGACTATCCGACGGATGGAAAAGATATCTGCGACAACATCGCGGAGATCTACAAAAGAGAGATCCGCAGCGCTGAAGTCGTTGAGGACATCAGGCACGCGCTGAATGACAGCATCGACGCGACTTCCATTCAGGAGATCCTCGATGTGACAAAAGACGCGAAGAGTATCGTGTCCATCAGAGTATACGGGGAGAACCGGGAGCAATGTGAAACGATCATGTCTGTGATCGATAAGCGTTTTGACAGCATCACGAAGAAGGCCCAGTCTATATACAATTTTGACATTGCCCTGATCAACGACCTCTTTGAAGAGACAGAAAACACAGACCTGTATAAAGCGCAGCAAGACCAGGCGAATAATACTGCCACTATACAGCGGAACCTGATGGCTTTACCCGACAAACTTGTAGAAGGACAGAAGACGTATTACGATACCGCCGTCTCCGCTGCGGAAGAATTACTTAGTGATGGAACTATGTCGGAGGCCGCAGTGCTTGAACTCCTGTTCCATCCGGAAGAATACAAGTCAGAGGAAGATACGGGAGGAGCGAAAAACGCTGAAGTCCAGGTCCGCAAAGTGATCCGCCCCAAGTATCTTGTGGTCGGAGCATTTCTGGCGCTGTTCCTGGCGGCGGCTTGGATCCTGTTCCGCTATATCGTATCAACGAAGCTTAAGAACAAAGATGAGGTCAGATGGGTTCTGGGGACTAATGTCCTGGGCACCGTTAAAGCGGACAGCCTCAGCGGCAAGAAGAAACCGCTGCAGGCGGTGGACGCAGCGATAGACAAACTGTTCCTGAGCGAAAACGACAGGCTTGAACCTGATAAGAGTATTGAACTGATCTGCAATGAAGCATACTGGTGGGCAGTAAAGAATAATACCTCAAGGATTCTCGTGACAGGTTCCTGCGCAGAGCCCGCCACAGAGGAAGTAAAACGGCGGATCTGCTCCGGACTCAACGCTCTGAACGAGGGTAAGGTGACAGGACAGGCTGACAGAAAACCTGTTGAGGCGTTTATGTCGGAGAGCGCGATCTGCAGCGTGGACGCAAAAGAGAAGTACGCAGAAGCGGACAGCGTCATTTTCGTTGAACGTGTTAACGGCTCCAGCTTTAATGATATTGGTGAGGAGATCGAACTATATAAGAGACACGGAATTGCCATTATCGGAACTGTGGTTGTAGCTTAATGCATAGTGTTTGTTTGTATTGATCAATACTTGAATGTGAATTTCGTGGAATTAATAACATTTATTCATGGGATCGGAGAAAACTAATGCAGATACTATTTACTGGTGTTGGCAGAAGAATTGAGTTGTTGCAGGCCTTTCGTGATGCGGCGCTGGTTTTAAACAAAGAGTTAAAACTCTACGGCGCTGATATGACGGGTACAGCTCCTGCTTTAGCTTATTGCGACTACACACAGCGTGTTGTCGCGATGAAGGATGAGGGATATATAGAAAACCTCCTTGAAATTTGTGCTGCCAATCATATTGATTTGATCATTCCGACAATTGATACGGATCTGTTGGTGCTTTCAGAGAACAGGGAAAGGTTCGAGTCGATCGGTACGAAAGTACTGATCTCAGATCCGGATATGATCCGTATCTGCAGAGACAAGAACAACACAAGTAAGTTCTTTGAAGACTGCGGACTTCGCGCTCCTATGCCTGTCAATAATTGGAAAGAGTATAAGAGCGGCTATCCTGCATTCATAAAGCCGAAGGATGGAAGCAGTTCAATAAATGCATTCAAGGTTGATAACGAGGAAGAACTGGAAATCTACGCCGGCCTGGTTAACGACTACATTGTCCAGCCTTTTGTCGCAGGTCATGAATATACGATCGATATTTTCTGCGACTGGAACGGCGAACCGGTTTCAATTGTCCCTCGTGAGCGCTTACAGGTAAGAGCCGGTGAGGTGCTGAAAACCCAGATTTGCATGGATGCGACCATGATCGAAGAGTCTAAAGCTCTGTGCAAAGCCTTCAGACCTTGCGGACCGATGACAGTCCAGCTGATCCGCGATGACGCCGGCATTGACTGGTTTATCGAGATCAATCCCCGATTCGGCGGCGGCGCACCGCTTTCCATGAAAGCCGGAGCAAGGTCCGCGGAAGCAATCATGAAGTTACTGGACGGGGAAAGTGTCGGGTATGTTAAGGATGTGGCAGACGGCGCTATCTACAGCCGCTTTGATCAATCCGTGTGCATATCAGAAGGCCATGGACAGGTTAAAGGAGTTATCTTCGATCTCGACGATACCCTCTATAGTGAGAAAGAGTATGTGAGATCCGGGTATAAAGCAGTCAGTGATTACCTTGGCAGTGGTTATGAAGACAGGCTCTGGAGCTTCTTTGAAGAAGGCAAGCCGGCAATAGATGAACTGCTTAAAGAGCTGGGGCGGGAAGCAGAGAAGGCTGAGGCCCTGAAGGTCTACCGTTTCCATAAGCCTGCTATTCACCTCTATCCGGGCGTATCAGAGATGATAGAAAAGATGAAAGCAAAGGGCATCAAAATCGGTATTATTACAGACGGCAGACCTGAGGGACAGAGAAACAAACTGGACGCGCTTGGCTTGGCTGTGGACGATGTGATCATTACCGATGAGCTCGGCGGCATCCAATTCCGTAAACCGTGCGATATTGCTTTCAGAATCATGAAGCAGAAATGGAGATTAAACTTCAGCGAGATCGTATATGTCGGAGATAATCAGCAGAAAGACTTCCAGGCTCCCCAGCAGCTGGGAATGAAGAGTGTCTATTTCCAGAATGAGCAGGGATTATATAATCACCGGGAAGAAGTCAACAACAAATCACTTATTGTGATAAAGGATTTACACGAACTGTACGGCATTTGCATGGAATAGAATCAAAATATAGAAGACTCCATGAATAAAGCCCTGAGCTTCCGGCTCAGGGCTTTTATAATAGGAAGAAACTCCTCGTTTTTCGATTATAAATGTGCGAAAACTTAGATATTCAATATCCCAGCCGACTGCAGGAAGAGGATGAACATGATCACCGGCACGACGTACTTGATCATGACCCTGTAGAGGCCTTTAAGGCCGAACTTGCGGCCGCCGTACTCGACTTCCTCGACGATCCAATCCGGACCGACAACCCAGCCGATCAGGATCGCGGACAGCATCGAGATGAAGGGCATCATGAAGCTGTTGCTGATGTAGTCCATCAGGTCCAGAAGCTGGCCGATACTGCCGTTGGGCAGCGGGAGCTCAACATAGAACTTGCTGTAGCCCAGCGCGATGATGACCGAAGCAGCGGTGTAGAGGAGCGTTAGCGAGATTGTGGTGGGCTTTCTCTTGGTATGGAAGATCTCCATGCAGTTGGCCGCAATGGTCTCCAGTACCGATACGCAGCTAGTCAGCGCCGCGAAAGCCGCCATCAGGAAGAAGGCGAGTCCCACAAACCTGCCCAGATTGGGCATCGAGGCGAAGACCTTGGGCAGAGAGATGAACATCAGGCTGGGGCCGGCTTTCATGCCTTCTACGCCCTCAAAAACGAATATAGAGGGGATTATCATCATGCCGGCGAGCAGAGCCACGCCTGTGTCAAAAAACTCAATCTGGTGGATAGACGCGTTCACATCCACATCCTTCTTGATGTAGGATCCATAGGTGATCATAATGCCCATGGAAACGCTCAGAGAGAAGAAAATCTGGCTCATGGCGTCCAGCAGGATCTGCAGGAAGCGCTTGACAGTCAGACCCTCGAAACTGGGCGTCAGATAGACGGCCAGTCCCTGAAGTCCCGTGCGGGTCACGCCGGCCTCATCCGTGTGGGTGAGCGTCAGCGCGAAAATAGCGATCGCCACGATCATGACCAGCATGACGGGCATCAATATTTTGGAACACTGCTCGATGCCCTTCTCAACACCGTTGAAGACGATCCAGGCCGTCAGCAGCATGAAGATCACCGCGTAGAGAGTCGACTGACTCGGCGACGTGATGAAATCCGTGAAGAAGCTGTCCTGCGCTGCCAGCTGGTTCTGATCGGTCAGGTAGACCACGATGTAGCGCGTGATCCAGCCGCCGATGACCGCGTAGTAGGTCATGATCAGCACAGGGACCAGGAAAGTCAGAATGCCCAGGAAACTCCACTTGGGACTCATCTCGGCGTAGGCCTTGATGGAATTCTTGCCGGTCCTGCGGCCAATCGCAATGTCACTTGTCAGCAGCGTGAATCCGAAAGTGAAAGTCAGGATAAGATAGATCAAAATAAAGAGGCCGCCGCCATCCTTGGCTGCCAGGTAGGGGAAGCGCCAGAGATTGCCGACGCCGACCGCGCTGCCGGCCGCCGCCATGACGAAGCCGATCTGGCCGGTAAAGCCGTGTTTCTTGTGAGAGTGGTGGCCCTTCGGGCCGCTCGCTGCAGGTTGGGTGTTGTGTTCTGCCATAGTTATTCCTTATTTGAATTTGTATTAATGTAGTGTTTGCAACTCGCTTTACTAGGGTATCACAGCAAAGAGGGTTTTTCTACGACAAAAAAGATCAGTCAAAGAGGCTAAAAAACATCAAATAAACTGCATGGTCAGAAGGACTCCTTCAGATCTCGGAAACTCATATACAAATTTTCTAGTCCAGGCGGCAGTTTTTTTGTCGGCATACACCTCGCAAAAACCCTTTACTGGCGAAAAATCCGCCAATAAAGGGTCGAGCAAACACATACCTATATCCCTAGAGGGTACGAGATACCGTTTACAGAACCCTATATTGGCGGAAATCCCGCCAATAAAGGGTCGAGCAAAAGGGTACTGATAGTCCCTGAATGTTGGCTTAATAATAAAAGAGGAATCCACCATAGCGGCGGATTCCTCTTAGTTTTTAGGTGTTGATGTTTAAATGTACAGAAATATTTCAACCGATGGCTTCACTTACAGCTCTCCTTCCGAAGAGTTTTCTTGCGACGTCTCTTCCTCCGAAGAATTCTCTTGCGACGTCTCTTCCTTAGGCTCTTCTTCCGAAGAATCTTCCTGAGGTTGCTCCTCCGGTATCTCTTCTTCAAAAGGCTCCACGTATGGCTCGTCTAAAGGCTCCTCCTGCGGCTCATCAGAAATCGGCTCCAATGCTTCTTCCGAAGGCTCCTCCGGATCATCTTCGTTCGCCTGGCCTGCATCCTGGATTGATTCAGAGGGGTCTGACCCCTCAAGAGGAGGCTCTTGCTGATCGGCGGCAGTGTCGTCTGAAGCCACTGCTTGCCCAACACTTCTTGAAAGAGCAGCGGGCCGCCCCATTCCAAACCCATCTAAAGGGGCAACGGGCGGTACGTCAAACTCGCCTGTCGCATCAACTGTGTTGATATTATAATTGCCGGAATCTCCCAAGACGAAGTCGTAGACCGGGGTGATCGTATAGGAAGTTTCATCTGTGGTTACGACGATACGGGCTTCGATCTTATCGCCCCATTCGAATTGGATCCACCATCGATTCTCACCCATTGGTGTTACTTCATAGTACGGAGATTCTACATTGTTTACCTGTACTTTCAGGTCATACGATTCAATCGTAATGTTTCCGGAAACTCCAAATGCACAGTTTTGGATCAGGACCAGTTCGACCGGCTTGACAGTCAGGGTGCCGAGTTCCTGCGTCACTGTGTAGTTGTTCGGATTAACTCCCTTCCACTCGACCATGCACGTATTAGGTGTAAATCCAACGTTTTTGATGGAACCGGTTACTGTTATTTTGGGAGCCGCGCCGTTCACCCAGGGGTCTGAAGGCGATAATTCGTAACTATTGTAGAAAAGTGTCTCGCCGTCATATACCTTACTGGTGGAACCGGTAGTGATCGTTACCTTCTTGGGGGTTATTTCTAGAACTCCGGGCTCCTGCGTGACAGTGTAGTTGTTCGGGTTTGTATCGAGCCAATCAACTGTGTAAGGGTTATTTATCGTTCCTGCATCCGTGATTTTGACTGGTTCGGGTTCGGTGGGAGTGACAACAGAGATAGATTCGCCTTCGACAAGCCCTTCGATCTTGATCGCGTCGGAGCCAATGAGCGGCTGGCCATCGTACTCCTTGGTGGCGCTTGCCGTAATTTTGAGCGCCGCGGGGGTGATCTCAAGGTTATTGTTGACAAAAGATATCTCGTAATTACTCTTCTTGCCCTCAAGGAAGGTGCTCTCCGGCTCGAAAGTATAGGAACCGGCATCACTGTATCCCGTTCCGTTCAGCTCAAGCTTTGCGCCGTAGGGGAGAGTGAAGGTGAAAGAATAAGCTCCTGCGACTTCTCCGTCGTAATTCCAATCGATGGGGTCGACGGGCTCGTCGGTTCCTTCGTAGGACGCCCAGACCCATTCGGGGAAGTAGGGGTGTCCCATGTATTCGAAGACAGCAGGTGAGCTGTCGCCGGAACCGGAGTCAGATCCGCTGTCGCCGGAACCGGAGCCAGACCCGCCGTCGCCAGAGCCGGGGTCAGATCCCTCATCAATAATCTCTTCGCCGCGGAAGCCCAGATCGAATTCAACCGGGAACGGATCTACGGTCAGAGTGCCGCTCTGAAGAGTGACCTCCGGGAACTGATCAGTTACACCGCTGCCGTCCGCGTCGTAGATCGTGTAGGAATCGATCGTGTTGGCGCTGCTTCCGGCGTCTGTCTGGCTGCCGGAGACTGTGGCACTGACTGTGAAACCGGAGGGCAGGCCTTCGGCAGTAACGGAACTGTCGGTGAGGGCAGTGCCATCGTAGGTCTTCGAGGCGGAGGCCGAAGTCAGGGTTACGGGGCCGTAAGGAGCCGGAACCGGAGTCGGAGCCGCGGCAGTAACTTGCAGAGTGCCGAGGTCTTCGGAGACTGTGTAGTTGCCGGGAGAAGCGGTGCCCCAATCAATTGTGTAAGTGTTGACACTAGTACCGACTTCGGTGATGGTGCCGGTTGCCGTTACAGTGGCAGTTTCGCCGGCGACAAGACCGGAGATGGAGGCCTCGGAGTTTGTCAGAGGGGTACCATCGTAGGTCTTTGAGGCGGAGCCGGTGGTGATGGTGGCGGAGGCAGGGGTGACCGTAAGGGTGCCGAGGTCTTCGCTGACTTCATAGTTGCTGCGGTCGGCGGTGCCCCAGTCGATGGTGTAAGTATTGATGCTAGTGCCGACGGATGTCTGGCGGCCGGTGGGGGTTACTTTGATCGATTCGTCGACGGCGAGGCCCGAATAGTGGGCTTCCTCGCTGCCAAGGGCCCTGTTGTTGTAGTCGGTGATATCCGTGTCGACGGTGATGCGGACATTGGTCAGGTTCTGCATCAGGCGGTCGGACTCGGATTCGCGGATCAGGAGGCCGCCCTGCTCGATCATCGCGTCGCCGGAAGCAGTCGCGTTGCCGGAAGCAGTCGCGTCGCCGGAAGAAGTCGCGTCGCCGGAAGCCGTCGCACCGCCGGAAGCAGTCGACCCGCCGGAAGGATTCGCACCGCCGGAAGCCGTCGCACCGCCGGAAGAAGTCGCCGTAAGCGCCTCAATGCGCCCGCGGATCAGCGAGATGTTCCAGCCGGCGTCTTTGCATGCCTGCTCGAGAAGAGCCGGATTGTCCGCGTAGAGGCGGAGCAGCTCTGCGGGGAGGTCGTTTTCTGTGAGCTTCTCTATTTTGAGCTCGATGCTTTGCTTGCCGGCAAGGTCGGAGATGAAGACGGTGAGCTTCTGGCCGGCCTTAAGCTGGATCTCGCGCCGCTCGCCGGTGAGCGGGTTGGCCGCGTTGACCCAGATGACGCCGCAGATGCCGTAGAGAGTCTGGTTGTCGTAGGAGACGTTTGCGGCCGGTTCGGTGACGACATAGGAAGTATTGCGCCAGGGCACTTCCCGGCTGCCGCTTCCTTTGTAGAAGGTGACGTAGGCATCCGGCTCGGTCAAAACAGTGCCGTCATATACTTTCTCAGCAGTCCCCGTGTGGATCGTGAGAGGCGCGGGAACGACCAGAAGAGTGCCGCTCACTGTCTTTAATTTGGTGAAATGCCGGGTGACGTCCTGGCCGGCCTTGTTGAAGATGGCATAATTATCGACCGGGTTGTCGCTCTCGCCCGCGTCCGTGCGGCTGCCGCTGGCGTTGGCCTTTACGGTAAAAATAGAAGGAAGACCGTCGACCAGAATGTCCGAGCTGCGGGTCAGGGGCTGGCCGTCGTAATACTTACTGGCGCTCTGGGCAATCAGGGTGACGGGGCTGTCCCAGGTCCAGTCGCCGTCCGCAGTGTAGAGCCCGGCAAGGTCTGTGATGTCGATGTCATCCGCGACGTCGCACGCTTCCTGGACACGATCTACAACAGAAGCGCTGCTCGCCACCTGATCCTTGACAAAGCCCTCGATATCTTCTTTGGTGAGATCGGAGACTTTGGGCTCCGGAATTCCCTCGGCGTCTTCGCTGTATTCGGGCACAGTCGCTTTTTTGCCAGCTTCGACGGCGACAGTCTGCTGTCTGTTGGAATTGTCCGTATAAGTGATCTGGACGGTACCTTCCAGCACGCCGATCTGGGAGATGCTGACAATATGGCCCTTCTCGGGGGAGAGACCCTTGAGGTCTACGGACTCCATCTGGGTAGCGCTTTCATCGGTGACCGGCATACAGGAGGCATAGATAATAGTGCCGCGGATACCGATGGCCATGGTGGCAGTCGTGATGCCCATGGACTCGCCCTCGCCCAGCTTCTCACTTACGTCCAGGAATATCTTGCCCTCGGTGAGGTTCATTGAGACTGCGCCGTTCTGCTTTTGGAATTCTACGCGGCTCTTCTCATCCAGCGTGACGATCCTGCCCTCATCGAGGCCGACGGAGGCAGTACTGGCCGCGGCAGTTTTCATGGATTCTCCGCTGCTGAAACGCGCGTTTTCCATGACGGCGCGCGGTTTCCCGGAGGCATCCTCAATCTCTACGGTCCCCTCGTAGTGGAGCAGACGCATTGTAGTTGAGGTGTAGGAGTCCGCAAGGGCGATCTGCGGGAACAGACCAGCGAGCAGAACGAGAGAAATCATACATGTAATGATTATGGCGAATAAACGGCCTTGTCTTTTCATAGGAAGAACCTCCTGGGCAGAGAGAATACAGGTTTCCGATATATCGGAAGGATATTAACCCAATATAATTATCGCAGAGGGTGGGAGAGAATACAAGGAAGGGTGCGAGAGAATTCGGAGCTGAGCGCGATGTCTGAGAACGGCAGCGTAAAGCAGGATAGTTTAGTTGGCCTGCTGCATAGAAAGAGTGCCCAAAATCTTGGGTTGACCACATTGTGGTCAGGCCCTGCATTTAAAATATTACGGGCTTGTTAACAAAATATTTCTGTGATATAATAACGTTGGGTTAATAGACGAAATCTTGAACCTCGTGACAAGGAGGTAATGACTGTGAGAATGAATTCTCGTTTTTTATCCGGATTTCTTCTGAGTGTTATCCTGGCGGCCGGGATGAACTGCCGCGCCT
>Ga0256405_10002412_pt1 | contig 43174 bp, 34 predicted proteins | sample RumenRJG_02DNA_FD_189096 | JGI IMG/M metagenome (GOLD analysis project Ga0256405, IMG submission 189096) | Bovine rumen microbial communities from Lethbridge, Alberta, Canada - RJG_02 | ecosystem: Host-associated > Mammals > Digestive system > Stomach > Rumen | place: Canada: Alberta... | reverse complement strand
GTAGCTTGAACAACCACATTATACCCGCGGAGGTGATTTTTTGGTAGAACCATCGACGCGCACCCGCATAGCGGGTGGTTTATACTTCGCGCGCCAGCGCGCTCAGCACGGGCTTATAGCCCTACAACAAAAGAAGGAACCGGCCAGCGCCGGTTCCTTCCTGTCGATCCTATGGATGTTTTAATTCGTTGACTCAGATTCTTCTGATATCGTCCAGTGGCCATCTGCATCGAAGACGTATGTCTCACCATCGATCACGATGGTCTTGTTTACTGCCATGTAGCCTTTTTCGATGTAGTAGGTGTCTCCTTCATACTCTACCCAATCTGTGATCACAGGCATATAGCCATCTGCTGCTATCCAGCACATTCCTATGGAATCCTTTGCCCAGCCGTTTGTCAGCATGGAACCGTCTTCCGTGAGCCAGCACCATCCCTTGGAGTCTTTCATCCAGGCGTTCTGATCTCTGTAGCCCTTGGTGATGTGATACCATTCACCTTCATACTTGATCCACTGTGTGGTGGTAGGCATGTAGCCGTTGGATCCTATCCAGCACCAGCCTAAGCTGTCCTTAGCCCAGCCGTTGGTGAGCATGGAGCCGTCTTCTGTGAGCCAGCACCAGCCCTTGGAATCCTTCATCCACTTATTCTTGTCCATGTAGCCCTTGGTGATGTGATACCACTCGCCGTCATACTTGACCCACTTGGTAGCTGTTGAAAGCTTGCCGCTTGCCTCGAGCCAGCAAAGTCCTCTGCTGTCCTCAGCCCAATCGCTTGCCAGCATGTATCCCCAGTCGTCGAAATAATACCAGGCTCCGGATACCTTCTGCCATCCTGTATTAACGATTCCTGCAGAATTAGCATACGTCCATTCCGTATATTTTACAGAAGTGCCGTCTTCTCCGTATCCTTCCCACGTGAACTGGTACCAGCCTGTCACCATAGCTCCGTCTTTATTAAAGGCATAGAGTTTGTTATCGATCCTGTATACATCATTGTTAAACATGTAGCCGCCGGGGCCGTACTCATCTCCCTTCTGGAAATAGTACCACTTGCCTCCGAGCTGTCTCCATCCTTCTGCCAGTACTCCGTTTGAACCGGCATAGTACCATTCGGTCCATGTGTGTGTTTTGCCGGCACCGTCTGTCCATGTGCCCGTATCCTTTACCCAGCCTCCGGACTGCATCACACCGCTGTTTCTGTCAAAGAGGTATGACTTGCCGTTTATGACTCTGAGACCGATATACATAGCGCCATAATCCCAGTCTTCTCTGGTTTCCAGATAATACCACTTATTATTGAGATTCAGCCAGCCTGTCTGGAGAATGCCACTCGTCGGATGCGCATAGTACCATGTAGTCCATGTCTCAGTATATCCGGATTCATCGGTATACGTATTTACATCCTTTATCCAGCCAGTGCCCATTCTTCCTGAACCGGGTGTCAGATAATACCACTTGCCCCCGATCTTTTCAGTTCCATAGTCGTGCAGATCAGGAAGATATCCGTCCCACCCTTCCGTGAGATCGACCTCGGTGAAGTAATACCAATAACTTCCGATCTTTTTCCAGCCGGTTGCCAGTTCCCCTGTATTCGGGTCGCCGTAGTACCAGTTGCTCCAGGTGCCTGTCTCTCCGGTATCTTCATCAGTCCAGGTGCCGGTCTCTTCGATCCAGCCCTTCTTAAGAGTTCCGTTTTTTTCATCGAAATAGTACAGTTTGTATTTTCCGTCTTCTGCTATGCATGATAATCCGGTTGCATAGTCGCCATATTCATAGATGTAATGTGTGTGAGATTCGTCCCAGTGACCTGCAGCAGGAACGATAGGCCCGTCTCCGCCACCCTCTCCCTCGCGGTAGAACTGAACTGAGAACATTATCTCGTCATCAGTATTTGCATTACGGAAATAGTAGAATGTACACAAGTAATCGTAATCTTCAGGGAAATCGAAAGTCCATCCGTTTTCTATCTCATCCGGATCGATTTCGAAGTTTATCCCTGCGCTTTCATCATCGTTTTTACTTGTGAATCCATATCCTTCATCAAGCAACCATCCCTCCGCAGGCTCCAGCTTCACGCTGGGAGCTGTTCCGGTGTACTCATAGAAATCATAGTAATTGATCCCCTCATAGTCTTCTGTGGCCTGTGCTTCGCCATCGATCTCAAGGCTGTCGATAAACTGAGGGAAAGGTTTAACGGTGAATAAATTCGTAGTATGCTTTGATTCACCATCTTTGACATACCATACGGTAATTTCAGCTTCCCCTTCTTCAAGAGGCATCAGATAGTAATCATACATATCAACGGGATTCTGTCCAATGTGAACCTCAATAATATCAGGATCGCTCGAATATACTTCAGACAGCGTGCAGTCACTCACATCACCATCATATTCTCCCGGTCCGTAGTATTCACAACCGGCCCAAAGCGTTTCAGAGATAAGCTGCGGATCAGGAACCTCTTTTTTGATCAGTACGCCATCCTCGTCAAAAGTGCAGAATACTCCATCGATGTTATATCTGCCGCCCGCATAAGCGAAATAGTTATCTTCATAGAAGCAATAGGTGTTTCCATCGATCTCCTGCCAGCCTGTCAGAAGTTTACCGGTGTCATCGGCATAGTAACGATAATAACCTGCCAGATATTCTTCGCCGTCACTGTCAGTCATATAATATGGCGTCTCGATCCATCCATATCTCATGACACCCTGCTTAGAGAAGTAATATGCGTCTCCATCTATCTCTGTCAGTCCGGTATACGCCCTGAAGGGATTGTTGTCATCAATAGTCTGGAAATAATAGTCATCTCCATCGATATTCTGCCATCCATCCTGGAGGATCCCCGTCTCTTCATCGGCATAATAGACATAGTAATCATCTCCGCCTGAGCTAAGCAATTGCAGTCCCTTCAGGAGAATTCCGTCATAATCGTCGAAGTAGTACCAGTTGCCATCAATTTCTGTGATACCAGTAGCCACGTTTCCGATATCATCCAGGATATACTGCGTGCCGTCCTCACTCCAGTGAGGATACTGGGTATCGTCGGCCGCATATACGGCCATGGGCGTCAGCGTGACAAGCATAGCCAGCGCCAGTAAAATAACCAATAATTTCCTTTTCATAAAAGCCTTCCTTTCGGATAAACGATAAATAAAAGTATAACTTTTTTTATACTCTTATTATAACTCTTTTTTGTACCACTTTGTCAAGATAGCGCGATAAAGAATCTGGCTCTTCCTTACGTATCCTGCGCAAAAAACAAAACGCAGACAAAACAAAAGACGCGAGCCGCAAAGCTCACGTCTGTCATTTCTTTTCATTTTATCCTATCCATCTTCCGGAGGCGTCGAACACATATCTTTTGCCGTCTATGTATCGCGTGCCGGTGGCCATGTACCCGTCGGCTTTCAGGTAGTACCAGTCTCCCTTGTACTGCACCCATGTGTTCTTTGCGATCTTTCCCGATGCGTTGAGCCACATCCAGCCTGTGCCGTCTTTAGCCCATTCGTTTGCTGCCATGTAGCCGCTGGCTTTCAGGTAGTACCACTCGCCCTTTGACTGGATCCATCTGTTCTTTACGATCCTGCCGCCGGAATCCATCCACATCCAGCCTGAGCTGTCCTTAGTCCACTCGTTGGCAGCCATGTAGCCGCTGGCTTTCAGGAAATACCATTCTCCTTTTGACTGGATCCACTGGTTCTTCACTATCCTGCCGTTGGAGCCCATCCACATCCAGCCAACCTTGTCCCTGGCCCATTCGTCGGCTGCCATATGACCGTCCGGCTTGATGTAATACCACTCGTTCACCGACTGGATCCACTTGTCCTTAACTGCAGTGCCATCGGTACCGATCCACATCCAGCCGCCCTCATCGTTTACCCATTTGTTTGACGCGATGTGGCCGTTGGAGTCAAGGTAGATGCGCTTACCGTCCTTTTCAAACCATGTCGAGCGGAGCATCTTTCCGTCTTCACCGACATAGCATTCACCTGTGTTGTCACGGATCCATTCATTAACGGCCATGTAGCCGGTCTCTTTAAAGAAATACCATTCATTTTCGATCTGGACCCACTTGTTCATGGCCATCTTTCCGTTCCATGTAAGCCATGACCAGCCTGTGTCATCCTTGATCCAGGTATTGAAGAGCATGAAGCCGTCTTCACCGAAGAAATACCAGTCGCCGCCGCTCCTTTGCCATCCTTTTGCAGGAGCGCCGTCAACGAAGTAGTACCACAAAGCATCGTCCACCGTTTTATATTTCTGAGGCCAGACGACCCAGCCATCCTCCGGGGTTCCTCTATCCAGACAACCGTCCGCAGTTATCAGAGCTGCATCCGCTCCTTCTCCGATCACTTCATACATGTTCAAAGTGTCGCCTTCGAAGTCCGCAGCCAGCATCTTATCGGCTGCACCGACTTCATAGAACGCTGTTCCGAAGTTGCTCTCAGCGTAGTACTTCATAGCACGGTAGCTTGGCGTAGGCCCAATCTCCTCCACGCTGCTTCTGCTGGAAGCTATGATCATTGCCTCCGGTCTGAAGAGATCGACGACCGTCCTCGGATTGGAATAGTTAAACCCGTGGTGTGATACCTTCACCAGTTCTATCTCACCATGATCTTCAAAGACAGCCTCAGCTATCCTCTGCTCGGTCTGATCCTGAACGTCCAGATCTGCGGCTGTGTATATCTTATGACCGTCGACGGTGATCACCGCTGTGATGCTGTTGATGTTATCCGTCACTGAACTCTCTGCAGTATAGAGATTATACAGGTCGAAGTACATGTTCCCCCAGGAGAATGATATCCTGTCATCCATGGGATCCCCCTCTTCACCCGCATCGTAGATCAGACCTTCTATGCCGGTCAGGTCAGATATGCCGTCCAGAGCGGCATTGATCACGTCCGCCAATCCTTCAGTCTCCCCAAAGGAAACAAAACTCACGTCTGTAAGCGCCGCCCCTTTCTCGGTCATGGCCCTGAGAGCCTGATATGAAAAGGCCTGGTTATGCCATGATCCCGGCACCTTCTCTGCCAGATCATCCTCGAGAGCGTTTATATGCCTGTAGCTCTTGTAGAAATATGCCGTCGAGGAATCTATGAGGGAATGCGTATTTCCGTCGCCTTCACTGATCCTGAGATCTGCTATCTCAGGTATCCCTCCGATATGATCCGAATGAGAGTGTGTGGAAATAATGAAGTCCAGATGCTCCACACCCAGGGTCTCCACCATGTATGTCATGGCGTCTCTTCCGTTCCTGTAGGGAGTCTGGTTGGAGAGTTCTTCACGCCTGGTTGCTTCATAAACTGTGCCATCCACATCCTTTATCCAGTTCTGATACATGTTTCCGGCATCGATAAGACCGTATCTTCCGGCGGATTCCACCAGTATCATCTCAGATCCGAACTCGCCTCCTGACACGTTAAAGAACCAGATTCGGTCGCAGTCGCCGAAGGGCTTATCTCCCGGGACCAGGATGTCGCTTGAAGCGTATGCCCGCGCACCGTTGGCCGTCATCACCATCAGGATGCAAAGCAACAATATGAACAAAACGTTTTTTGTCGTTTTCGCTGCATTCTTCATAACAGATTTATTATACCATATAATATACCGGTACGTGTATTCTTTATTTTTATAGTATTTACATAAAAACAGGGGCCGATCATCTCAGCCCCTGCTTTCTGCTTAGTTTTTTCCCTTAAGTTTCTGAAATTTTCTTCGTTATGAAATCAGTTTCCCTGAGTCTCCGAATAAATATGTCTTTCCGTCTATGGTCTGGGTTCCCGTCACCATATAACCGTCGCTTCCTACATAATAACTGTCTCCCTCATAAGTGATCCAGCGGTCAGTTGCGATCAGGCCATTCTCGTCCATCCAGCAGAATCCGTGGGAATCCGCTGCCCAGGCGTTCCTGACCATATATCCCTCACTGTCCGTGTAGTGCCACTGGTTATCGTTGAAGACCCATCTGGATCTTGCAGCCTGGCCTCCGGAAGACATCCAGCGCGATCCTTTATCAGTCTCGATCCACTCTCTTGATGCCATATATCCGTCGTCCTTCAGATAGTAAAGATCTCCTTTATACTCTATCCATTCGGACTTCGTGATCTTGCCTTCAGAGTTCATCCACATCCAGCCCTTGCTGTCCCTGGCCCACTCATCAGCTGCCATATAGCCGTCCGCTTTCAGGAAGTACCATTCGTCGTTATACTTTAGCCACTGGGACTTGGATACCTTGCCCATAGGACCCATCCACATCCAGCCATGGCTGTCCTTGGCCCATTCGTTATAGGCCATATATCCGCTGGCTTTGATATAGTACCATTCATTGCTGTACATGACCCATCTGTTCTTGGAGATCTTGCCGGAGGAGTCCATCCACATCCAGCCAACGCTGTCCATGGCCCAGTCATCAGCAGCCATGTAACCGTCGGATTTCAGATAGTACCATTCGTCCTTGTATCTCAGCCACTGGGACTTGCTTGCCTTGCCGGAGGAGTTCATCCACATCCAGCCCTTGCTGTCTTTAGTCCACTCGTTAACGGCCATATATCCGTTTGCTTTAAGGTAGTACCACTCGCCGTCGTGCTGGATCCATCTGGATTTCACCTGGGTGCCGTTATCAAAGCACATCCAGCCGTTTTCGTCACATTTCCATTCTATTATATCAGCGCTTTCGTAGCTGAAAACCAGTACCCAGTAAGGTATTCCGCCGGGGCTGATATAACAGCCGACTCCGATGGACTTGTAGGAGTCCAGGATGTTTCCGCTGTGGGGAGCGGATGCCATCCAGCCGCTCATAGTGCCCGCTGCGTCTCTTCCCCAGGATATGTTCTCGCTGTATATCTTGCTGCAGAGAGAACTGGGATCGCTGCCGTCGGGGCGGTAGTGACTGAAGTAGTAAGAGCATTCATTTGCTCTGATCATCGCGGCTTCCTGCATTTCGGTGTCCATCTCAAGTGCCGGAAGCCCGTATTCTGCTCTCTCCTGATTGACCAGGGTGAGCATGTAGTTTGCGTTGTCGTAGTTTAACGTGCCGCCGTCGTAACTCACTGTGCCTGAAGCTGCGTAAGCGTAGCCTGAGTTCACGGTGGGAACGAATACGGCTGTCAAAGCGATTACCAATAATATCAGGATGATTCTCTTGATTCCATTGGACTTAAGGGGGCTATTACAACTTTTACTCATAGATTCTCCTCTTAATTCTTCTTGGTTTCTTAAGTTTCAGATCTTTCTTTGAAAACGGCCGTGATACGGATATCGATGTTTTCGGATCCGGAAAACATACGTGTATTGTCTCACATTTAAGGGTCATTAAAGTGCGTACCTTATGAAGATTTTGTGAACAATAATCGTATTTAGACGATTTATTATAACATATATTGTGCAAAAAAGCCAGTTTTTTATACACCTTTACTATATGTCCTTTAATCGCAAAAGACCCGATGCCTGATCGGCACCGGGTCTGAGATATGTCTTGTTTTAGTTTTCGAAGCCCTTGATGTAGGATGCCAGATCCTTTGCAACTGAGGGATCCAGGAGCTGCTTGGCTGATCCGATGATCTCAAGCGCCTTGGTATGGGCTCTGCTCTCGATGTCGGGATCCTTCTTTTTCCACACTTCGTAGCTGTTCCAGTCGGAGATGGCAGGCTGCCAGCCCTTCTTGTAGTTCTTCATGGTGGACTTATGCATGAGATAGCTTCCGCCGTGCTCAACTTCCTTGATGAGATCGTAGCTCAGGGTCTCTTCATCAACCCTCAGTCCGTCGATTATCCTTCTGACTCTCGCTATGACCTCGTCGTCGATGATAGTCTTTTCGAAGGAGATCGTCATCAGGTTCTCAAGGGAGCCTGCAGACTGGCTGGTAACGTCCACGTCCATGAGAGCCGTGAGAAGAAGGCTCTGCATGGTCTCGAAACCTGCCTGATAGTCAACTGCCTTGGAGCTGGTGACTCCGGTCTGAGCTCTTGCCGGAAGGCCATAGAAATCCTTGAACATCTGGATGGCTCCTGCAAGCATCAGAGCGGAATCCGGGCTTGCGCACTCCCAGGTGGCCAGCTTCATGTTTCCGTAGGTAAGTGACGCTGAAGGAAGGAAAGGCACTCCGGGGCTTACGCACTCCGCGAGGACCAGTCCTGCCAGGACTTCCGTCACGGCAAGTACCAGCGTTCCCGTCAGATGGATGGGACCCGTCATTCCGGACATTGGAGCGGAAACCAGGGTCACAGGCTGGTTGAACTGGGCGAACTCCATGATGGATTCGCAGGAGAACTCGCTGAATACCAGAGGGCTCTCAGGAGTAACGATGCTCCATGTGAGATAGTGGTTCTTCACGTAGTCCTCTCCGAAGACGATCTCATACATTCCGATCTCTCTTCTTTTGTACTCGCCTGACTGGTAATCCATGGGAGCGAGCCAGGGCTTGTCCGTATAGAGCATAGTCTCGTAGAGGCAGTGCAGGCCTCTGGTGTCCATGGGAACGTCCTCGGGTGACAGGGGCTGATATCCGGTCATGTCTATGTTCTTGCAGGCCTGATAGATCTTCTGAAGATCACAGAACTGCTGTATGGTTGCATATCCCTGTCTGGTGCCGTCGGCTTCCTTTATGAAGACCTCGCCGCCTGCGGGATGGATGATGAGTCCTCCTTCAGGTCCTCCGATGGTTACGGCGCGGTCGTGGTTTACGGCATCCATCACGAATGACTCGGGTGCCTTGGCCAGGCAGTCCTTTACCAGAGTCTCCGGGATGTATACGATCTTTCCGTCCACTTTGGCGCCGTTCTTCTCAAGAAGCGCTCTCGCGGCCTCTGACTCGTAGACCACGCCCTTCTCCTCCAGAAGCTTGATCGCCGTCTCGTGGATCTTAGCCATCTGTTCATCTGTTAAAATCTTAGGTTTCATAAACCAGTTCATTACTTTTCCCTCCTGAATTTCTCATAGCTGGGATCCATTTCAACCAGCTCTTCAAATGTATCTATTTCTATTATATCGTTTTCGCCGATCTCCCTGATCCCCAGGTCGAACTGCTCCTTATACTTGAACAAAGCAAGTTCGTCCCAGTACACGTTCCAGTCTTTGATGTCCTCGATCTGGGCTCTCACCAGTTCCGAAAGCCTTTCGCCGTCCTCACGGGTCCACATGGAGATGCCCCAGAGGCGGTATGCGTCGGGTGCTCCCTTGATCTCGCAGGACATGATCCTTCCGTTCTCCACCTTGAGCGCCCACTCCGGAGCTTCCTCCAGGTAGTTTGCGCAGTAGCCGGACTTCTCGATCTCAGGGCGAAGTATCTCATCGTTTGATATTATGATATCCCCTTCCAGCACAAATGATCCCGGAAGGAAGTCCTTTGCAGCGTACATGGATGTGATGTTGTTTCCCTCGAGATAGTGAACGTTTTCGATGACCGTCACTTCCGGATCGTCCTTGAATGCCTCAAAGAACATCTCGCTCTTGTAGCCGCAGACGATGTAGATCTCACGGATACCGTTACGCTTAAGCGCTTCGATACTGGTATCAATCATGCGCTTTCCGTTAACGGGTACCAGCGGCTTGGGGGTCGTGAGAGTTACGGGTCTTAAGCGGCTGCCCTCTCCTGCAGCCACGATGATTGCACGATTTATCTTTTCCAAAATTATTCTCCTGATTATTTATTCGCTTTCGCGCTGAGTTCTTTGCGGTATTCTCCCGCATCCTTGAAGAAGCTCCAGATCATGATGATCATGATGATGCCGATGGGGAATGCGGAGATGATGCTTACGGACTGGATGTTACTCATTGAGCTCTCCGAGAACACCAGACCGATGGGAAGTGCTATGAGAAGCAGGCACCACAGAAGCTCGATGGCTTTGTGCGGCATCTCGTCCTCTCCCAGGTTCTTGTAGCTGTAGCAGGCTGCCGTATACGCGATGGAGTCGAAGGACGTAGCGTAGAAGGCGATCATGCAGAGCACCGTGATCACAAGGATGAAGTTGCTTGCGGGCATGGTGTCTATGATGTTGAGGATGAGATCGTAGAGATCTCCGCTCTCCTCGTAGACCTTGATGAAGTCCACCTGGCCGGATGCCTGAAGTCCCAGGGAGTAGTTCCCGAGGATGATGAAGCTGACTATCGTGGAGCCAACGCCGAAGATGTAGCCTCCGAAGATGGTCTGACGGATGGTCCTTCCTCTTGAGATGTTACCGATGAAGAAAGGAGCTGCGATGCACCATACCATCCAGTAAGCCCAGTAGTAGATCGTCCAGTCCTGAGGGAAGTTGTTGTTCCTTGCAGGGTCCGCATACGTTGAAAGTCCGATGAAGTTCTGGATCATCTTTCCGAAGGACTCGAAGCCGTTCTCCAGGATGAACCTTCCCTGGCCGCTGAAGAGAAGCACAAAGGCCAGCAGTCCGAAGAAGAGGAACATGCAGATCTTGGCCAGTATGCCGATTCCCTTGAAGCCGTGCATTACAGCGTAGGTGTATACGATACAGGTGATCACCAGAATGATGATTGTTACCACCGTACGGCTGATCTCGATGTGGAAGAGCTTCATGACGATGCTGGCAAGAAGCGGAGTAGCTACGCTGAATGTGGTTGCGGTTCCCGCGAGCAGTGCGAACAGCGCGAAGAGGTCGATGATCCTTCCGGTGAGTCCGTGTGAGTGCTTGCCAAGAACCGGCAGGCAGGCCTCGGAATATCTCTGTCTGGTGCGCTTCCTCACGTGGAGCATGAAACCGAAGGCGACGGCCAGAACCAGGTAGAATGCCCAGGGAATGAAGCTCCAGTGGAACAGCGGGAATACTCCCGCCCATTCAGTTATGGGACCCATCTCAGCGATGTGCGGGTTGGTGGCGTACATTACCCACTCGGCAAACGAATAGAACAAAATATCCGCCGCGAGTCCGCAGGTGAACATCATGCTGCCCCATTCAAAGAAGTTGTATTTAGGTTTCTCGAAGGGTTCTCCCAGCACGATATCGCCGTACTTGGAAAGACCCATCACGAGCGAGATGACCAGGACTCCCAGACCTATCACCAGGTAGTAGAGACCTACCGTGTCACCGAAGAAGAACCTTACCTGACCTATGATCTCATTTGATCTGTCAGGAAATACCAGTAAAAGGATGGTGAGTCCCACGATCAGTATGAAGGGCACCAGCGTTACCAGCCAGTCTATCCTGGATGTTTCCTTCTTATTCATATCATTCCTCCCCCGGGCTTACGCCCGTATCTAAATTAACCGCCCGGATCCTGCGCTCCTTTCGGGCGTCACAGTTCCTGCATGAGTTCTTTTGCGTACTTGTAGTAATCCTTTGCGAAGCGGTACTGGCGGAGGGCGTATTCTCCGAACTCAACCCCGAGAGCCCTCTTGAACTCGCACCAGTTGGACCAAAGCAGTCCGCAGGCCGCAACGTAGCAGTATATCTTCGCCCTGGTTTCCTTCGGGCATTTTCCCTCAAAATATATATCTATGAGCCTGTCCACTTCCTGCTTGTCGTACATGGCGTAGATGGAGAACATGGCTATGTCCACGTGAGGATCCTGCATTCCGGCGTACTCCCAGTCCGTGAGCTGCAGGCCTTCAGAGCCGTCCGGCATCTCGTAGAAAAGGAAGTTGTCCATGACCGCATCTATGTGCGTCAGACAGCGGTCTTCGGGCTTTACAGAATCGTCAATGTACGATTTAAGTGATAAAACATTGGATTTCGTCTTCTCATAGTCCCTGTAGATCGAGGGCTTGCCCTCCCAGAGGCTTTCGTAGAATTCGATCTGCCTGAAGATGTCGAAGCTGTGATCCACCTTCAGCTTCATGTCGTGGAACTTCTTAAGAAGCTTCATGCACTTTTTAAGATCGGTCTCGTCCTCCGGATCGCAGACCCTGATGTTATCGAGATATTTTGTGATCTTGTAGCCCTTCTTCGGATCGATGTAGACGGGATCGTCGCAGAGCCCAAGGCCGCTGATCGTTTTGAAGACCGTGGCCTCGTTCACACGATTGATCAGCTTGTCGGTCCCTTCTCCCGGGATACGCATGATGTATCTCTCGCCCTTGACGCTGAAAAGGAAGGACCTGTTGGTCATACCCTTCTTAAGGACTCTGATGTCGGTAACGTCCGTCTCCTTCACGCCGAAGACGCTCGCGATGGTCGTGATCGCGTCTGATTTCAGGTGATCTGAATCAGCGTCCAGCTCCCTCAGCTGCTCGTAGGTGGTGATCTCCACCGCCTCGTCTCTGGGTACCAGCCTGCATTTCACCGTCATCCTGTCACCCTTGTACAGAGCCTCTTCCCAGAAGGAGTGATCGTACCTTCCGGAATCGATGAGCTCCTTCATAGAATGAGTGAGGCAGACCGCATCGTCCTTTGTGATGTAGCTCAGGCCGATCATCTTGTTTCCGAGCTCCCCTTCCTTCACGCGGACCAGCTGTTTCTTCCTGTTGACGCGAACGTCGGAAATGTCGTCCAGCTCCTCGGACACCATGTACCATGAGTAAAGCTCATCCTTCGAAAAAGGATTCTCCGCGCACCAGATGTCACCGGGAACGATGTATGTGTTCCCGATCTTTTCCATTACCAGTCCCAGAGAATAGAGGTTGTTCCTCACGGCGTACTGGTCGTTCACTTCAAGTTCCACGCCCTTCTCATCGATGAGATACTCGAAGGACTCCTTCATGAAGCCCACCACCACGGTGATGTCGGTGACTCCGACCTCATGGAGCTGGTCGATGATGCGCTCGATGAGGGGCTCGCCCTTGACTTCAAGAAGTGCCTTGGGTGTGGTGAGGTTGATTGGTACCATCCTCATTCCAAAGCCCGCTGCCAGGATGATGGCGTTCTTCGGTCTCATGCCTTTGAAGAGCTTCTGCGCTTCCTTCGTAAGCGCGTCGTTTTCATCGATCATGCCCTTCTCTTCGAGAGCTTTGAGAGACTGATTCACCACTCCGATGGAGAGCTCCGTCTCCTCTGAAAGCATGCGCTGATTGGTGTAACCATTCTCCTTAAGAGCCTGCAAAACTATGCTCTCCTGAAGGCTTGGATTTTTAGTTGTTGAGTTATCTGCGGTTTTGCTCATTTTCATGAATTCTATATTTCTAAATTTCGTGAACACTGCGGTTTAGGTTTAGGGGATGCCGGACATCCCCTACGTAATCATTGTACCACTCTAATCTCAAATGTCAACATTTTCATGAACATTTACCTTATCGATTTTCGTGAACAAAAGATGCTTCGCGCCGGGTCACGCAAAACACTTTGCCGCGAGCATCTTTTGCGTGATTCACGTATGAGAACTCTTTATTACCTCGATTTGCGTGATTTTTCGGAGCATTCGCGGCCAAAAAAAGGATATAGCCGGTTTTCGACCGGCTCTTGCGTGAATGTTTTGAGGTTTTTTGCAAAAAACTTCACGCAAAACACTTTGCTTCGAGACCTCTATCCTTTTTAGCCCTGTTTCAACCCCCGTTTTTCACGCAAAACACCATCTTCAGAAGACCTTATACGTGCATGCAAAAAGGGATCAGCAAACGCTGATCCCTTTCATCTTTTTAAATTTTTTAGCCTACCAGCTTACCATCCTTGTCAAAGGTATATTCTACTCCGTCGATCGTGATGGTTTTGTTGTCTACTCTGTAGCCGGCAATGATGTAGCTGCTGCCGACAGCTTTCGGCTCACCGATCCACTTGTCAACTTCTTCCATGTACCCATCAGGACCGATCCAGCAATAACCCTTGCTATCCTTTACGAAGTCGTTGGTCACCATTCTGCCCTCAGGTCCTAAATAGCACCAGCCCCTGGAGTCTTTTCTCCAGGCGTTCTGTACGCGGTAGCCTTTTTCGATGTAATACCAGCCGCCGTCATACTTGATCCATTGAGTGGTCGTAGGCATGTAGCCGTTTGCTGCGATCCAGCACCAGCCTATGCTATCTTTTGCCCAGCCGTTAGTGAGCATCTTACCGTCGGCCTGGAGCCAGCACCAGCCCTTGGAATCTTTCATCCATTTGCTTTCGTCACGATAGCCCTTTGTGATATGGTACCAGCTTCCTTCGTACTGGATCCACTGGGTTGTAGTAGGCATGTATCCATTGGATGCGATCCAGCACATTCCTTTGGAGTCTTTTGCCCAGCCGTTGGTGAGCATTTTACCATCTGCCTGGAGCCAGCACCAGCCTTTGCTGTCCTTCATCCATTTGCTTTCATCACGATAGCCCTTGGTGATGTGATACCAGCTGCCGTCATACTGGATCCACTGAGTAGTGGTCGGCATGTAGCCGTTGGATGCGATCCAGCAGGTTCCCACGCTATCCTTGGCCCATCCGTTGGTGAGCATCTTGCCGTCTTCCTGGAGCCAGCACCAGCCCTTGGAATCCTTCATCCACTTGTTGGTCACCATGACGCCATTATCATAGTAGTACCAGTCGCTTCCTTCCTTGATCCAGCCGTTCTTAACTACAGCTTCCTTGATTGTGAACGGTACAAACAGCTCTCCCATATAGTAGCTGTCTGCAACAGCGGAAATGATCACATTTCCGGTGCCGGGAGCGTTGTTCTTCATGTATGAAACTCTGTAGTCCGTTCCCTCGGTAAGGGTTACTGTTCCGCCGCCTTTTCCTACGGCTGTGACAGTTACCTTCGGTTCCACAAAGGTACCTTCGTATACGTATTCGTCTTTATCCAGTTTGACAACGACGTTAGTCGCGCTGCTGTTCAGATCTCCCTTTATCGTGAAGTTCTCAGTGGCCGTTCCGCTATATCCGCCATATGTTCCGCTTATGGTAACTGTGTAGTCACCTATATTCAGCGGCCTCTGACTGTAATTGGTTGACACGCAATAGTTGGGAACAGTTTTACCGTTATACAGAACGTATCTATTGATATCCACATTGCTTCCTGTATACGGGAACACTGTCTGTGACAGGCTTACTGTCTCGTCTGTCAGAACCTTTTCCTCGTAAACTTCAACGTTCTTATATGCCTTATTGCCATTGATATCTGCGATGATCTGAGCTGATCCTTCGGATACCGCGGTCACCAGACCATTTTCATCCACTGTTGCCACAGCAGTATTTGATGATGTCCAGGTTATGGCGTCATTAGGAACCACCGCGTATGAAGGCTCCCAGGTAACAGCGAGCTGCAGGGTCTCGTCTTTTTTGATCCTTTCAACGTTGCTGTTTGCGAATCTTACGCTCGTAACCTCCTCAGGACCTGCTTCCCTGATCAGTACCTTGTACGGCTCCCCTTCCGTGGTAAATTCATGATCAGCATTATGTTTGTATGTCAGATCCATGGTGTATGTTTTGCCCACTTCAAAGTGATTCTCGCTCTGGTCGGGCATGTGGAAAGTGATGTAGTTTCCTGAAATTTCGTCATCACCATGGTAACCCGAGTGATATATGCTGTCCTCCGGGATCATGAAATTCGTGTCGTTGTGCCCAACATAATCCACGTATATAGTCTCGTCCAGTCCGTTTTTATATGTTACGGTCAGAACATCTTTTTCACCGAATAAATAGTTTTTATCCAGCGAATAGCTGTCATATTCATTGCCTTGAGCATCAGTCATGACAGTAGAGTTTTTGCCCTTTATGAGCTCCTTCGGTTCTTCCTGATGAAGGCTGATGGACTGAGCGACATAAAGCGCGCCATAATTCTTTTCTGACGTCACTCCCATGTACGATGCCGTGCATGAAAGATCCTCTCTGTTCTGCTCGGTGCGTATCATATAATAACTATTTTCATTATAGGGCACAGACTCTCCGGTCTTCTGGGATATCCAGCTGTGAGTATCAAAATCATCAACTAAGACTTCAGACGTTCCGTCCTTGTATGTTACAGTGACCTTGCTTCCTGCCGGCATTCCCGAACGGCCCGCATCCTCAGCCCAGAGCAAAACAGGAACGGGCTCATACTTGACAGACGCCACAGGTGTAGAGGAAACCTCTACAGGCACCTGGCAGGTGACTATGTTTCCATCCTCAGGATAGTTGAGGAAAGATACCTCGTAATAGTTCTTATCTCCGTCCGGTTCCCAGTCGTATGCCTGATCAAGGAGGTTGATATGGATATCGTTCCAAAGGATCTCATCCGATGCATCTTCGGTATTTACGAATTTGCCATTGGAAGACGAGCCGGCCTTCTGGTATTCATATGCCTTTACAGTTCCGTCAGGGAACGTAAAGGTTACCTTGTCTCCTGCGTCAGGATAATCGAATCGCTCGCCAACATACTGCAGGCCACTGCCATAGTCCTTGAAATCTCTTTCAATTACGACTTCAAAAGGGGTAGCCCTCTCATATGCCGCAGTGATTTTTTGCTCTTCTTTATTCTCGATCCAGGTGATGGTTCCGCCGAACTGATATCTCTCAGGATAATCCAAGACATCGTCCCAGCCGGTGTTTCCTGTGATGTGATCAAAGTATGCGTTAGCTGTCACTCCTTCGAATACCAGGCTTCCGAATTTCGGAGGACGGGTACCTGCGAATTTGATCTCAGTGAGTCCTGTACAGCCTGAAAACGCACCGTACCCCAGTGTGATTTGGCCGCTTTCATTAGTAACGTTTGCCGGAATGGTTATGGAAGTAAGCCCGGTGCATTTCTTGAAAGCATCCTGCCCTATCTTGGTGAGGCTATCGGGAAGCGTGATGGATGTAAGACCCGTGCTGATGCAGGCATAGTCTGCGATCGCAGTCACGCCCTCGGGGACAGTGATCATGCCGTCCTTGCCGCCGGCACCATAAAGCATGGTCGTCATGTCCTTATTGAAGACCGCTCCGCCGGACGATGCAAAGTTACTGTTTCCGGGATCCACTACCAGTTCGGTCTGATATGTTTTATTAAAAGCGTATTCATTAATGGTTCCAACGCTTGCAGGGATGGATATCTTCGTAACGTCCTGGCAATTCTCAAAAGCGAAGCTTACGATATTCGTCACGTTCTCGGGTATCGCAATCTCGCCGGTCAGGCCGCTCACTGTGAATACCAAATTCTTCTCAGCAGCTCCCTCACCGTTTTCAACGGTGCTGATCAGCATGCCGTCTTTCATATCGTAATAATTGTTTGCGCCTTCAACAGTCAGGTCAGATAACGAGGAACATCCTCTGAAAGCCTGGATGTCGATGCTCGACACAGCTTCAGGAATGTTAATCTCTTTCAGGCTGCTGCATCCGTAGAAAGCGTACATTCCAATGGAACGAACGGTCCCGGGTACTGTGAATGAGATGAGGCTTTCACATTTATAGAAAGCGCTGTCCTCAATGCCCTGGAGCGTATCCACGCCCGAAATAGTCACTTTTTCAAGGCTCGTGCAGCCTGAGAAAGTTTCTTTGCTGATATATCTTACTCCTTCGGGCAGCCAGATCGACTTGAGCTTGGGGCAGTTCTTGAAGGCTTCACTGCCTATGGTCGTTATGTCTACGCCCAGTTCCGCGGAAACCAGGTTCGGGCAGTTACTGAAGGCACCTGAACTGATATCCGTTACACCGTCTCCGATGTGTACCGATACGATATCGTCCTTGTACTCGCTCCAGGGGATCTCGCTCAGCATCGATCCCGTACCGGTAATGCTCAAAATCCCGTCACCTTCGAATCCCCAGTACAGGTCACTTCCAAAGGTATACGGATTATCGATTTCCGCGTAAGCGTCCGTTGCCGGTACGCTCACAAAGATCATCATGATCGTGAGCAATATTGCCACTATTCTTCCGGTCTTTTTCATAAGGCACTCCTTGATCCGATCCATAAATCCGGATCTGCAAAAAACAGCTATACGTTTTATAAAATAATTTTATATTTTCTGAATATTTATGTCAAGGTGAATTCTCTGCCCCAGGGCCCGCACCGGCAGCGTACCCCTCACCGGACACGAAAACAGGGCGCCCTAAATGAGGGTGCCCTGTTGAATTTCTTTGATCGTAAAATATCTGTTCCTTTATCAATAGCTGGGGTTAAAGTTCGTGATCTCTTCCATGCAGATCTCTTTGGCCTGCTTCACGTACTCCAGGAACTGGTCCACTTCTTCTTCAGTGTTATAGATACCGAAGCTAACGCGGATCATACCCGGTGTGCCGCTGTCTCCGCACTCAATGAAGCCGTGTACCTCTTCATCTGTCAGACCAAGCAGTCTCCACGCATAAGGGTTAGCGCAAAACGCTCCGCGCCTGGTAGCAACTCCGAACTCGTTTGCGAGTTTGGAAGCAAGATGATAGGAGTTCACGTCTGTGAAGTTGAATGTTATAACGCCTACACGGTCTGTCAGATCTTCGGAATCTCCGTAGATCACCACGTTCTCTATCTGCTTGAGTCCGTCAACGAGTCTCTGGTTCAGAACCTTCTCGTGCTCCTGGATGTTGTCAAACCCGATCTCAGTCAGGATGTCCATGGCCTTTCCCATTCCGATGACTCCGGGATAGTTGGGAGAGCCTGCTTCGTAGCTTGCCGGCGGATATTTATAGTCCTGCCAGTCGTCTCCAACTATATTGATGATACCGCCTCCATAAAACTCAGGCATGTGCTCCATCAAAACATCCGAAAGCCCCACGATGGCTCCGCCGCCATAGGGGGAGTACATTTTGTGGGCGGAAAAGACGATGAAGTCGATGTTCTCTTCAGGAGTGTCCCCCATCATGGAGAACTGCCTGTGAGCTACGATCTGCGCTCCGTCCACGATTATCTTGGCGCCGTGTTCGTGAGCCATCCTGGCGACTTTGTGCACGTCTGTCACGTAACCCGTCACGTTGGATGCTGCAGTCACCGTCACGTAGTCCACGTCGTTCTCGTTCAGCAATCTCTCAATATCATCATAGATTATCCTGCCCTGCTCGTCCACCTCAGCGTAGATGACGTTGCATCTCTCACGCCAGGGGAGATCGTTCGCATGGTGCTCCATGCGGGTGGCGAGAACCGTCTCTTCTCCTGTCTCCACAAGAGCAGAGGCCAGCTTGTTCAGGCCGTCCGTTGTGGTGTTCACGTAGATACAGGTGTACTGCTCGGGATCAGCGTTAAAGAACTTCAGCACCTTATCCCTGGTCTCGTTATATACATCAGTTGAATAATTGGACTTGGGCGAAAAGCCGCGGCCGATGGAGCCGTACATCTCAAGCTTCGAATCTACCTCGTCCATGACAGGCTGAAGCGCGGGCGTGGTCGCCGCGTTATCGAAGTTGATCACCGTAGTCGTGGTGCCGTTTTCCAGGGTCACTTCCTCGTTGAGACCCACCACGTAATCTCTGATGTTATCGATGGTGTAAGGGCCGCCTGCCGGCGCCTCGCTGGGAGCAGGCTCAGCCGAACCGCTGTCACCGGAACCTGAGCCTCCGGAACCCTGTCCGCAGCCCGTAAGCGTGAACGTCATGCACACCACGAGCAAAACACAAATCAGCAAAACAAATCCTTTTGACCTTTTCATAAACCCTCCCTTTCCCGTCATCCGGGAATCAAACATATCAAACGAATGAATGCAACTATTAAAAAAGGCAGACACCGCATTTACATGCTGCCTGCCAATAAAGCCAAAACGAATATAAATGCCTTTGTTGGGGATATTATACCATATGAGTGTGCACTGGTAAATGAGATGTTTAGTTCCATCTGCTCGGTTTACCCCAGCTCCAGGACCACCAGTTCTCCCGGATTGAACAGCCTCGGCACTGGTACGTGGTTCGCCAGGCCCCGGCTGATCACCATTTCGCCGTACTCACCGTGGTGTACGCCTGACGTGTATTTCGGCAAAATACCCTGTCCGGGCGAGAACAATCCTCTGCCGGCGAGACGGATCTGTCCGCCGTGGGCATGCCCTGCTACCACCAGGTCAATTGGATGACCCATCAGTCGCGGTTCCCTTATCGCCCAGTACTCAGGCTGATGGCACATCAGAAGTTTGTATCCTTCCTGCGTCTCGAACTCATCGAGCCATTCAGCATCGACAGTCCTTCTCAGCGCATCCGTCTCCCAGTTCCAATACTCATCCCTTAAGTTTCCGCGGGTGTCGTCAGGGTGTTCCTCACGCCACTCCGTCTGAAAAGTCCGGTAGTTGGTCACGTCCGGTGAGGAGAGCCCACCAATAACGAACTCGCCGAACTTCGTCCACGCGTTGTCCAGCAGTTTCACCCCGGCATCAGCGATCCGCTCCTCATCAGCGGGCGTAAGCATCCACTCATGGTTCCCATAGGAAAAGAACGTCGGTGCGATGCCAGGCGCTTCGTGCACCAGTCTGTCCCCATTCGGAAACCTGAGAAGCATCGGAACGTCAGGATCATAGGTAAAGGTCTTCATCCCTTTCTTCCTCCTGAAGACTATGTCCCCCGGGATCAGGATGAGGTCCGGCTTCAAAGCCTCCAGCTCACGAAGCAGCCTGTCGACAGGCTTATCATGAGTATCCGCCGCCAGCGCGATCCGATACGATCTATTCAGTTTTGAACCTATTCTGTATGTCGTGATTTGCATGGTATGGCCGTGATTCGGAGCAAAAGTTTTTTAAATTATATCATACCCCTTAAACCGAATTAAACTTCAATTGCACCTCAGCATCTCAAAAATATACTTTTTGATACCCTCTTCAGAAGTCAGATCATATTTCAAATCAACACTTCTGAAATAATCTCTTATGCTTTCTTTTGATATGATCTCATTTGAAGAAATATCATCATCATATCCTTTTCGTGCTGCTTTCCAAGGCTCCTCTTTATGTGTGATTCGTTCTAAAGTCTTACCTCCATACATGCCGAAAGTTTCTATTACCAGGTCTATGATCTTTTTTTGATCTTCAGTTAAAACATCCTCACTATTCTCCAAAACAGCGAACCTGTCATCATCTATCGGATTGTATTTAAAATCTTTAAACAGGTTATACACTTCAACATAAACCGGCCCGTGAACCCATGCTCTGCAATCCTCTTTAAAAGCCATTCCGCCGTTTCTGATACTGGTCAGTCCCTGAACATAGTACAGTAACTTTTGGAGAAGCAGAGGAGTCACCTCTTCCAATCTCTTAAAAATATAGCATACAGTTCCGGTGATCCCATCTGACAAGCAAAACATCTTCTCCACATTATCAGCTGCATTGTATGCCTTTTTATATGTTATATCGGTTATCCTATCTCTGTTTTTATTCAGCAAGGATTTCATATACGCCGGCGATGAGATTGCATGCTTGATAATATCTGAGTATTCCCTTGAAGGCATCTGCCCGTCAAGATACCTGGAGATAGTGATCTCTCCGAACCCAAGAGCAAGCGATAAAGGAGCCTTCCCCATATTATAGATCGACATCAGTTTCTCTATGTCCCTTGTGTTTACAAGTTTTTCATAATATCTATACTGGTCATCTATTTCTTTCACGTTATAGTCGATAAGTCCGGGTACACTGATCTCATTACCGCATTCAGAACACACTGCAGCAGTAATATAAAATGAATAGTCTTTTCCCTTTATAGTTTTTCCATATTTGATCTTATGCAAATTATACTCTGCTTCTTTTCTGCACTGAGTACAGAACGCCTTCCTTTCTTTTCCTTCCATTTCGCTCCCCCTATCACACTTCCTATTTAAAATAGTATTTTATGGGATATCTCCCTTCATGAAAAGATACTACGATAACATAATTATCCTGAAGCTTATTGATTTTTATATATAAACTTACCAGCTTCTCTCCGGTGCCAAAACGTTTGACCAAAGAAACCTCTTTCCCGAAGACATAAAGCCTTTCGTCCGGAAATCTTGGATTATCATTGTTTTTTATATCTGAGAAATCCAGCGGATCGAGCTGCAAAAGTATCTCTTTAGCTCCAGACTCATCTATAACATAATCAAAGAACAGCTTCCTGTTATCCTGTCTTTTATCATTTAATTCAATTTGAAATCTATCTGATTTAACAGCCTCAGACACATCAGCCAGATAAGCTGCTATATCTTCAACAGTAATATTCATTAAATAAAACCCCTTTTACATAATGATGGTATATTTGATTTTTTCTATCATAACAAAATGATGGCATTTTGTCAATATGCCATCATTATATACAATTTGTTCGATTTATGTTTTAGGACTTGAACTATTTATACGCCAATCAGTTTCGCCGGAATGTTATATAAAAACATATTATTCATTATTAATAATCCTTGGATACTCTTTAAAACCATCTTCTTTATTAAAACAAACAAAACATGAAGATGTTATAAAGAATATGTTTGTAAAAGGATCGCTATCCAAATTGCCAAAGGTATATTTAAAACTGTTTAAATCAAATAAGCTTCCATCTTGTATACAAATACATAGGTCAACCGTCTTATACGGATGTTTAGCTAATCTTTTTCTGGCTTTTTCCTTTTTCTTTTCTACGCTTTTACATATCTCCGTTTTTATTTCTTTCATTGAGCCGCCATGATAAAAGATCAATTTATCGTCTTCACCAAACTTGGCTAACCCTATATGTGATGTTTTTAAATTTTGCTTTCCCTTAGCCTTGTGTTTTTCATAAATATAAGCATTCCATTCGTTTTGTGTTAAAACAGTAGTGACTTCCAATGCCTTATCATTAGTTTGAGAAATATAGTCAAAATTGTTTGTATCCGCAGGAGCATAATAGCCTAAATAACTATTGTCAAAAGACAATCCTATAGTATTTATAGCAAATCGCTCCATTACGTTTTTATCATATCTATCATAATAGCACTCTTTGTCCATATCCATAATAATTAAATCAAAGAATTAATATCAACACATTCTTTCATCTTCATCACCATATTTTCGTAGCTATTCGTGAACTCATTAAGTTCATCAATGTTTCTGAAGCTTAAATAAGAACTATAAGATTCTTCATTATATATAACATCTGCTTTCCAACTATCTTTAAGCTCACTACACTTATAAGTAATGTTGAATATACACACAATCGTGGGCAATTCTACTGAAACACCTAGAATGTCTTTCTTAACATTTGTTTTATAAAGAAAAACATATCGTTCATCTATCGGTTCCTCATTTCTTGGCTTCTCATCAAAAGTAATAGATTCTATTTTATTATAGCTTTTGACAGGGTTTCTCTTAATCAAGTTTTGATATAATCCTTCAATATCCCTCGCTAAACCATATGAAATATCACCTACATACAAATCAAACTTACAACCTAAAAAATTTTCAATAGATTCAACTTTCTTAAAAAAGGATAATAACTCATCATAATTACTTTTATTCGTAATACTATAAGGTTTTATTATATCATTGTTTATTTTTCCTTCCCCTTTAACGAAAGAGTTATATAACGAAATACATTCAACAGCCTCTTTATAACTACTTAATTCATCAATGCTATATGATATTTCAAACTTTGCTTTATCTGAACTAGAAAATGGTATTAGAATAGTTATGTAAAATCCTAAAGAAAATGCTTTGTATTTCGCATAATATATACTTTTATTTGGAACCCTTTCATAAAGCATATCCCTTTCATATTCGCTATTTGAAATTGTTAATGTGCCTTTCTCTTCAAATGGCTTTGGTATGATACAAAAGCTACCGTTTTCAATTTTTGAATTCACATTTAAAGATTTAATAAAACGGTCAACAGGCACCAATTCATTATCAAGTTCAACAAAGCCTTCTATGGCAGGCTTTAGTTTAATATTTTCTTGACTATTATATGAATACAGTAAAATATCTTCTAAGCTAACCTCTTTATTACCAACTTCTGCCTGTAACTCATCAGGAATATCATATTTAAGGTTACTTACCTTTTCAAACCCCGATATAAACGCAAACCCATTATCATCAGACTGATAGAATAAATTTCCAGGTAATTCATCACTCATTTGCTCTATAACTACTGCTGGAATCCTTTTTTCTGTTATTTTATTGTTTTTAATTATGTCATTAAAATCTAAAAACATCAAAAGTCTCCTTTTAATTCATCCCATACTATGACATGAGATAAAATAGCATACTGCGTCATTTCATCAATATCCCATTTTTTGATTGTCATAACTAATTGCCTATAATCTTCTAAATTTTTTATTATAATATGCTTTATATCAGAATAATCAAACTGTAGAGATACTTCCGCTTTCCCCTTCATGGCATTAGAAAAGCTAGCGATTGCCTCTTTATTAAAATCCTGATCTAATATCACTGGTGGCAATCCTAGTAGTGAGCTATTTGGAATGAACCTCCATTCATGTTCATCAGCCAAACACTTATTTGATTTTTTTGAGGTTTTTCTTTTAACCATTCTACCGGTATAAGGCTTTTTAAATAATAAATCTAAAAGCAACTCACTTTTTAAATCTAAAAACACCTTGTTTTCACTATCCGAATTGTTGCCATTCGTAACACGAATAGCCTCTTTAAATGCCGTAGATAAATCCTTACACAGTATTGAATTTGGATTAACATATTGTATAGGCTGAAGTCCTTGATTAATTCCCCATTTTTTCCCAAATGCAATTCCGTAATCGCCATACCAATCCATATGTATATTAAGCTTTTGTAGATTAATATCACAAAAGCATTTCATCGGAACGATTAATTTCTTTAAATTACTGATTCCTAAAAATCGTATGTCTTCTTCGTTATACCGGGGAGAAAGCATCTTGTTTTCTAGTGATTCTACCAACCACTTTAAATCAGTTGTAAACGTAAATAATGTATCTGGATCAACTGCAGATGGAATATGTGGTCTTTTGTATTTAGTTATTCCTGTTTGAATTGTGTTATTCATACTACTTCAATGATTATTGTTTGAAATAAAACTATATTCTTTTTATGCAAAATAAAAGGCAGACTTCACTTCCCCGAGATGCCTGCTAATCCTGTCCTTAAGTATTTACATTTAAATGATATGGATATTATACCATATAAAACAACCACCTACAAACCTATAAAGCACCACATACGAAAAAGCCATAGCGCGCCAGCGCCATGGCTCAAAATCAAATTATCCTATTACTCTTCCCTCCAAAATCACAATTGCCAAGACCCCCATCAGCCTTGGCAATTATCTTTCATGTCATATTAATGTTGATTCTTCTGCCACCTCCAGGCATCTCTGCACATGTCCTCGATGCCCAGTTCGGCCTTCCAGCCGAGCACGCGCTCAGCTTTGGACGCATCTGCATAGCAGGTGGCGATATCTCCTGCGCGGCGTCCGACGATCTCGTACGGCACCGCCACACCGTTCACCTTCTCAAAAGTCTTTACCAGCTCCAGCACGCTGTAGCCGTGTCCGGTACCCAGATTGAAGACCTCGCAGCCATCATGCTCTGCCACATAACCAACCGCAGCCACATGCCCCCTGGCAAGATCCACCACGTGGATATAATCCCTGACTCCGGTCCCGTCCGGCGTGGGATAATCATTTCCGAATACGTTAAGTTTCGGCCTGATCCCCTCAGCCACCTGAGTAATGTACGGCATCAGGTTATTCGGGATGCCGTTAGGCTTCTCACCAATAAGCCCGGACTCATGCGCACCTATAGGATTGAAATACCTGAGAAGCACCACCGACATCTCCGGGTCCGCCACGCACACATCCTTCAGGATCTGCTCGATCATGTACTTGGTCCAGCCGTAAGGATTCGAGCAGCCCAAAGGCCCCGACTCCTCTGTAAGAGGCATCTCCTCCACCTGACTGTATACGGTAGCCGATGAACTGAAGATCAGATCTTTGCACTCATGCTTCCTCATCACTTCCAGAAGCGTCAGCGTCGTGTCCAGGTTATTGCGATAGTATTCGATGGGCTTCTCCACAGATTCACCCACCGCCTTAAACCCCGCAAAATGAATCACAGCGTCAATATCATTATCGCAAAAAACCTTCTCCAAAAAAGCGTGATCCGCAACGTCACCCTCATAGAACAAAGGCCTTTTGCCCGTGATCTGTCCGATCTTATCAATGACAGACGCATCGCTATTAGACAAATCGTCCGCAATAACAACGCTATATCCTGATTCAATTAATTCCACAGCAGTATGGGATCCAATGTATCCCGCCCCGCCGGTAAGAAGAATGTTCATAGTTTACTTACATCTCCGTTAACTGTTCTTTTTAATCTATGTTTGATAACGAGCACCATTATCATTGATCCCACAGCTACCCCTGCCGAATCAACGCACACGTCCAGCAGCTGACACGCCCTTTCAGGAACAAAGTATTGATGTATCTCATCGGTCGCGGCATAAGCTGTTCCCAGCATCCAGGACATAAACCACAAGTGTACGCTGCCAAGCGATATACCTTTTACGGTATAAAAGTCCCTGACGTTTAGCATGAGGCACATGCCCAGCAACGCAAACTCGGTGAAGTGTGCTGCTTTCCTTATAACCACGCTCAGCACTTCCGCGTCCAGTCCCGTCAGTTTCGCAAAAAACTCTACCAGCACGTTGCTCTCCGCACCGGAAATAGTTCCAGGCAGAGCGGACTGGATGAAGATGAAGGCCATAATGGTGAGGGTTAGAATAATATGTAATCTAATCTTTGCCTTATTGATCGTCATTATCACTATACCGGTTCAAAAAACGTATCCGGCTTATTAGGATCAAATATCTCATTTGCCCACATCAGTGTAACAAGGTTCTCAGTCTCAGACAGATTGATTATATTATGTGTATATCCCGGAAGCATATGAACTGCCTGTATCTTATCTCCACTTACTTCAAACTCGATTACTTCGTCTGATCCGATTTTCCTCTCCTGGATAAGACCGTGTCCACTCACCACGATGAAGAATTCCCACTTGCTGTTATGCCAGTGCTGGCCTTTTGTGATGCCAGGCTTGGAGATATTCACAGAGAACTGACCGTGATCAACAGTCTTGAGAAGTTCTGTGAAAGAACCACGATCATCTATGTTCATCTTAAGATCAAACGCCACCTTCTCCTTAGGAAGGTACGACAGATACATCGAATAAAGCTTCTTCTCAAAGCTTCCGTCAGGGATAGCCGGCATAATCAGAGTATTAGGCTGATCATGGAACTTGTTGAGACATTCTACGATATATCCAAGTGTCACCTTGTGTGTCACAGGTGCATAGCAATAGCGACCTTTCTCATCAGCCACTGCATCAACTCCATCAAATTCACAGTGATGCTCTTTTCCTTCAATAGCATCGAACATCTCATCTACAAGGTCATCTATAAAGAGAAGTTCCAGTTCTACTGACGGATCATTTACAGTGATAGGCAGGTCATTCGCTATGTTATTGCAGAAAGTTCCAACTGCAGAGTTGTAGTTGGGTCTTACCCACTTACCTGCCAGATTAGGGAATCTGTAAACAAGAACTTTTGCGCCAGTCTCAGCAGCGTAATCGAAGAACATATCCTCTCCGGCTTTCTTGGAGAGACCATATTCTGACTTTCCGAAGCGTCCGGCAAGGGTTGCCTGGATAGATGATGAAAGCATCACAGGGCACTTATTTCCATGTTTCTTAAGATTCTCCAGCAATTCTCCAGCAAAGCCATAGTTTCCTGCAAACTCCGAAGGATCCTTCGGACGGTTTACACCTGCCAGATTGAACACAAAATCAGCCTCTGCACACCACCTGTCCAGCTCTTCCGCGGTCGAATCAAGGTCATACTCGTAGATTTCGTCAATCTTGATATTCGGTCTAGTTCTGTTCTTTCCATCGCGGATGTTCTTAAGATTCTCTACAAGGTTTCTTCCTACGAAACCTTTGGCACCGGTAACAAGTATATTCATACTCTTTTCTCCTATACAATAACCGGCCCCACAGAGCCGGTAATCAAGCAAATATTAAAACTTACGCCATACCATTTTGTTTACAACACCGACGTATGACTGAATTATCTTTACAACTTTATCTGACACGTTAGTATCAACATAGTCAGGAACAGGGATACCGTTATCTCCGTTCTTAACCATTTCTACCGCAGTATCAACTGCCTGGAGCAAACCTGTCTCATCGATTCCGGAAAGGATGAAGCAACCTTTATCAAGAGCTTCCGGCCTCTCTGTAGATGTACGGATACATACCGCAGGGAACGGTGATCCAATTGAAGTAAAGAAGCTGGATTCCTCAGGAAGAGTACCGCTGTCAGATACTACGCAAAAAGCGTTATACTGAAGGCAGTTATAGTCATGGAAGCCAAGGGGTTCATGCTGGATGACCCTCTTATCAAGTTTAAATCCGGACTCCTCAAGGCGCTTCTTTGAACGAGGATGACATGAGTAAAGAATCGGCATGTCATACTTCTCAGCCATCTTGTTTATAGCGTTGAAAAGTGACAGGAAGTTCTTCTCTGTATCGATGTTCTCTTCTCTGTGAGCTGATAACAAAATATACTTTCCCTTTTCAAGCCCAAGGCGAGAATGTATATCAGATGCCTTTATCTTTTCAAGATTATCCGTGAGAACTTCAGCCATAGGAGATCCAGTTACATAGGTTCTCTCCTTAGGAAGGCCACAGTCAGCTAAATAACGGCGAGCATGCTCTGTATATGCAAGGTTCACATCTGCAATGATATCAACGATCCTACGGTTTGTCTCCTCAGGAAGGCATTCATCCTTGCATCTGTTGCCTGCCTCCATATGGAAGATGGGAATGTGGAGCCTCTTAGCACCTATTACAGAAAGGCAGCTGTTTGTATCTCCCAATACAAGTACTGCATCGGGCTTAAGTTCAACCATCAGCTTGTAAGACTTGTCTATGATATTACCCATGGTCTCGCCAAGGTCAGCCCCTACAGCATCCATATATACTTCAGGATCATCAAGGTCAAGATCCTTAAAGAATACGCCATTTAAGTTATAGTCGTAATTCTGACCTGTATGAGCAAGAATAGTATCGAAGTACTTACGGCACTTCTTGATTACTGCTGCCAGTCTGATGATCTCCGGGCGTGTGCCTACGATTATGAGAAGTTTAAGTTTACCGTTGTTTTTAAAGGTTGCCATTATTTGTCTCCATCTGTTATTAAAATAGGATATCCATTTTCAACGATTATCTCATCATATGCATTCTTTTTTATAGTATATTCCTGATAATACTCATTGCTCATAGAATCATAAAACCATAGTCTGAACTTTGCCCCTTTTTCACAAATGTCTTTATCTGAAATTACAAGTGCAAAACACTCTGTGTAGCCAATATCAAATACTACATTATAATCAAATTCATCATTAGAATCTTTACTTTCTAATAACGTTGCGCGTGCAAAACCATTTCCAATATTCTTGATTTTAAAATCAAGTGTTTTACTTGTCCTCACTTTTTCAATGTAGTCCGCACCTAAAAGTGAATATATTGAATTGCTGGGCTTATCACCAGGTTTTAATAGAGTTGCAAGCAGAAAAGGTTGTATTGATTTTCGCTCTTTTTCAAGATCCGAATCTTTATAATATCGAATCGTATAATGAACACCTAAAAAAGCGAAGGTACCTGAAATAATGCCACCAAGAGCTCCTCCTACAAAAGAATAGAACGAACTATTACAATTATACCTATTTGCAACATTCCAAATAACAAATGTAAAAAAAGCAGAAACGATTATTATGATTGTAAGTTTCCTAGTTAATTTCATCTTTTTATAATATAACTACCGTTCCATCCTCAATCCTAGCATCCTCCGGCACTGTAACTCCAGTACCGATGGACACGTTGCAGCCGATCCATGCACGGTCTCCGACGTGAGTCATCGAGCGAATAACAGTATTGGCATACACCAGCACGTTATTACCAATACCACTGTCCTGATGTGCTTCGACTCCGGCATTCAGAATCACCCCATTACCAATCACAGCACCATTTTGAACTACTGTATTATTAAGTATAACACATCCAGAGCCGATTGTCGCGTAAGGACTGATATATGCAGAAGGAACTATAATATTTGGAAACTCGTAACCAATCTCAGATGCCTTTTCATAAACCTTCTCGCGAACCTTATTGTTTCCAATAACTACGATCAGTTTCTCAAACTCCCCAAACAAAGCACCGATATCTGCTAAAGAGCCTAACACAGGAACACCATTTACGAGCGTCCCTTTTTCGACGCCATCATCAACAAAGGCACAGTCATATTCTTTAATTGCATGCTCCAGTACTACACGCCCAAAGCTTCCGGCACCGACTAAAAGAAGTTTATCTTTCATAGCCCCGTTATTTCTCCAGCATCTCCTTGACATAATCCGTGGTCAGTAACTTCTCAACCACTCCATCCACATCAAGAAGCTTAGTATTGTGAGAGGTATAACTCTCATCACTCTGAGTCTCTACTTTTCCCTCAACATAGTACTTATCATAGTTAAGATCTCTGGTATCTGCAGCTACTCTAAAATAGTCCCCCATGTCTTCAGATCTTAATCTCTCTTCTCTTGTCATAAGCGTCTCAAAGAGCTTCTCTCCATGACGTGTGCCTATGATCTTAGTGCCTGTGTCTCCGAAGAGTTTCTGGACACCTTTAGCTAAATCGCCAATTGTTGAAGCATCCGCTTTCTGAATAAAGAGGTCTCCGGGATTAGCATTAAGAAAAGCAAAACGAACCAGTTCCACAGCTTCATCCAGATTCATGAGGAATCTGGTCATATCAGGATTGGTTATTGTTATAGGGTGTCCATTCTTGATCTGTTCTATGAAGAGAGGAATAACAGATCCTCTGGAGCACATTACGTTTCCGTATCTGGTGCAGCAGATAACAGTATCTCCTCTTTCAGCTGCTACTCTGGCATTAGCAGTAATAACATGCTCCATCATAGCTTTGGAAATACCCATAGCGTTTATAGGATAAGCAGCTTTATCCGTTGATAAGCATACTACTCTTTTAACCCCTGCATTGATAGCTGCATGAAGTACATTATCAGTTCCCTCCACGTTAGTCTTAACTGCCTGCATGGGGAAAAACTCACAGGAAGGAACCTGTTTGAGAGCTGCTGCATGGAATATGAAGTCTACTCCTGGCATTGCATCCTTAACTGATGTATAGTCTCTCACATCTCCTACATAGAATTTTACCTTCTTGGCATGTTCAGGGTATTTAGCCTGAAGCTCATGACGCATATCATCCTGCTTCTTTTCATCACGGCTGAATATCCTTATCTGACCTACATCAGATGTTAAAAAGTGCTTAAGCACTGTATTTCCAAAAGATCCGGTTCCACCGGTAATCATTAGTGTTGCTCCTAAAAATGATGACATGCTTTTCCTCTCCTTAGTTATTACTTTAATTATGTTTTATTCTTCTTCTAACTTGGTTCATAATAACGTATACCTCGTCTACCTTATACATTCTTTGAATAAATGCATTATGCTTGAGTATGTATATTATTCTTTGGCGCATGAATTAATCTTCACCCTCAATCTTAATATCTTTTGTCTTTAATAGAACCGTTTTACGAATCTGTGTACTGCTGGTACTTTGAGTGTACGGAAAATACACTATTTCTACACCTTTATCTTTGAAGTATTCCTCATACCTATTGAAGCGTTCAGTCCCCTTATAGTCTGACCCTACAAACAACTTATCATAATGCCAAAGGTTCCACGCATCCGAATCCTCACGACAAGAATCCACTACTTTATCCACGTACTTACACGCCCCGACAATTGCTTTTCTTTCTTCCAAAGGAATAAATGTTTCTTTACCCTTCCAAGCTCCGCTATCATGTACCCCTACTATCAAGTAGTCACACTGAGCTTTTGCTCTCTTTAGGAGATTTAAATGACCCACATGAAACAAATCAAATGTTCCTGAAAGATAACCAACTTTTACCCTTCTTTTATTGTCAAGACGACCAGATTCTCTCTTATAGTTATAACTATGTAACCCATACTCATGAGGATCACTGTGATATCGATCCAATACTCCTTTAAAGATTTCTTCATATTGTGGAATAAATAATGTATCACGATTATATAAGCATGACAGTATTTCTTCTGCTATGGGCTTAGTTATGTCTAAATCATTCTCTCCACCATAGAACCTTGATCCTTTAAATGACGCTGGACTTACATCCAGAATACGATTCTTTGATCCATAAGCTTCAAGTTCAATATTAACTGATTCAATGAATCTCACCACCCCAGCTTTAGCTGCAGCATAAACTGCTGCACTTGGTGATGACATCCATCCAGATATACTTCCCATTACTCCTGTATAAAAACACTCATCATTCAAAATACGATCATAAAAAATACGGAGTATTTTAAGTGTTGAAACAGTATCAATAGTCAGTGTCTTTTCTATTTCTGCTGTATGATAATATTGAAAATCAGCGATTCGACCTATTCCTGCAGTTACCATAAGCAGTTCAGTTTCTTCATCTTCGGATAAAGAACTCAAAAGTTCTTCATTAAAATCTAAAAGGTCGCAGTAATTAAAATGATATTTTCCTCTTTCCAGTAATCCACATTCGGGCTCGCAAATATCACATATCTCAATAAAATAACCTTTCTCTATTAAACAATTACAAATGGCTAAACCTATGCCATTGCTACCACCAATTACTACTGCTTTCTTTTTATCCATTATAATCAATCCTATTTCACACTTTTATTTACATCGCCGTAGTCTGTCCCTCTTCAATTCCTTCAGTGCTCTCCGGCATGAAGAGTATCTTGACCGTAGCGAATATTATCCTTATATCTTCAAACACGCTAGCATTAGCAATATACATTAAATCCATCAGAAGTTTATCATACGGTGTGGTATTGTACTTGCCGTATACCTGTGCGTAACCTGTGAGTCCTGCCTTCATCTGAAGTCTTAACGCATACTCCGGAAGCACCTTCTCATATTCCTCCATGATCTCGGGTCTTTCCGGTCTGGGTCCTACGATTGTAAGATCACCTTTGAGAATATTGAAGAGTTGCGGCAATTCGTCAATCCTTACTTTTCTGATGAAATGCCCCACCTTAGTTATCCTGTCGTCGTTATCACCGGTGGATAGCCTGGCTACGCCATCTTTCTCAGCATCTGTTCTCATGCTTCTGAACTTGTATATATCAAACTCCTTGCCGTCCTTCGTGAGCCTTACCTGCTTATACAGCACCGGGCCATGATCTTCACGCTTGATGCAGATAGCAGTTATCAGCATAACAGGCGATGCTAGGATTATTGCTATGAGAGAAAGTACAATATCTGCTATTCTCTTAAAGATAACGTACTCCAGCGTAGGATTGAATCTCTCCACCTTGAGAAGCAGCATATGGAACAGGTTCTTCCTGCTGGCGCTTGCTATAATCAAATCGCCTATCCTTGGAACCAGATATGCCTCTATCCCATGCATCAGGCAATACTTTGCTACCACGTTTCTATCATGGCTGTGAACTCCTATCAGGAACACGGTATCTGCATCATCCAGCATCGATAGATCTGCAATACACTCATCTATGGACGCATTCGCAACTACCTTATACTTTCTCTCCAGATTGTATTCTTCAATCAGTTTGGTTATGCCCTTCCTCATGTCCCAGATAACTACCGTCTTATTAGCAGGAAAGGCAGTATAGTACCACTTTTGAGCTAAAGCAGACCATATGAATGCAATTACTACCTGTACTGCAAATACCAATATTACAGGTATAGGATTTGGCGCGCGCCTAATGAGAAGCCATGCCACTATATACATGATCACATTCACTTCCAGAAGAGACAGTACTTGGTTATATATCATCTCTCCTCTTGTGAAGTATGACATCTTGAAGGCGTCATATATTTTACCAATCAAATAATAAAGGAACACGTACAGTCCTATGACCAGCCAATGTCCCCTCATGTTAAAACGCACCCAGAGCAGATCTGCATACTGTGAGTACCATGCGATCACAAAGGGTGCGACCATTAAAACTACGTTTATTAATCTGGCTATTCTTATCGTTACGTCATGAAAAAGACTTACTTTGCGGTTCATATCTCTAACTTACTGGTAGTATCCTCCATATTTTTTGCCGTAATACTTACCGTAGTATCTTCCGTAATATTTGCCTGATCCCTTGTAGTCGACTTTGTTAAGTATCACTCCCAGGATGGGGCAGCCTGTAGCTCTCATCTTCTCCGTCACTTCCTGGGCGTGGCGGTATTTGATCTTTCCTGATTCGATCATGATGAGAGATCCGTCGCACATGGGCGCGACGATAGCTGCGTCTACTACCATGCCTACCGGCGGGCAGTCGATTATAACGTAATCGCAGTTCATCTTTCCGATCCTGATGAGGTTCTCCATGTTTTTAGATGACAGGAGCTCAGTAGGATTCGGAGGAACAGATCCGCTGAAGATCACGTAGAGGTTCTTCACATTTGTCCTGATAAGGATGTCATCCACCTCGCACTGTCCGGAAAGGAAGTGTGAAAGGCCATATTTAGGCACTTCACCTTTTACTCTCTTTTTCATTACAGACTTTCTCATGTCTGCGTCTATGAGAAGTACGCTCTTACCGAGTTCCGTGAGGGACCTGCAAAGGTCCAGTGTAACTGTTGATTTACCTTCACCGGATACAGCGCTGGTCATGAGGATTACTCTCTTGTCTGTACCGCAGAACTGAAGGTTTGTCCTTAAAAGCTTCAGTTCCTCGTTTATCTCATATGGCAGTTCCTTCAGTTCGAATTCAACTGTCTGCATTACGTTTATCTCCTTTATGGTCTCATTAATATCTTAAGAGGGGTTGTATAGAACACTCTGTTCGTATACGCTCTCCCCATCAGTTTCTCTACTTTAGTTGCGCACTCCCTGAGTTCCGGTCTTCTGAACTCCGTACCATGCGCATCAGACGCTATGACGTCAACCAGGCGCTTCTTCAGAATCTTCCTGGCCCAGGCAGCCTGCTTGCTGCCTTCTCTTCCCAGGATGCTTCCCGCGTTAAGCTGGATCATAGCCCCCATGTTTCTTAATGTCTCAATCTTACTCAGGTCGTCATAAAGCGCCGGATATCTCTCAGCGTGAGCGATGAGCGGCCTGTACCCCTTGCTCTGGATGAGCCTTATGAAGTCGTGTATGTCCTGCTCGCTATGTGCACGGGAGAATTCCGTGAGCACCACGTTCCCTGCTCCCATGGGGATGACTTCGTTATTCTCAAGCTTCTCTATGAGAAGTTTATCTGCATGATATTCCCTGGAAAGCGCCAGGATCATCTCGATGCCTGAATTCTTAGCGATCTCCCTTAAGCTATGGAACTGCTCCCGGATCTTATCATCCGGAGTCTCGAACATGTCCTTTCTCAGGTGTGGCGTGCAGCAGATGGCTCTTACGCCCTGATCTGCCTGCATCCTGAGGATCCCTTCGGCCTCCTCCATGTTCATGGCCCCATCATCCACGTAAGGGATTATGTGGCAGTGGAGGTCGATCACTTCCTGCAGTTTGGAATTTTCCTTTTCGGCTCTTCTTCTGAATATCACAGTAGTTCTTTCTTGTTTGTGGGCAATGGGTCCCCAGGGGGCCTTTAAGGCCCCCTTAAGGATCTATTGACCTTGGATTAGTGCTTCTTTAATGCCATTCCTGCTGCTGCAGCACCAACTGCAACTGCTGCGAATGCAATGTAAAGAGGCAGGTTGTTCTCTCCGGTCTTATCGGACTTACCGCCGGGTGCGGAAGAATCCTTTAATGTAACAAGACCGATGGGAGAAAGTGATTTGTAGGTTACTGTGAACTGAGGTCCTTTGCCTTCGCCTACGCGCTCCCATGCTGTGCCATTGTAGTGGTAAGCATATACAGTCTGTCCAGCTGCACCGGCCTTGAATGTGATGTCGTAAGGTGCAGTGCCTTCAGCCTTAAGGTCCTTCTCAAGTAAAACGATGACTTCGTCTTCGCTTACGCTGAGATCCTTAGCTGCTGCGGGCTTAAGAGGAGGGATGGAGCTGTCTACATCGAGTGCAGTGTAAGCTACGTGCTCTCCTGCTGCGGATACTACGTCTACGATCTCGTCAGACGCAGAAGGGCTTCCTGCTGCAAATGCTACGCTGGCCATGCTGAAAACTACCATAAGTGCTAACGCAAGTACCATAGTAACCCTAAGCATTTTGTTCATTGGTTTTCCTACTCCTTTCCTTTCAAAATTTTATTTAATGACGCGCGCGCATCGTTAAATAACTAAGTTAGTGTTTGGTGGTGTTCCGATACTGTGACGTTTCCTGCATCACTCTTTCACGGGGACGTAGAATACGTCTACCACCATGGCCTTCAGGGCTTCTTCATCCACGTGGAATTCGTCGTGGAGTTCTCCCTCAATCACCTCTCCGGGAAGGCCTGTCATCTCCTGATCCATGGCGTATCCGGATATCTTCTTCAGGGTCTCGCCGCTAACGTCGGACTCTATGTATTCGTCCGCCGCATCCATGAGATTCTCGATCATATCAGAGCTGCCTGCGGCTTTCAGTTTCTTGAAGAGCTCGCCTATGAGCCATGACTGGCGCTTCACTCTGTCTGTGTTAGACCCCGTTACATCCGTATCGCGGTATCTGATGAAACGCTCTGTTTCAGGCCCGTCAAGCGTGACCGTGGCTCCCGCTTCATAGCGGGGATCTATATATGTATAATCTTCAGGCATGGTGAGTTCCAGCCCTCCGATCTTATCAACTATCGTATTTACTCCCTCAAGCGTGATGGACAGGCAGCTGTCGATCTTCGCATTATACAGAAGGTTTGAGACAGCTTTCTTCATGAGGTAGCAGCTTCTTCCCGGGCTGTCTCCGAAGGAGTACTGAAGGGTGATCTGCATCTCTCTAGAGTAAGCGAGATTTCCCTTGTCGTCATACGCATCCACCATGGTCATTGTGTCCCTGGAGATGGGTATTACTCTAGCGGTCTTATCCCTGTTATCAAGCGCGAACAGGAATATGGCATCAGCCCTCTGGCCTGTGCCTATCCTGGTTCCCTCTTCCTCTTCAGAACCGTAGTCCACTCCGAGGAAAAGCACCGTCTCTATATCGCGGTTGAGTTTGTATTTCTGACCTTTATACTCAATAGTTCCGTCATCCACCGTGTTGTCATATGATCCGCCCTCCGGTGTCTCCGGAGCCACGCTCTCCTGATGACCCAGCTTGGCAACTGCAAAGCCTGCTCCTGCTGCCAGGAGCACTACCAGGATGATTATTATCGGTATTAAGGTTTTACTTTTATTTGATCTGTTATCGGGATTCATTCTTTATCCGGATCTTCAATTAGTTTGGCCACCACCAGGTATCTGTGCTCCGGCTCTCCGTAGATGCAGGTGCTGAGGGTGATGATATGGTCGTCGGTGGTCACGTCATAGTCGGAGACGATGATGCTGTTTATATCCCTGTTTCCCAGAATGGAATCCAGATACTGCTGTCTGTCATACTCTTCGTCATCATCGAAATAGTCTGTAATCAGGCGGTCGTCGTAAACTACAGCTGCGAATACCTCGTAGTCCAGCTCCTCTTCAGGGGTATAGATCTTAATTTCTCTATGCTCGTTAAAGAATTCCTGATCCCTGTAGTTCTTAAGCGTCCCGAACATGGATCCGAATTCCATGTTATGGCCATAAATCACGGTGTTGAAGTCTGTGAAGTCCTTGGCATTAACTGTATGAGTATATATGGATCCTGGATAACCTTCGACGTGGTCGATGGTATGGTCAAGGTAATACTTGTCATCATAGCGGTGCTGAAGGATCGGATACTGGATGTCCATCCCGGGGATGTCGATCCATGCGTAAACGTCCTGATTCACTTCATGCAACTTATCAAAGTCGATTGGCGACACGTATGGAGCCTCCGGCTCCGGCTCGGGTTCCTGATACACCACGGTGACCTGCTTCTGGAGTTCTTTGTAAGCCTTGTCCTCTGCCGCCTTCTTAGTGAAGTAGTAGGTTATGTAGCCTACGCCCACTGCTACTATGAGAAGGGATATGATGAGGACCGTTAATCTCTTTTTCGTCATTTGGCGTCGTGTTTGCTCCTATGAGTGGAAGCTGCGCTGCTCGAGCTGCTCGAACTGAGGCGTTTGGAACCGGACCTCTTGGAACTCTTGGATGTGGCTGAGACCTTACCGCCGTGTCTTACGAGAGGGAACTCTGCCAAAGTATCCAGTTCGAGGTATCTCTTGATGTCGTCGCCTGTCTTGATGGTGTCATCCAGCATATATCTGATGATTATGACTGCTACAGCAAGGAGCGCTCCAAGGAGTGCGCCGATCGCAGTGTTCTTCTTAACACTTGGTGACACTGGGTGTGCAGGGACTACAGCCTGCTGTACGATTGACGGCTTATCAGTGTTCATGATGTCGGCTATCTGATCTCTCAGCTTATCCGAAAGGGTATTGCTCACGTCTGCTGCAACCTGAGGGTCGGGATCCTTCACCGCCACTCTCAGCATGTGAGACTGGGTAGGATTAGTTACGGTAATCCTGCTTACCAGAGTCTCGTAGTCTGTATCAAGGCTGAGGTCGGTGATGACGCTGTCCACTACGTTTCTGGTGGTCGCGATGATCTGGAAGTCCTGGGCCAGCTGGCTTCCGATCTGAAGATCGGCAAGGGATGTGATGCTGGTGGTCTTCGAGAAAATATATATGGTAGATGTGGCCTCATACTGAGGCGTGATCAGAAGTTTCGTCCCACCGAAAAATACTACTGCGCCGATTATGAAAGCGAGTATTACGTACAGTATCTTACTAAAAACGACTCCCGCCAGTTCCAGCAGATCTATCTCACCATCCAGGTACTGGTTGGTTGCTGTTGCCGCCTGCCGGCGGGATGTGTTATTTGCGTCCATAGATTGTCCCCTTAACTAAGTGTATTTTTAGTCGGCCGTACGGCCGGATGTTTCGTATTATTATGCGGTGGGCCGATTCAGCGCGTGCTAAAGAAGCGTTAAGTTTTTATAACAACTCAACGTCGGCAGTGTCTTCCACCTGCCGTTTTTCGCTCACACTAAGCTGCCCCGCTGTTTCTAAAAGTAGACTTTTTTAAACGCCTATGATATAATAGTTTCGGAGTCATTCGCTAACAAGAAAAAGCATGAAACAGAGACTCCTATTTCATGCTTTTTGGCGTATTTTCGATTATTCAGTTTTGATGCGGAAATCAAGGGCTCCTGATTATTAACGTTGTTTTTAAAAGTCTACTTTAGTAAACATTTGGAAAATTATTAATAAATAATTGTATTAATTATTTGTCCTGACCTTTCCACAACTTGTAATATCTGTAAAATGTGGAATGGCTCATGTTGAGTACTCTCGCCGCTCCCCTGGTAGAATACTCTCCTGTCATGCATTTTTTACAGACCTCTCCGAATCCATCCGGTAGTTCGGCCGGCCTCCGACCCAGCTGTTGTCCTCTGGCTTTAGCTGCGGCTATCCCCTCGGCCTGTCTTTGCCGGATGGATTCACGTTCAGTCTGGGCAAAGTACGCCATGATCTGTAACACTAAATCTGCTATTAACGTTCCTGTCAGATTCCCATCCTTATTCCGCGTATCCAGAAGATCCATGTCGATCACCAGTATGTCTGCCCCGATATCTTTCGTGATGTTTTGCCACTGCAGAAGGATATCGTTGTAGTTTCTGCCGAGCCTGTCTATGCTTTTTACGACCAGCAGGTCGCCGGATCTCAGTTTCCGCTTGAGTCGTTTGTACTCGGCCCGGTCAAAATCCTTTCCCGACTGGTAATCGCAATAGATATTATTCTTCCGGATGCCATAAGGTTTCAATGCCGCTAGCTGCCTGTCGATGTTCTGGTCCTTTGTTGAAACCCTGACATACGCATAGTCTGTCACATTTTTCCCTCCTTAATCGAAAATATACGCCTTTGTATGGGCGTTTTTTGATACTTCTACAGCATATATTACATCAGAGATGTATTGAAGTATTTTTGAAAAGGAAGACGGTATAACTTCTTGATATATATTAAAAATAGCCCGGATGAGAACCGGGCTGCATTTGCATAAGAAAACCCCACGCTTTAGTTCAGCGCGGGGTATTTTGTTACATTAAGCTGTCTATGATCTCTGCCAGTTTATCGACCATCTCGTCTGTGGTGCACCAGCTTGCGCAGAATCTGGCTACGATGTGGCTTTCGTCGAGCCTCTTCGATGTCTCAAAGAAGACCTGCTCGCGGAGTTTGTCTGCGAACTCATCCTCCAGAATGAAGAACTGCTGGTTCGTGGGTGAATCAGAATAAGGTTTGAAGCCGCGGTCGGTGAAAACTTTTTTGATCTTTTTTGCTTTGTCGATGCCGTTCTGGCCGAGCTCGAAGTAGAGTCCGTCCTCAAAGAGAACATCGAACTGGATCGCGGGTACCCTGCCCTTTGCGAATACGGCTCCGCGCTGCTTCATGATGGTGAAGAAATGCTTCGGTGCGTTGCCTCTCGGGAATACCACGGCCTCGCCGCAAAGCGCTCCGACCTTGGTGCCTCCGATGTAGAACACATCTGTGATCTCAGCGATGTCACGGAGCGTCACGTCTGTGCCGTCGGCCATCAAACCGTAGCCGAGTCTCGCCCCGTCCAGGAAGAGCGGCATGTCGTACTTGTGGCAGATCTCAGCGAGTGCCTGGAGTTCTGCTTTTGTATACAGTGTGCCGAGTTCGGTGGGATGTGAGATATAGAGCATGCCGGGGAATACGATGTGCTCCCAGGCCTCGTCTCCCCAGAATGTATCGAGGAGAGCCTGGAGATCTTCCGGTGCTACCTTTCCGTCACGGTTGGGAACGGTCAGTACTTTGTGGCCCGTGAACTCTACGCCGCCTGCCTCATGGCAGTTGACGTGTCCTGTCTCAGCGGAGACCACTCCTTCGTAAGTCTCAAGGAGCGAGTCGATAACTGTTACATTTGTCTGAGTGCCGCCTCCGAAGAAGAAAACATCTGCCTCCGGGGTTCCGCAGGCTTCGCGGATGCGGTCTTTTGCGCGTGCGTTGTATTCGTCCTCGCCGTAGCCCGGCAGCTGCTCAAGGTTTATATCTATCAGGCGCTGCAGGATCCTGGGGTGCGCGCCCTCGTGGTAATCGCATTCAAATGAAAACATGTGGTCCTCCTTTGGTCGTTAGGTTTGTGCTTCTTAGTGATACGTGCTTCTGGCTTGATTATATATTATTTCGTAAGGTAAAGCAATAGAGGGGTATTAGGGCGGGTGGAAGGATATGACGGGGTCGGTAATAACGATACACGGATTTAGGATCTGTTGATATTCGGGCCGGATGAAGCTGTAGGTACAGGGCGCCCTCTTTTGGTCGCCCTGGGTCTGCACACCGTGCGCGCTCGCCATATAGCTGTCAGCTAGGCCTTATGGAGGGGCCCGCTGCCAGCGCGGCGCGTCCGGTGCAGACCGGGATCGGGGGATGGTGGTGACGGTTGTCGGGCGGCTTCCGGATGAGCGGGCAAAGTTTTTTGTACTGGAAATCGGGTTTTGATGTGATATAATGTTAGTGTTAAATAATAGGCCTCGGCTTTCGCGCCGGGGTTTTTTGGTATATGAATCAGGGGGGTAACTACATGCTGAAAAATATTTTAAAGGAAGAGCTTGAGCGCGAAATGACTCAGCTCGAAAAGATCAGTACCTATCTGGGTGCAAATCCCGAGGCAGTCCTTTCGTATGCGAAGGATTGTTTTTATTATTATTTAAAAGATGAGAACGGAGTTGCCGGCAAGCGGCATTATATACGGCGGACGGATACGGAAACTCTTCGGCAGATCACAAGCCTTCGCTATCTAAAGGCGAAAGCGGAGCTGCTTGAACATAACATCAACGTGCTTCGAAAAGCTCTGAAAAAAGCGGTCGATTATGACGATCCTGCTATCCTCGCTAAATTGCCTAATACCTATACGTCCGCTATAGCACAAATGCGCAGCAACCTGGAAGGTAAGGTTTTCCAGTCTGAAGATCCAAAGCACCGAGATGGGCTTATCGTAACTACGTCCACAGGTGTCAAGGTCCGTACCAAGGGAGAGCTGGCTCTATTTGAAACGCTTAATGACTACGATTTGAATATTTTTTATGAGAAGAAGCTGGTGCTGATCGAGCGTGAGCTTCAGCCTGACGGAAGCATTTTAGTTAAAGAAGTTGATGTATATCCTGATTTTACTATAGTGTTGCCCGATGGAACGATCATCTACTGGGAACTTTGCGGCATGTTCGACAAGCCTTACTATCGCGAGAAGCAGTTCAGGAAATTCAAACTGTATTATGAAAACGGCATATACATGCCGAAAAATCTGATAGTGACAATGGAAGATAAAGACAAGCCACTGGATATACAGGCTATACGAAGGATCATTGAGAGTCAGATACTCCCGCTGATGTAGTTGGTAGCGTCGTACCAGTAAGGTGAGTTGGTTTTTTTGCTCCTTACTGGGGTTTAGGGGTTCTGAGCGGGCTCGTCCAGTAAGGAGAGATAAAAATATGGTTTCTTGCATGGGGTTTTTCAGATATTCGATGAAATACCCATGCAAGAGGCAATTAAAAAATGCGTCCTTACTGGAAGCGTTCTGTTAAATACCCAAATCCCATGCAAGGAAGAAAAAAACAGTGCTTCCTTACTGGAAACACTGTTCGTGGGACTGTATAGTTCAACTATTCCAAATACTTAACATACACTGAGGAGTCGGCGTCCATGAGGCCGTAGACGGAGAGGGACAGCTGCTCGCCTTTTTTGAAGGTGAAGGTGTTGGCGGGCTCGTAATTCCTTACGGCATAGCCGTCCTTTCTGTAGGCGGCGCCTACGTGATCCAGGAAGAATTCCAGGGTGATCTCACCGTCCTTTATTTCTTTCACCTTAAAGGAGCCTTCTTTGATCTCGTCGCCCTTCTTCACTGTGTATACAGTGTGCTTGGGCTCGGGTTCGGGCTTCCTCTCTTCAGGTGGGATGTACATCATGGTGTTTTCGAATTTGGACCAGACTTCGAGTTTGGCGGTGGGTCTGTTCTTTTTAAGTGCGTCGATCAAAGGCATCTTTTACACCTCCTTTTATTCGTTACAAAACATCTTGCCCGCGGATTCAGTGCGGAGCTTATTCTTCCCAAAACATCTTCTTCATGAACTCGGTGCGGAGCTTCAGCATCCGCTGTGTCGTCGGGGCTTTTACCTTGGTGTCGAAGCCGTGCATGGTGCCCTCCTGTGATGTCTTGATCTCCGATTGAAATTACAAAAAGAAGCCTTGCGGACAAGGCTTCTCGTGTTTTTTCATATTATTCCCACTCGCAAAATGAAACTTAATTCTAAACGCTTTTGTTTGGGGGATTTGATACCATTTGATTTTTCCTGATACCTATTATCCTTATCCTATGGGCTTGCCGAACTTTTGCTATCATTTGGCT